>Ga0172380_10006889_pt1 | contig 13012 bp, 10 predicted proteins | sample Leawe162metaG_FD_119747 | JGI IMG/M metagenome (GOLD analysis project Ga0172380, IMG submission 119747) | Leachate microbial communities from a municipal landfill in Southern Ontario, Canada - Leachate well 162 metaG | ecosystem: Engineered > Solid waste > Landfill > Unclassified | place...
GGCCGAGATCGACACCAAGGACGCAAAGTATCTCTTCGCCAACAAGGGTGAGTTCTGGTTCTGCGACATCGACAACCCGGCCAAGCGATTCAAGATCCCCGAGACGGTTCTCGGCATACAGGCCAAGTTCCTCAAACCGAACACCGTCTACGAGACAAAGGCGTTCATCGAGCCGGACAGCGAGGATAGCGAAGGAGTCATCTTCGGCGTGAGGCTCGACGCGACCGTCGACCTCAAGGTAGTCGAGGCTCCCCCAGGCGTTAAGGGCGACACCGCCCGAGGCGGAAACAAGCTCGTGAAGGTAGAGACCGGCGCCATGGTCACCACTCCCCTGTTCGTGAACGAGGGCGACACCATCCGCATCAATACCGATACCGGCGAGTACCGAGAGCGAGTTCTCTAATCACCCTGCTGACCTACACCATACGGCCTCAATAGGCCACGTTAAACGCCTCACATACGTGAGGCGTTTAGCTTCCAACAAAAAGCCCGCCAAATCGGCGGGCTTTTGTTTATCGGGCTACGTACGGGAGAAGTCCCATGAATCGGGCTCGCTTTACGGCGAGGGCGAGCTTGCGCTGGTTGCCGGCGCTTACCGCGGTTCGCTTCTTTGCCATGATTCGAGCGTGAGGATTGAGAAATTTCTTGAGGATCTCGGTATCCTTGTAGTCGATATGCTGTACGTTATTCTGCTTGAAGAAACACTGCTTTGACATAATTGTAATCTAAACTGATAAAGTGATTTTTCTTAGAATGGGATGTCCTCTGGGTTGATGTCCTCTGATGGGTAGTCGATGGTGTCGACAGGCTCAGCGGTCTTTGGTGATGATGAGGACTTGGGAGCGCTTGATGACGATGCCGATGAGGCTCCGCCGTATGATCCGCCCGTGGAAGGTCCCGCCTTTGGTCCGAACTGCACGCTCTCGGCGACAATCTCGGTGCGGTACTTCTTCTCCCCCGTCGTCTTGTCGTCCCATGACCTGGTCTGTATCCTTCCCTCTATCATGACCTGCTGTCCCTTCTTGAGGTACTGGGCAGAGGTCTCTGCCTGGCGTCCGAAGACCACGACATTGTGGAAGTCCGATGCCTCCTGCTTGGCCCCGGCCTTGTCCTTCCAGACTCGATTTGTGGCCAAAGAGAGCGACGTAACCTGAATCCCCGATGGCAAAGCCTTGAGCTCTGGGTCGCGGGTCAGATTGCCGATGATGATAGCTTTGTTGAGATACATGCTGTTTGATTTAGGCTAGTAACATAAGATTACTATAATGGTTCGGCAACCCCCTGTCTACGCCCAAATATGAAGCCTTTCTAAAGAACCTTACGCGACCGACTTCTCGACTGCCTTGTCAACTTCCTCTGCTACCGCAGGGGCGACAACGTCCTTTGCCTCCTCGTTCTTTGGGAGCTCCTTTTCCTGAGGAATGAGCTTGTCGCCATAGAGAGTATTCTCTGCGACGGTTTTGATGAGGAGATATCGGAGAACCTTCTCTGATGCAGAGAAAGCCTTGTTGATCTCGACGGCTGCCTCGGGAGTGGTCTCGAACTTGATCCAGCCGAAATAGGCCGTATCGTACTTGTGTCGAACCTGTCCGACAACCTTCACCATGGTGAAGGAGAGGGGTCGAAGCTTCGGGAACTCTTCGCTTATAATGGTTGCCCCGTGAGCTCCGAGAACTGCCTTGATGGCATCAACCTCCTTGGGGAGATTCTCTGGAGAGACAGCGGGAACGATGTGGAATCCCACCTCGTAGACGGTGCCAGACGTCTTAACTGTTTCTGTGGTCATATTGTGACTTTTTAGGCTTATAATTTCTTGCTTTTTAATCCAGAGCAAGTGGAGTAGAGAATACCAGAAATCGCTGAAATAGCAAGGATTTGGGCCCTTGGCACCCTATCCAAGCCTGAAAAGGCCGAAGGCGTTGTCCACGAGGCGCTTCCTGCCCTCGATAGGGTCCAGGCCCTTGATGTCGATGATCTTGTTCGCGGTATGTATGACGAATGACGGCTCATTCCTCTTCCCTCTTTCGGGAACAGGGGCCACATAAGGACAATCAGTCTCGGACATGATGCGGTCGACGGGCGTTGCCTCGATAAGCTCCTTGTACTGTTTGGCGAAGGTGGCGACGCCGGTGAACGAAAGATGAAAGCCGAGGACGAGGAACTCTTTGGCATCCTCGACGGTGCCAGCAAAGAAATGGGTATCGCCCCGGAGCCTATCGCCGTGAATTTTCTTGTAGGGCACAAGTATGTCGAGAACGTCTCGGTACGCATCACCGCCCTCCCCTGACCTGATATGGAGCATGAGCGGGAGATCGAGTTCAAGGGCGAGCTCTATCTGGCCGATGAATGCCGTCTTCTGGCGGGCATGCTGTTCGGGCGTCGGCGCATGATAGTAATCAAGGCCACATTCGCCAATGCCGACGACCTTGGCCCCGCCCTCCAGGGCCAAAGCCTTGTAGAAATCGACGTCGAAAGCCTCGCCTCGAGAGGTAAAGGCCTCCCCCTCCTTGCCCAGCTCCTCGGTGTCATGATGCGAGGCATTCGCATGGACGGGATGAACGCCGATGATGGCAAAGACCCCCTCAGGAAACTCACGAGTCATCTCAACGGCCTTGCGCGAGGTGTCCTGCTGAGTACCGACATTGATAATCCAGACACCAGCCTTGAGGGCCCGGTCGATGACCTCCGACCTGTCAGCGTCGAATACCGCGAAGTTCGTGTGGGCGTGAATGTCTATGTAGGTCGGTCGGCTCATTGTTTAATCCTTTCGAAGGAAGAGAGGGGTCTCAGGCATCTTATTGCCCTTGGCCAGATCCTTGACCGCCTTTGATGTCTCGGGAAGTATCGGGCTAAGCATATGGCCAATGACATGGATGCGGATGATGAGATCCTTGATAATCTCCTGCGCGGCGGCCCTGTCAGTCTTCACCAGCTTGAACGGCGCTTTGTCCTGAATTACCTGATCGGCATCAGATATGTGCCTCCAGATGATATTCGTGGCTGCCTGTATATCAAAGGCGTTGAGGGCATCCGTAAATTCCTGAGGAATCGTATCAGCGGTGATTTCGACGGCAGCGTCAAGATTCGTCGTAGCCATCCTCATCACGCGGGACACGAGGTTTCCGATGCCGTTTGCCAGGCCAGAATTATATGATGCCTTGAAACGCTCGATGGTGAAGGGAGAGTCCTCGAAGGAGCCGACCTCGCGGGCCAGAAAATAGCGGAGGGCCTCGGTGCCGTATTCGTTTATGATTTCCAGAGGGTTCACAACATTGCCGAGAGACTTCGACATCTTCACGCCACCCTCCCCTGTTATGAAACCGTTGACCACGACGGTGTGGGTGTTTGGAAGATCAGCCGCCAGAAGCATCGCCTGCCACATGACGGACTGAAAGCGGGTATTGTCCTTTCCGCAGTACTGCGTCGGCGTGCCGTCCTTCCAGAATCGATCGAAGGCCTCGGCATTGTCTGGCCAGCCAAGGGTCGAGATATAGCTCGTGAGGGCGTCGAACCAGACGTACATGACATGATCGGCGTCGCCAGGAACGGAAACACCCCAGGACATCCTCGACTTGAGGCGGGAGATGCTGAAGTCCTCGAGGCCTCGCTTGATGAACTCGCGCATCTCGTTCTCGCGGAACTCGGGCACGACGAAGGTTCTCCCCTCGCCTCGAGCCTTGTCGTAATAGGCGAGCAACCTGTCGCCGAAGGCAGAAAACCTGAAGAAGTAGTTCTCCTCCTCGATCGTCTCGAGCTCGCGATTCGGATGAATCGGGCAGTGCCCGTCGACGAGCTCTGACTCGGTCTTGTTCTCCTCGCAACCGACGCAGTACTTGGTCTTGTAGGCCTTCTTGTAAATGAAGCCGTTCGCCTGAACCCGCTTCCAGAACTCGGTCGCCGCCCTTTCATGCTTGGCGTCAGTCGTTCGTATGAAATGAATGTCGGCCGACATGCCAAGCTTCGGCAGAAGCTCCCTGAACTTATCGGAATAGCCGTCGACATAGGCCTTTACGTCCTTGCCCTCCTTCTGGGCGGCCTCGAACAGCTTCTGACCGTGCTCGTCGGTTCCGGTATTGAAGAAGACGTCAAAGCCCTGAAGGGCCTTCCAGCGGGCGATGATGTCGGCCCGGACGAACTCCAAGGCGTGACCCATATGGGCCTCGGCGTTCACGTACGGCAGGGTTGTGGTGATATAAAAGGGTTTCTTGTCCATGATGGCAATCATACTACGCGCCTATCACTTTTGAAACCGCGTCCCTGTCTATGCCCTTCCCTATGACGGCGAAGGTCAGCTTGCTCGAATCGAAGATAGTTCGCGCGACCGCCATCACGTCCTCGGCCGTCACGGACGAGAGTATGGCATCGAGCTCCTCGGGCGAGCGGACGGCGTCGTCAAACATCTCCTGATCGGCAAAGAAATCGGCGACGCCGTCCGACGTCTCGAGGGACATGCGGACCCTGGAACGAATAAGCGATCGTATCTTCTCGAGCTCGTCTCCGGGAACAGCCTCTGTCTGAAGGCGCCTCGTCTCGGCAATGATGGCGCCCGCTATCTCGGCGACCCTCTCGGCCGTCGTGCCCGTCGATATGTGGAACTGGCCAAAGGTTCGATATGTATCGTGCCCGGAGCTTATATAATATCCCGAACCCATCTCGTCACGGAGCTTTATGAAAAGCCTCGAGCTCATCCCTCCCCTCAGAATGCCGTTTGCGATGCGGGCGGCGAACCTCTCCCTGTGGGACCTATCGAAGGTTCTCCAGGCCAGGATCATATGGGCCTGATCGGTGTCCTTCTCTACAAACACCGTCTCGGGGCCGTGCTGATCCCTGTCCGCGGTTGCGAACTCGGGACGTGAATCCCCCGAAAGCATCGAGCCGAAAGTCTTCCGGGCAAATGCCAGAGCCTCTGCCTCTTCCACCCCTCCCGCAATCGTAACAAGGGTATTATGCGGTCGATACTGCATGTCGCGATAGCGCATGAGATCAGCCCGGGTGATGGCGCGGACCGTTTCCTTGGTTCCAAGCACAGCCCGCGAGGCGGACTGACCCTTGTACATGTGCTCGCGCAGGGCATCGGATATCTTCTCCTGAGGCTCGTCGGCATACATGTCTATCTCCCCCAGGACAACGCCCTTCTCCCTCTCGATCTCCCCTTCCGGAAACACGGAGTTCTGATATATGTCCGCGACGATGTCGCCTATGCGCTCGAAATGCTTGGCATCGGCCTTGGCATAATATCCGGTTATCTCGTTTGAGGTGAAGGCATTGTAGATGGCCCCCATGCCATCGAGCTCAGTCGTTATGGAGAGAGAGGTCGGTCGCCGTGTCGTCCCCTTGAAGCACATATGCTCGAGGAAATGCGAGAGGCCGGACTCCTGTGGCTCCTCATGATACGAGCCAGTGCCCACCGTCACCATGACGGTAACGGTCGGATTGCCGTCCATGGGCGCGGTTATGACTCGAACCCCATTGTCGAGAATGGTTTTTGTGTGTTTCATTGCGGTTGTGGTGAGCGTCGCGTCTTTAGGGACGACGAATGTTGCTATACGCCGAGCTTCTGCGAGAGATACGAGACGAGGTCCTCGAGCTTCACCTTCTCCTGGCTTCCGGTGTCGCGGTCGCGAACGGTCACGCACGAGCCCTCCTTCTCGATGGTCTCGAAGTCGATGGTGACACAGAAAGGCGTGCCTATCTCATCCTGCTTGCGGTATCGCTTTCCTATCGATCCGGTCTCGTCATACTGGACTGCGCCGAACTGCTTGCGGAGCACGGTGTGAATCTCACGGGCCTTCGAGGTAAGAGACTCCTTGTTCTTGAGGAGCGGGAAAACGGCGATCTTGACGGGAGCGACATTCGGCGAGAGCTTGAGGTACACGCGCTTCTCCCCACCGAGCTCGTCCTCTCGATATGCGTCAGAGAGCACGGCGAGCACGGTTCGATCGACGCCGAAGGATGGCTCTATGCAATGAGGCACGAAACGAACCTTCGCCTCCTCGTCATAATACGAGAGGTCGACATTGCTACCGGCGCTGTGGGCCTTGAGGTCGAAGTCCGTGCGATATGCGAGGCCGTACAGCTCCTTCCTGCCGAAGGGATAGTCAAACTCGAAATCGATCGTACGCTTTGAATAGTGCGCGAGGTCGCCGGGAGCAATCTCGAGCTCATGAACCTTCTCCTTGGAAAGACCGACATCGTCAGTGAAGGCATGAACCTGCGAGACGAAATGATCGAAGGTCGACTCCCAATTCTTCGGGTCGACGAAATACTCTATCTCCATCTGCTCGAACTCTCGGGTGCGGAATATAAAATCCCGTGGCGCGATCTCGTTCCTGAAGGCCTTTCCTATCTGGGCCATACCGAACGGGAGCTTCGGATGCATGGTGTCGAGTATGTTCTTGAAGTTCACGAACATGCCCTGAGCCGTTTCCGGGCGCAGGTACGAGACGGCGGTCTCGTCCTCCATGGCACCGACATGAGTCTTGAACATCATGTTGAACTGCTTCACGTCGGAGAGCTCATTACCATCCGGGCTCTTGATGGCCTTCTCTTTGATAGCTACCGACATCTGGTCGAGCGACATGCCCTTTGGGTTCACGCCGGCCTCCTCGAGGAGATGATCTGCCCTGAAGCGCCTCTTGGTCTTCTTGTCCTCGACGAGCGGGTCAGCGAATCCAGCCACGTGCCCAGACGACTTCCAGACATTCTGATTCATGAGTATCGCAGCATCCATGCCGTACATGTCATCGCGATCGGTCACGAACCTCTTCCACCAGAGGCCCTTCACATTGTTCTTGAGGGTGACGCCGAGTGGCGCATAATCCCAGGTTCCCGCGAGTCCTCCGTAGATCTCTGATCCCTGGAATATGAAACCCCTCCTCTTGAGAAGGGATATGAGATTCTCCATGACGTCTGACTTCGGTATATGTTCTGTGCTCATGTGTTTAGTGTAAAAATGCCGTCATTATTCAGAGACCGTCCCCTGCCCGTTCTGCCACAGAAGGTCGGTCGTCGTCTGGGTCGAAAGACCGAGGGCCGACGACTGGATGCTCGCTCCTGTGAAGGAATCTATTCCGGAGAGAAGGCTCTGTCCCGCAATCGTCGGCGTCGACCCAACCTGCGTCAGATTTGGCCTCAGGATAACCTGAAACGAGACCTGTCGCGCGCCAGAACCCACATCGGTGTTCTGCTGTATCGTCCCGGGATACCAGGTTACCATGCCAGTCGACTGATCATACGATATGTCGGCCCCCTCGGGGCTTATGGCCCCACTCCATCCGACGTGAGGCGGAAGAGTGGTTGTCACCCGCGCCTCATTGATACTATTCGAAGTGTTCGTGACTGTCCACACGATGGTGTAGGAAGTCTCCTGGTCAACCCGTGGCGGGATTGGGCCCGTATTCACAAAGGGTCCCTGGGAGCGCAAGGCACGTGCGGAGAGAGACACGGCCGACGAGACCTTTACTGAGCGGGAGACGCCCGTCGAAAGCTCCTCGGGAGAGCCGTTCTCGTCGACGCGACTGCCGCGGGCAGTCACGACAAGAGACACCAATGGGTTGACCGCCGCCTTGCCCGGCGTCGCCCGAAGCGATGCGAAGGTAAAGCCGACGCGATTCGTCTCACCGGGAGCAATAGCCTTGAGATCAGACACCCTTCCCGCCTCCCAGATGATGGTGTCTATCCTCGAATCATAATATCCGCCCTGAACGCTGATTGAGCTCCGGTCGAATGCGTTGCCCGAGAGCTTCGCCTCGATACGGGCATCCGTTATCCTCGTGGCGCTGTTATTGGTCCAGATGATTTCGGCCCGAATGACCTTTCCCGCATCAGTGGCGAGATCGCCCGTGGTCTGACCGTTGAGAGCGAGATCTATGCCGAGAGAGGGCCTTTCTATGGAGAAGGTGTGATCACCGGAGATAATATTGGTAGCAATCTCGCGCTCATCCGTCTTGCTCTGCATGCCGACTCTCGCGTGCAGAGTCCTTGATTCTCCATCCTGACCCTGGACTGAGCCATTTATGACAATGGTCTTCTTTGCGCCGGGCGCGAGATCGCCAAGACGCCACACATTATTCGAGAAGGTGGCCGATGGGTTCGCGGATGCGATGGAATAGCCGGAAGGATACTCGAGCGCGACCAAGAGGTCCCTCACGACCGAAGTGGTGTTTGACATGACAGTGACGGTCACTGGGGTCGCCTGACCACTTAAGACACGGTCGAGCGCGTCAACCGACACGACGACGGGCGACGAGGCGAGCTTGAGACGGTAAACCTTCTCCTTGTAGAAGATGGCGTTCGAGTTCGCCGTTCGATACTCCACGGTGAACTTCACTTCTCGGTCGGCACCCTCCTCGCCGAACATGAGGGAGTCAAAGGTTCTCTGGGCCACGGCCTGGGATGCGATGCTCCCTATCGAGAGCCTGACCTTGGAAATATCCTTGGTCGGATCATTGACGTCCTTGGTGCCCTCTGGGTATGACGCTATGAGATCCACGAGCTCGACCTCGGCGGTGTTCTTGTTCGTGACGGAGACATTGAGCGTCAGAGGCTCGCCTCCCCGTATCGATACGGGTCCATCGACGAGAATGTCCATATTGTCGACCGAGACAAAGTTCTTTCCTCCGAACAGGGTATAGGCGCCCACGGCGAGAGCGATGACGAGAAAGAAGGCAGCCGAGGCGAAAAGGGCTTTGTAGAGGCCTCTGAACGATGGCTCCTTATGGGCTGCGCTCGGTGAGTCGGCTTCCGCCGATGCGGATACGGGCGAAGGCGCCTTGGCGCCCCACGAGTCAGGGACCTGATCATGCGCAGGGCGATTCAAATCATGTCGCGGGGACTCACCAAAGGAGTCATTTCTCGAATAGAGGCCTTTTTTGAGCCTCTCAAGAGAGCTCTTTTTATCGCTTTCAAACATATGTAAAAGTATATCACGCCCCGAGGACGCGAGCCCTAGAGATGGCTTTCCCTCAAGGCCTTGTTAATGGCCACCAGCATGTCCTTCTGTCCCATGCCCTCGATAGACGCCATGTCGACATAGCCCAGGGCCGAGAGGGCCCTCGCCAAAACCTTGGTCTCAAAGACGAGCAGCTCATCCCTTTCCGAAAGAGTCGAAGATGTGCCGGAGAAAAGATCCAGGAGTATGAGGAACAAATCATCATTCCTCTCCTCTCCCTGGACAAGGCGTCTCATGAAACTCAATATCCGCGCCCGGACGAGACTAATTCCACCTGACTCAATAACGCCAACCGTTTCAGCGACGGCTCCCGTGATGCGCCAGAACTCCTTCCCGCGCACGAGGGAGAACGTGCCGAAAGAGTAATCAGTCAGATTGTAGCGAAGCTTTGACTTCAGATGCCTTACCCCCTGAGCATGCGCCCGAAGGAGCCCAAACTGCTCGGTGTATATCGAATAGGTCTTCCCCGCCTCGCCCGAAGGCGCGCTGCCCACTATGAAGCCGCGCGTGCTGTAGACGGAATATGACATAGCCTATCTCTTTATGCCCAGCTTGAATGAATACCCTTCTATGGCCAGAGCCTCGGCATGAGAAAGGTCTGCGTATTCGACGCCGGTCACGAGCGTGACCCTCTGTATGTCGCGGAGGAATGCGTGAACGAGCTCCTTACCCTTCTCGTCTGAATCAAGGAGAAGCGCCACCCTATCGCCCACCGTAAGGCCCTCCTTCTTACGAAGGTCCTGTATCGCCCTAATCACATCCCTGGCCACGCCCTCCTTCTTGAGTTCGTCAGACACGATGATGTCGAGAGAGGCATCCTGCTCGATAGAGAGATCAAGTATCACTGACTTCACATTGACCTCATCCTTGATGACATCAAGGAGATCAGTCCTGAACTCGGCCTTCTTGAGAGAAAGCGATGCAAGTGGCTGACGAACCTTTATGTTCGCCTTGGCCCTCTGCTCGAGGGCAAGGGTCACGAGCCTGCGGGCCTCGGTCATCTCAGTCACGAGCTTGAGAGATGAGGCATTCGAAACGAGCCTTGGCCAGAGCTCGAGATGCACGCTCTCCTCGTCAGAGGCCAAGCGAACCCGTCCGAAGAGATACTCAGCGTAGAACGGTATGAACGGCGCCGACAGCTTGGCGAACTCGCGAAGGACGTGTCGGGTCGTGCCGAGGGCGAGGCCCCTGTCGGTCGCATCATCAGACTTGAACCTGTCTCGCGACCTGCGTATATACCATGTCGACAGATCATCGACGAATCCCATGAGAGGTCGGGCCGCGCGATCTATCTGATATGCGTCGAGGGCCGACGTGACCTCTCCGTGAACCTCGGCAAGCCGCGCCCTGATCCAGGCATCGAGGACATTACCCGAATCGGAAACAACTGGAGTCTTGTCACTGCCGTACAGCTCAAAGAACGAGAGCACATTGTCGAGCCTCTGGAGAAGCTTCTTCGAGACCTCGTCGACGGCCTTCTCCGAGAAGCGAACGTCCTCGGCCTTCACGGCCGGACTCGACGCGAAGAGGTACCGCAGGGCATCGGCACCATACGTCTCGACGGTATCGAGAAGCGGAGGATAGTTGCCCTTTGACTTGGACATCTTCTGACCATCCTCGGCGAGGACTATGCCGTTTGCCACTACATTCTTAAACGGAGACTTACCGAAAAGCGCGACGCCCAAAACAGTGAGGGTATAGAACCATCCCCTGGTCTGATCGAGGCCCTCTGCGATGAAATCAGCCGGGAAACCGACGGACTTTTTGAACAGGCCTCCCTTTGGATTAAATCGAGGGCGTACCTTGCCTATGTAATGCGACTGGGCGAAAGGCATCGATCCTGACTCGAACCAACAGTCGAAGACCTCGGCGACGCGAACGAGCTCTTCCCCGTCAGGGGCGACGCACTCGACCTTGTCTATGAAAGGCCTGTGAAGATCGAGATCGAATCGGTCATTGTGAGGGAGCGCGACGAAGTCGAGGTCCTCCATGGATGCGGGGAGCTGAAAATGCTGGCGGTCGCTGTGAGAAACCTTGTCCGTGCCCGGAGCCTCCTCGACGCCGTGCTTGATGGTATTGAGAGGGGCACCGTGGCTCACGATGAGTATTCTCTTGCCGACATATTTCTTGTCGATGTCGTACATGGCTGCAAGAACTCTCTTCTTGAGCTCAGCGGGCGTTTCCATCCCGGCCTGAAGCCCGCTCTTCCTGACCGCGGTTTCTATGTCCTTCCACGGCTTACCCTCGAGATCTTTGCCAACGCTGTACTCACGAAGACGAACATCATACACGATGTCCTTGGCATCGATTCCACAGGCATCTGCCACGATGCGGGCCGTCTCCTTGGTGCGAAGGAAATCAGAGGCGATGATCACGTCGACCCCCTTCCTGGCAAGCTCCTTGGCCCGACCAGCTATCTGCCCCCTGCCCTTGGTGGTCAGATGATATTTATTTGGAATCTCCGAATTGAGTACACCGAGCACGTTCGACTCCGCCTCGCCATGTCGAAGAAGCGTATATGAATTGCCTGATTTTTTGACGAGAGACCTGAGCTCGGCAACGCTTCCAACCGGATAGAGTCTTCCGCTCTGAATGCCCTTCCACACGGGTATCGGAGCGCCCCAGAAGCGAGACCTCGATATCGCCCAGTCGCGGGCACCCTCGAGCCATTTGCCGAAACGGCCGTCGCGTATGTCTGACGGGGTCCAGTTGACCTTCTTGTTCGCCGAGACCAGCTTATCCTTGAAATCGGTCACACGGACGAACCACGACGATGTCGCGTAGTTAAGCAGAGGCGTCTCGCATCTCCAGCAATGCGGGTATGAATGGATGATCTTCTTCTTGTCGAAGAGGAAGCCCTTATGTGCGAGCCGTTTGATGACCTCGATGTCGGTCTTCTGATGGTCGCCTTTTGGCTTGACCTCCATGCCCGGGAAATCGATCACCTCCGGGACAAAGACACCGTTCATGCCCACATGCTGTATGAATGGGAGGTTTTCCTTCTGCCCGAGTTTGAGATCATCGTCTCCGAACGCCGGCGCTAGGTGCACGATGCCCGTGCCATCCTCGGTCGTTACGAAATCGGCGCAATACACCTTGAATCCATTGGGGCGATTCTTGAGTCCCTCATTATCAAAGTACGGAAACACGGGCTCGTAGGCTGTGCCCGCAAGATCGCTTCCCCTCTCCACGCTCGTCAGGGAATGTTCCTTTCCGGCAAAAACATCCGCGACGCGGTCTCGGGCGACGACATATGTCGAACCCTCGTGAGAGACACGGGCGTACTCGATGTCAGCACCGACGGCGAGAGCCACGTTTCCGGGCAAGGTCCATGGCGTCGTGGTCCAGGCAAGGAGAAATGTGCTCGGCTCATCCGCGACTCTGAACTTCACATAGACGGAAATATCCGTGATGTCCTTGTACCCCTGATTGACCTCAAAGTTCGAAAGGGATGTCTCGCATCGCGGACAGATCTGCATGGTCTTGAAACCCTCGTAGACGAGGCCCTTGTCATAGAGCGACTTGAACGCCCACCAGACGGACTCGGTATAGCCACAGTCCATGGTTCTATAGTCATCGTCCATATCCACCCATCGGCCGATGCGCGGTATGATCTCCTTCCACTCCTTGGCATAGCGAAGCACGCTCGCCTCGGCAGCGGCATTGAACTTTCCTATTCCGTAATCGACGATGTCTTTTTTCGACTTGAGGCCGAGCTCCTTCTCTATGAGATTCTCGACGGGAAGGCCGTGACAGTCCCAGCCCCAGCGACGAGATACCTTGTATCCCTGCATGGTCTTGTAGCGAGGGATGATGTCCTTGATGGTGGTCGGCAGGAGATGGCCGAAATGCGGGAGGCCCGTGGCGAACGGAGGGCCGTCATAGAAGACGAAGTCCTTCCCCTTGCGGGCGAGGGTCTTCTTGAAGATCTCTCTATCAGCCCAAAAGGCGAGGGTTTTCGCCTCCTGCTCGACTATCTTTGACTTTGGTTTGGCTTCCGGGGAAGCATGTGGTTTTTCTGCCATACAGACACTTAGAGTAGCAATTTTCAGGGTTTTTTAC
>Ga0172380_10006890_pt1 | contig 13010 bp, 10 predicted proteins | sample Leawe162metaG_FD_119747 | JGI IMG/M metagenome (GOLD analysis project Ga0172380, IMG submission 119747) | Leachate microbial communities from a municipal landfill in Southern Ontario, Canada - Leachate well 162 metaG | ecosystem: Engineered > Solid waste > Landfill > Unclassified | place...
CATGCGATCTGTAACTGCGGGCGACTTGCGCTCCATGCTCGACCGGATTCCCCTGCTCCAGGGACTGGACGACGAGCTCCTCCAGCGCCTGGCGAGCATAGTACGCGTGCGCACCTACCAGCGTCGTGCTTACGTGATCCACAAGGGCTCCGTCGGTGATGAAATGTTTTTCGTCCTGCACGGCAAACTCCAGGTGGTCGATACGTCCGACAACGGCCGCGAAGTCGGCGTCAACATGCTCGAGACCGGCGACATCTTTGGCGAATTATCGCTCATAGATGGCGAGCCGCGCTCGGCCTCGGTGGTTGCCGTCAGCGAATCCCTGCTCGCCTTTCTGCCGCGCGGCGAAGCCCTCAACCTGTTTTTCCACAATCCCCTGGTGGCGGAACGCATGCTGCGCCGGCTGGCCCAGCGCCTGCGCGACGTGAGCAACTATCGCACCCTGGTGTCCATTCCCAGCGCCTTCCCGCGCATCTACGCCCTGCTGCAGCAGCTGGCGAAGCCGGCGCCGGCCGGCACCATGGTCATCGACAACATGCCCACCCATCAGCAGCTGGCGATCATGGCCAACGCCAGCCGCGAGACGGTGACGCGGGCGCTGCGTTCGCTGATACGCCAGCAGGTACTGGCGAAAGACCACCGGCGGTTGACCATCATCGACCCCGAGGGCCTGCGCCAGGCGGTCGACAGCGAGGGCGTAAAGAAGCCCGACTAAAATCGGTAGCGCAGGCCCAGCATCATGACACGCCCGTTCTGATCGAAGATGGCGATGTTCGATCTTTGTCGGGTGATTTCCACGGACGCCAGCGCTTCGATGCCGGCGCTGACAGGCCAGGAGACGGCCGCGTTGGCGTAGAGCCGGTCGATTCTGCGGCGGCTGTCGCCGTCCAGAACGGGGCTGTAGCCATCGGCGTCGCTGCTTCTCGATGCCGCCAGGCTGATCTCGGCGCTGAGTTGGCGCCAGGGCCTGGCTCTATGGAACAGGCTCAGTTCGCTGCGTTGCGTCTGGCCGCCCGGACGGCCCTCGCGCGGCCTGTCGCTGCCGGCTTTCAGCGACAGCGCCGTGTCGCCGAGCGCCGAGGCGCAGGAGACCTGGGCCGCCAGCCAGAGGATGCTGCCGTCCAGGTAGTGCCTGTCGGGATAGGAACGCAGCTCGCTTTCCGGGCCGGCCTTGGCGCGGCAGTCCGAACTCGCATCAAGAGGGGTCAGACGGTATCCCCAGGCCAGCTGGACGTGGCTGATGTTGACCAGAGGCTTGCCGCCGAGGCGGATATTCTGGGTCCCCACCGCCAGCTCTCCCTCCCCGCCGGCCATCGCCTGCTGATAGATGGTCATGATGCCGCCGTCGGCCAGGTCGAAGTCCTTTTCCTGACGATAGTCCTTGGCGCGCAGCGTTCCCTGCAGGGTGAAGCGCCCGTCCGTGCCGCCCAGGCTGGTATCCCAGGTGCGGCGCAGCCGCCCGCCCAGGTGCACGAAGGAATCGGAGCGGACGTGAAAGTCCGGTGAGATGAGGAACTCGGCCGGCGCACCGTCCAGCGTCAGCGTCAGCCGGTCTATGGACAGGCCGCTGTTGGCGTTGCTGTCAAAACCCAGGCTGGCGTTCATTTCCCCGTGCCAGCCGCGGGCCAGCTTCGCCGCCAGCAGTTGCCGGCGCGCCCTTTCCAGCGCCGCACGCAGGGCGGGCGGCACAGGGAAACTCGCCTCGACATAGTCGAGCAGGGTCGCCGCCGTTTCCGTCTCGCCCAGGCGGGCGTGGGCGATGGCGAGATCGATCCAGGCGCCGGCGCGCTCCGGGCTCTGCAGGACCACCCGTTCGAGAGCGAGCAGGGCGATGGTGTTGGCGTTGGCCCTGAGCGCGACGACGCCGAGGATGTAGTCGAAGTCCGGGTTGCCGGCGTACGCCCGTTCGTCGCGCAGCAGATCGGCCAGGAGATGCTCGACCTGCGCCTGTGGCAGATCGACGTCGGAAGCGCTGAACTTCGGGGAAGGCGGGTCAGCCGCTGCGCTGTTGGCGGGTTCGGCGGCAGGATCGGCGTGGCAGACGGCGGCGAACAGCAGGCAGGCGCAAACGGCGCAGCCACGTGCCCAGCGCTGCGCCAGTTTCTGCGGAGAGAGTGGATTCTTTACGCGGATACTCGGTCTGCCTTTGCGCGCATCTATCGATCGCGGGCAAGGCGATCAGCCATCGATCAACGCACCCATCGAGTGGCACCGATCGCGGTGGACGTCGCATCGATGGGTTTGGCGAACAGGTAGCCGGCCTGGCTGTTCGCCGCGCTGATCGCGCCCACCACCTCGGCGTTGGAGCGGCTGGCGTCCGAGACGAGGATGCCTTGGAAGTTGATGCTGCCGCTCGCGTTGATGCTCACGCTCTGAGCGCCCTGCTTCCAGATCAAGGCGGTGTCGAAGCCGCGCTTGCCGAAATCCATGGTCAGCGTCGCGTCGGACAACGAGGCATGGGTGAGCGTTGTTCCCACCTTGCGGTAAGCCTCGGAGTCGGCCAGGGTGAAGCCGACGACGCCGGTTGCAGGAAGCTCGACCGAGCGGTTCTTTTCGACGAACAGGCCGAAGACCAGGTTGGACACCGAGATCTCGCGGTCGGGCGCCATGACAGAAAGGATGCTTCCCGGAGCGGCCGGCTGGGCGTAATCGGCCCAGCGACCCCACCAGACTTTTGCGGAAGGGGGCGTCGCCACGACCACGGCCACGGGCGGCGTCACCGGAGCTGCTGCGACGGGTGTCGCCACCCGCTGCAAGGCAGAGGCCACGACCTCGTTGACCGCCTCGCTCGAACTGCTGCCGGTCTTCAGCGACTTGTCGGGAACCGCCGCGCGCGGCTCCTCCGGACGCGGCGGCACGAGCTTGTTCGGCGCATCGCCGTCGGTCGATTGCAGCACCGGTGCGGCGGAGCGCGAGCGCAACTCCAGATAGGCGTTGGCGGTGGCGCTGCTCAACTGCCGGACAAGGTTGCTCTGGCAGGGACCGAAGCCGTCGGCCCGGCAGTCGCCGGTCAGCGGCGACATGGCGATAGCGCCTTCATTGACGCTGACCCGCGTGGTCTCTGCCGTGGTGTTGACCACGAAGTCCGTGCCGCGCACTCCGATGGCGGCCACCGGGGTGTTGAGGCGGAAGTTTTCCTTGGCGGCGTGCCCCGCGGCACCGGTGATCAGGCGTGCCGTGCCCGTCTCCAGGGTGAACTTGACGAAGCTCGCCGCGGGCTTTTCTGCGCTATAGGTGTAGGTGTCGATGCGCAGCGTCGAGCGCGGCCGGACACTGACGAAGGCCTTATCGACGAAGCGAACGTGGATGTGGCCGCTCTCTCCCGCACTGAGCATTTGCCCGACCGCGATCTTGTCGCCCTTCTTGGCGGCGCGGCTGCCGCCATCGCCGCTTATCTTGGCGTCGCCGATGGCGAAGATCACTTCGCCGACAACTTCCGCCGCCATCAGCAGCGGCGCGCAGGCGAACAGGCAAGCGAGAACCACGGCACGAGCGACGCCCCGAGTGCCGGCGCGCGCGCTGTGCAAACCTGATAGTCCGTCGAAAATTCCCATATACCGTGGTGATACAATAATCAGTTCAATAATATAGCATAGGCCGCGTGGCAGAGACCTGGGTGCAGCCCGGGTCCCTTCTAACTGCCTCCTGCGAGAAGCCCACTTGCTCGGTACCTGGCGTTACCTCCTCGCTGTCGTCGTCGCCCTGAGCCACATCGAGTGGCGACTGGCTGGACTCAATCCGGGCGTCATCGCGGTCGTCGGTTTCTATCTCACCTCCGGCTACGTGATGACCGGCCTGCTGCGCAGTCGCTATACGACGCTTGCCGATGCGCCCCGCTTCTACCTCGACCGCGCCCTGCGCCTGCTGCCGCAATACTTCGCGATCGCCCTGCTGACCCTGGCCTGGCTGCTGGCCTCCGGTGCTGCGCCGGACTTTCTCCGGGACAAGCCCGACTGGCAGGGATTGCTCAACAATCTTGCCATCGTTCCGCTCAACTACTACGCCTTCAACGGCGCCGACCGCTTCACCTTGATCCCGCCGGCCTGGTCGCTGGGAGCCGAAATCCAGTTTTACTTTTTCCTGCCCTTAATTCTCCGCTTGCGGGCTGTGGTGTCTGTGATCAGCGTCACAATCTACGTCTGCGCCGCCGCCGGGATTTTCAACTCGGATCTGTTCGGCTTTCGCCTGCTGCCCGGCGTGCTCTGGTTCTTCCTGCTCGGCTCCTGGCTCTACGACAGCCATCACGGCGCGACGCCGGAGAGGACGGGCCGTCGTATAGCCTTGGTGATGGGTGCCGTCGCCCTGTTGTGGCTGGCCCTGTGGAGTTACGGCAAGCTGGCTTTGCCCTACAATCGCGAGACGCTGCTCGGCGTCCTGCTGGCCCTGCCCGCCGTGCACCTGCTGGCCAGGCGGCCGCGGCGAACCTGGGACGAGAATCTTGGCAATCTTTCCTACGGCTTGTTCCTCAATCACTTCCTCATCGTCTGGGCGGTATTCGACTCTTCGGTGCACGGTTTCTGGCCGGTGCTGGCCTTCGTCCTCGTCGCCACCCTCGGCGCCGGGCTCAGCCAGGGCCTGGTCGAACGGCCGGCGCTGGCGTGGCGAAAAGGCCTGCGTGCCATGTCGGCAGGACGCAGCTTGAAGGGAGCCGGCCGATGAAAGCCATGATGCTCGCCGCCTGGCGCTACCGGTTTTTCATCTTCTCGTCGATCAAGACGGAACTGCACACCAAGTTCGTACGCAGCAGACTCGGCGGACTGTGGTTGATCCTCAATCCCCTGGCGCAGGTGGTTATCTTCGCTTTCGTGCTGTCGTCGATACTCTCGGCCAGGCTGCCGGGGGTGGATAATCACTACGCCTACGCCATTTACCTGATGTCCGGCACCTTGGGATGGACGCTATTTTCCGAGATCGTCAACCGCTGCCTGACCCTGTTCATCGACAATGGCAACATCATGAAGAAGCTGGTGTTCCCCAAGATCGCGTTGCCGCTGATCGTCGTCGGCAGCGCCCTGGTCAACAACCTCCTGCTGTTCGTGGCCATCCTGGCGATCTTCGGCGCGCTCGGGCATGTTCCGGGCATGGCCCTGTTCGGCCTGCCCCTGCTCATGGCGGTGAACGTCGCCCTGGCGCTCGGACTGGGACTGGCGCTGGGCGTGCTCAACGTGTTCATGCGCGACATCGGACAGGTCGTGCCGGTGATCATGCAATTCCTCTACTGGTTCACCCCCATCGTCTACATGCCGGACATCATCCCCATGCAGTACCGCGGCTGGCTGGCGTTGAATCCGCTCGCCACCATCGTCGGCGGCTATCAGCAGGTGCTGCTGTACAACCGTGCAGCGGACTGGGCCGGGCTGGGCGCGATCGCTGCGATCGCCCTGGTGCTGCTGGCCTTTTCCCTGCTGCTGTTTCGCAAGGCCGGTCCCGAAATGGTGGACCAGCTGTGAGCGGCGCATTGCGCGTAGAACAGCTGGGCAAGTCCTACCGCCAGTGGGGCGGCGAATGGCGGCGTATGGCCTCGTGGTTCGCCGCGTCGATGCAGCCGCGTGAAGAACATTGGGTGCTCAAGGACGTGAGCTTTTCCGTCAGTCCCGGCGAGGCGGTCGGCATCGTCGGCCAGAACGGGGCGGGCAAGAGCACCCTGCTCAAGCTCATCACCGGCACTACCCGACCCAGCCAGGGCCAGGTGCAGTTGAGCGGCCAGGTGTCGGCCATCCTGGAACTGGGCATGGGCTTCAGCCCCGACCTCAGCGGCCGCCAGAACGCCTATCATTCCGCCGGCCTCATGGGTTACAGCAGGGCCGAAATAGAGCGCGTCATGCCAGAGATAGAAGCCTTCGCCGAAGTGGGCGAGTACTTCGATCAGCCCCTGCGCACCTATTCCAGCGGCATGCAGATGCGCGTCACCTTCAGCGTGGCCACAGCGGTGCGCCCCGATCTGCTGATCGTGGACGAAGCGCTGTCGGTGGGCGATGCCTATTTCCAGCACAAGAGTTTCGAGCGGATACGCGAGTTTCAGAAGCAGGGTTGTTCCCTGCTCATCGTCAGCCACGATCGTTCCGCGGTGCAGGCCCTGTGCAGCCGGGCCATCCTGCTGGAGAAGGGCCGCATGCTCAAGGACGGCAAGCCCGAAGAGGTCATGGACTTCTACAACGCGCTGATCGCCGAAAAGGAGAATCAAAAGCGCGAAGTCCTGCACCACGCCTCGGGCAAGATGCAGACCGTCTCTGGCTCGCGGGAGGCCGTATTGATCAACGTGCAACTGCTCAACGCCGAGCAGCAGCCGATCGAATTTGTCGCTGTCGGCGAAGCCGTGGAGCTGCTGGCGAGGGTGCAGGTCAACGCGGATATTCCCCAGCTCGTCCTGGGCTACATGATCAAGGACCGCCTCGGCCAGACCGTGTTCGGCACCAACACCTGGCACACCAGGCAGGTGGTGCAGGAAGCGCGAGCCGGCTCGGTCGTCGAATACCGCATCGCCTTCGCCATGAACCTGGGACCGGGCAGCTACTCGATCGCCGTTGCCCTGCATGCCAACGACACCCACCTCAGCGACAATTACGAATGGCGCGATCTGGCTTGCGTGTTCCATGTGGCCAATCTCGACAAGAGCGACTTCGTCGGCACGACCTGGATGACGCCGACAATAGCGATACGTCGATGAGGGCAAACCCCCAGGTGCAAACAGGCCGGGACACAGGCCGGGGCCATTCTTGATGTTCTAGTCCCCTTACGGTAGAGTAAGGATATCCAAAATCAGGAGCGCGCTCATGTCGACTGCCACCATGACCAGCAAGGGTCAGATCACCATTCCCGCCGCAGTACGCGCCGCGCTTGGCGTTGAAGTCGGGGACCGGGTGGAATTCGTCCAAGTCGAACCGGGGCGTTTCGAGCTCGTGGCCGCGACGCAATCCGTCACTGCTCTGAAGGGCTTGGTACGGAAGCCGCGCTCGCGGGTGACGATAGAGGCGATGAACAAGGCCATCGTCGCTCATGGAGCGAAGGCGCGATGATAGGATTGGATACCAACGTCCTCGTTCGCTATGTGGCGCAGGACGATCCAAGACAGTCAGCCAAGGCCACTCGCTTGATCGAGTCGTTGACCGTGGATGCGCCGGGCTATGTCGACACCGTTTCGGTGGTGGAGTTGGTGTGGGTGCTGACCGATTGCTATGCGTTGGCCAAAGGCGAACTCTGCGAGGTGCTGGAAACGCTGCTGCGGACCAAGGAAATCGTCGTGGCGAAAAAGGATACTGTATGGAAGGCTTTGCGGCTGTTCAAGGAAGGCCAGGCAGACTTTTCCGACTGCCTGATCGAACGGTCAGCGAATGAAGCCGGGTGCGACTACACGACAACATTTGATCGAGACGCCGCCAAGTATTGCGGCATGCGGCTGGTCGACTGACGAGGTGGAGCGGTGAGCGGCCAGGCCGAAATACGCGGGAATGACTCGGCGCGCGGCATGCAGGAGCTGGCCGATCTGCGCCGTCAGGCCGAAGCGCTCGAAACGGAACTGGCTGCGGCGCGGGTACAGATCGATGAACTCCATCAGGACAGGCATCGCTGGTGGGGCATGGCCGACCAATCCCGGCACGAACTGCTCGCCGTCTATGCCAGCAAGTCCTGGCGCCTCACCGCGCCGCTGCGCTTGGCGGCGCTCGCCGGCCAAGCGCTGGTCGGCGCCGTCCGCCGTGCTGCCATCATGCTTCCACGCCTGCCCAGGCGCATCGCAAGAGCAGCGTTGCTCTGGGTAATCCGCCGGACAATGGCGAGCACCAGGCTCAAGGCCAGTGCAGAGCGCTATCTCGCCGGGTATCCGCGACTCAGGCAGCGCCTGCGCGCACTGGCGATGGCGCCGACGGGTCCGGCGGAGGAAGCGCCAGCTCCGGGGCCGGGTGCGCCCGAGTGGCTGTCGCCGCGCGCTGCGGCGGTCTACGTCGAACTCAAACAGGCGATTGCGGCGAGAAGACACTGATGCGCCTGGTCATCGACATGCAGGGCGCCCAGTCCTCCTCCTCCCGCCATCGCGGCATAGGCCGCTATACGCTGGCGCTTGCCCAGGCGATCGCGCGCAACCGCGGCAGCAACGAGGTCTTCCTCTGTCTGAGCGGGCTCTTCCCCGATAGCATCGCGCCGATCGAGGAGGCTTTCGCTGGGTTGCTGCCGCCTGAACACATCAGGATCTGGCAGGCGCCCGGTCCGCTCTCCCGCCTGGACCCGGCCAACGACTGGCGTCGCCAAAGCGCCGAATTGATGCGCGAGGCCTTCCTGGCGAGCCTCGAGCCAGACATGGTCTTGGTCAGCAGCCTGTTCGAGGGGCTGGACGAGAACGCGGTGACCAGCATCGGAAGCCTTGCCGGCACTTTGCCGACGGCCGCCATCCTCTACGACCTGATACCCCTGGTCCACCGCGAGCGCTACCTGGACAACCCCGTCGTCGCAGCGTGGTACGACGAAAAGCTCGAGCACCTGCGCCGCGCCGATCTGCTCTTCTCGATCTCCGAGTCATCGCGGCAAGAGGCCATCAGTCATCTCGGCCTGTCTCCCGACATGGTGGTGAACGCCTCCACCGCCGCCCATCCCCAGTTCCGGCCGATAGAGTTGAGCGCCGAGCAGCGCAAGGCCCTGGAGCAGCGTTACGGCCTGCACCGACCCTTCGTGATGTACACCGGCGGCATCGACCATCGCAAGAACATCGAGGGATTGATCCGCGCTTACGCCCTCCTGCCTCTGGCCCTGCGCGCGGCGCACCAACTGGCGATCGTCTGTTCGGTGCAGCCGGCCGCACGCGCCACGCTGGAAGCACTGGGCCGCGAGCAGGGGCTGCGGGCCGACGAGTTGCTGCTCACCGGCTTCGTACCGGAAGACGACCTGCTCGGCCTGTACAACCTCTGCAAGGCCTTCGTCTTTCCCTCCTGGCACGAAGGTTTCGGTCTGCCTGCGCTGGAGGCGATGTCCTGCGGGCGTGCGGTGATCGGCGCCAATACCTCGAGCGTGCCGGAAGTGATCGGCCGCGAGGACGCGCTGTTCGACCCCATGAGCGATGCCGCGATCGCCGCCAAGATCGAGCAGGTATTGAGCGACGAGGCTTTTTGCCGCGATCTGGCCAGGCACGGGCTGGAACAGGCCAAGCGCTTCTCCTGGGATGATGGCGCGCAGCGGGTCGTCGCCGCGATGGAAGCCTGGCAGGTGCGGCACGCTGGCGAGTCAGCCACCGCTGCGTCCCTGCCGCGCCGCCGGCCCAGTCTCGCCTATGTCTCTCCGCTGCCGCCGGCGCGCAGCGGCATCAGCGATTACAGCGCCGAACTCCTGCCCGTGCTGGCGGAGCACTACGACATCGAGGTGGTGGTCGCCCAGCCCTCGGTCGCCGACGCCTGGATCACCGAGCACTGCCCCGTGCGCAGCGTCGAATGGTTCCGCGAACATGCCGCCGGCTTCGATCGCATCCTCTACCAGTTCGGTAACAGCAGCTTCCATGGCCACATGTTCGAGCTGTTGCGGCGCCATCCCGGTGTGCTCACCCTGCACGATTTTTTCCTCAGCGGCGTGCTGGCGCATGAGGAACAGAGCGGCGCCCTGCCCGGCGCCTGGACCCGGGCGCTCTACCAGAGCCACGGTTATGACGCCCTGCGCCGGCGTTGCCGTGCCGCCGATCCGACCGGGGTGATCTGGCGCTATCCCTGCAACCTCGAGGTGCTGCAGAACGCCCTGGGCATCGTCGTGCACGGAGAAAATTCGCGCCGCCTGGCCCGGCGCTGGTATGGCGAGGATGCAGCCGACGGCTGGGCGGTGATCCCCCTCTTGCGCGTCGCGCAGCAGCAGAGCGACAGAGCAGGCGCCCGGCGGGCGCTCGGCCTGGAGCCGGGGCAATTTGCCGTCTGCAGTTTCGGCCTGCTCTCGCCGACCAAGTCCAACCATCGCCTGCTCGACGCCTGGCTCGCCTCGGCGCTGGCCAGGGATGAAAACTGTGTGCTGATCTTTGTCGGCGAGAACCACGAAGGAGCCTATGGCAGGCAGTTGCTGCAGACCATCCGTAAGAGCAGCCTGGAGAGCCGCATCCGCATCACCGGCTGGACGGATATGTCGACGTTCCGCGCCTATCTCGCGGCCGCCGATGTCGGCGTGCAGTTGCGCACGCTGTCACGCGGCGAGACCCCGGCCACGGTGCTCGACTGCATGAACTATGGCTTGGCCACGATCATCAACGCCCACGGCTGTATGGCCGATTTGCCGACCGACGCGGCCTGGCTGCTCGAGGACGAGTTTAGCGACGCGGAGCTGCGCGAGGCGCTGGAAGCGCTGTGGCGCGACGGAGAGCGTCGGCAGCGACTGGCCACGCGGGCGCGCGAGCTCATTCGCACCCGGCATGACCCAGCCGGTTGCGCCGGGCAGTATCATCAGGCGATCGAGGCCATGTACCGGCGGGCCGCGACGGGCAGGCACGCCCTGGTCAACGCCATTGCCGCGCTGGCGGGGCAGCCGTCAGATACCGCGCTGGCCCTCGCTGCGCAGGCCATTGCCGAAACCTGCCCGCTGTCGCCCTTGCAACGGCAACTGCTGATCGAGGTTCCTGCGGCCGTGGCGAACCTCACGACGGGTGTTGCCGCGCAACCCTTGCCGCGCGACTTGCTCGCCCTTCTGCAAGACCCGCCCGCCGGCTTCCGCGTCGAACCTGTATATCTGGCGCAGCCTGGGGCGGGATGCAAGTACCGCTATGCGCGGGCCTATACCTGCCGCGGCCTCGGCATCGCGCGGGCCGGACTGGCCGATATGCCGATAGACAGCGGACCCGGAGACGAGCTCCGGGAATTGACGCCCGACCGGGTGAACAGCAACGAGACCGGCAGTCGAGTTGAATCGAGGCTAGAGGATGCGCACATTGATTGAAGCTGTCCTGCGTCGCCTGCGCGAGATCAGCGCCCCAGGCTTGTCCTGGCGGCAGCGACTGCGTCAGGTCCCTTTGTTAGGCTTCTTCCTGGCGTGGTGTCACGCCATCCTGCGCCTACCCGCCATGCGCCTGGAGGTCGCGCGGGAGTTTGCGGAACTGCGCGAGCAGCAGCAGGAGGCCGACCGCCTGCGTCATCTCACCGTGATGGACATCGTCGCGAGGCTCGACGCGATAGAGGCGACGAATGCGACAACGCGCTTGAACCGCCTTGAAGGGATGAACATCGGCTATCGCTTGAACCGCCTCGACGCGCTCGATGTTGCCAACCGGCTGAACGTCTTCGACGCGATCAACATCGCCAACCGCCTGAACGACATCGACGCCTCGCTGCGCGAGCAGCGCGCAGCCGGGCTCGCGCGGGGCGCTGCGAGCGGGGAAGCGCCGGATGCGGCGCAGGGTGCCTTCGACGCCGAGGCGTTCTATCTCGACTTCGAAGACCAGTTCCGTGGCGCGCGCGAGACGATCAAGAACCGCATGGGCATCTACCTGCCGCGCTTCGCGCAGTTCGCCGGGGATGAGGGGGCGCGCGTCGCGGACATCGGCTGCGGACGCGGCGAATGGCTGGAATTGCTCGCGGAAAACCGCATCGCTGCAATCGGCATCGACTCGAACAGCGCCATGGCCCGGGCCTGTCGTCAACGCGGCCTGGCCGCCGAATGCGCCGACGCCATTGCCTGGCTCAAGCAACAGCCGCCGGGGAGTCTCGCCGCGGTCACGGGCTTTCACGTGATCGAGCACCTGCCCTTTGAAACTCTGATCGCGCTGTTCGATGCGGCGCTCCATGCCCTGCGTGCCGACGGTCTGGTGCTGTTCGAGACGCCCAACGCCGAGAACCTCGCCGTCGGCGCCAGCAACTTCTATTCCGATCCAACGCACCAGCGCCCCATCCTGCCCGCCACTGCGCAGTTCATCGCCCGGCAGCGCGGCTTTGCCCAAGCAGAAATACTGCGCGTCAATCCCTACCCCGACAGCTACCTGCTGCCCGAGGACGACGAACTCGCCCGCCGCATCAACCAGCTGCTCTACGGGCCGCAAGACTACGCCGTGCTGGCGTGGAAGACCCGTGCGCTTTAGGGCTATTCACCAGTTTCATCCGGGGTGCAGCAGGGGCGACGGCGTCACCCGCGGCATGCTGTTTACCCGCCGCCTGCTGCGCGAGTTGGGATTCGAGTCCGAGATCTATTGCGAGCGCAGCTTCGATGATCTGGGAGGCGAGGTGCATCCGCACGGCGAACTGCGAGCCGCCGCAGACCAACTGCTCCTGGTGCACCACAGCCTCGGCTACGCCAACAGCGCCTGGCTCGAAGCGCTGATCCAGGCCAGGGTCCTCGTCTACCACAACATCACCCCGGCCCACCTGCTGCCCAAAGACAGCGAAATCGCGCAAGCCAGCGTGCTCGGCCGCGAGCAGTTGCAGCACTGGGCGCCGGGCTACCTGGGTGCGATCGGTGTCTCCGAGACCAACAGCGCCGAGCTGCGCGCCGCCGCTTATGAGCACGTCGCGACGATTCCCCTGCTGGTCGACCTCGACGCCTTGCGTCAGGCCCCGTGGGACCGCGGCGAGGCGGCGCGTTGGAGAGATGCCACCACCCTGCTCTTCGTCGGCCGCATCTGCGAGAACAAGCGCCAGCTCGAACTGGTCGAGATGCTCCACGAGTTGCTCGCCATCCGCGACCGGCCGCTGCGCTTGCTCCTGGCCGGCGCCACCACCAGCCACGATTACCAGCAGCGCATCGAAGAGCGCGTCCGCGCGCTCGGTCTGGACGAGCGGGTGGTGCTGGCCGGCAAGGTGCCGGACGCGACCCTGTTCGCGCTCTACCGCAACGCCGACGCCCTGGTCTGCATGAGCGAACACGAGGGCTTCGGCATGCCCTTGATCGAGGCCATGGCCTTCGACCTGCCGGTGGTCGCCCACGCGACGAGCAGCGTCCCGCAAACCCTGGGCGAGGGCGGTCTGCTCTCGCCCGACGGCAGCCCGCGCGCCATGGCCGGGCTGCTGGATAGCTTGCTCGGCGATCGGCCGCTGCGCCGCCGCGTGATCGCCGGGCAGCGGCGCAAC
>Ga0172380_10006891_pt1 | contig 13009 bp, 16 predicted proteins | sample Leawe162metaG_FD_119747 | JGI IMG/M metagenome (GOLD analysis project Ga0172380, IMG submission 119747) | Leachate microbial communities from a municipal landfill in Southern Ontario, Canada - Leachate well 162 metaG | ecosystem: Engineered > Solid waste > Landfill > Unclassified | place...
CCATCCATGTACCAATGGTGCTCAGTGCGGTCCTCGATGACGATTTTGTCTTTGGCGGAACCGCCTGACGATCCTAAACCGATATCGGCAAGACTCACGAACATCCTGGTAAGCTTGGCCGGCAGCACCATCTCGGGCCCGGCCTCGCCTATGATAGCTTCCGTGGGTTTTTCGACAAGTGCGCCCTTGGCCATGAAGATAGAAGGCAACTGCCAATATCCGCCGCCGTTGGCTGGAACGGTGCCGCTGCCCCCGGTATATCGATCATCCAACGGCATGATCGAATCCTGGACCGCCTGGTTGAACGACTGCCCGCACACGGATCCGTAATCGCTCCAGGTGCCGGACCAATCGCCAGTAGGCGCGAGCCAATCATCCGCCCCGCCGAAGTCCCAATCTCCAGGGAACCCGCCGCCGCTGACGCTTCCTCCGCCGCTGCTCATCGAAATGTTCACGTTGACAGAAATCTTCTGAAGTTCCGCCGCGATCTGGGCAACCCCTTCAGAAATCTTGGCCCGCGCGTCCGTCATATCGGTTACGAGCTGGGCCCAGATCTCGCTCCAGGATGCCTCGAATGCCTGGAGGGAAGCCTCCGAATTGAGGACCATGCTATCGATGGCATCCTTCATCCCCGTTCCGGCGTCGGTGAAGGCCCCGATAAGCGATTCTTTTAGGCTGATGATAGTCGGCTCGATTGCAGGCCAGTAGGCCACCCATGAGGCTTTGGAGTCGTCCGTTATCGTTTTGGACATCTCAAGCCATGCGTTGCGGATATCGAGCGCGGCCTGCCATCCGGTGTCCCTGATGCTGGTTACTTCGGTTGTGATGACTGTGTTAATTTGTTTCCAATATGTGCTACCCTCCGCCTTGACGATCCCCCATGAAATCCTGAAGAAGTCCTTGAGATCTGTGATAATTTTCTTGACCTGTTTGGCCATTCCGGCCAGGCCGACTATCCCAAAAGTCGCAGACATTGGCGGTGCATCGCCCTCTCCTCCGACAGTAGCCCCGCCGGTGCTGGTCCCTTCTGCGAATCCCGGGATGCCATAGTCCCTCATGGCTGCCTTCAGGAGGTCCCACCTCTTCGTTTTTGTGGGGATGACATACTCAGGATTGGCCGGGCCATCCTCGCCTATGACGGCCATTTGCGGCCCGCTAGTCACGGTTCCGGACGCGTATTGATATGGCCCATATGGAGTGTTGCCCACGCCGCCCCATGCATTGAGCTTGCTCGCCGCCGACACGATCGCGCTCGCGCCGGTGGACAGCGCGCTACCTGCGCTACTACCGCCATTCAGGAGAGCATTTCCGGCGTTGTAGCTCTTCGTCAGGATATCGGACGCTCCGAGCCCGAGCTTAGATGCCAGGTTGGTTACGGCATTTGCCGCACCGATCTTGAAATTTGAGCCTGAAATGTCTACTTTTGATTGGAAGTTTCCACCCGACAGATCCATTTTGCTACTTAGGTTCTGGACTGCCGCACTGATCCGGGTAGAAAGAGTCGCGGCTGCCCCGCCGGTCACGGTCGAGAATCCCGATCCGGCCACCTGTACCTTGTCATACAGGATCCCGCCCGCTTCGGTGAATCGCTGCTGGGCCACCTGGCCGATGATGGCGATTTCCTGGCCGGCGCTGTTGAGGCCGATCTTGACGCTTCCGGCGGCGATCTTGGAGCCTATCTCGATGGCGTTGGCGGCTGCTCGAGATCCGCCCACCAGGGTTTGGTATAGTGATTTGGCGGCGGCCTGTTCGGTTGCGGCAGAGTCCTTAGCGGTCTCTGTGGTGGTAGCTGCGGCCTCTTCAGCTGCTTCGGTGGTCGTCTCGGCTGCGTCCTCCGCCGCTGCCGTTGTGACTTCCGCCGCTTCTTCAGCTGCCGTCTTGTGGGCAGCGTCATATTCCTCCTGGCCCTTGGCGAATTCAGACATGAGCGAATCGAGAACGTCTGTCCGCAGGTACCCCTCGGAGCTGGATTCTGATAGCATCTTGCGGGTACTGGCGAAGTCCGCCCCAGCCAGCCCCATCTGATACGCCCAGTCTTTTGCGCTCACGTCGGACGCTATGCCCGGGGTGCTGCTGCTGACTGGGGTTTTTAGTTTATATTCTCCCCCCATCCAGTAGCCAAGCATGTCGCCGCTTGGGCCAACCGACCCGGGTATTTTTTTTACTTTTTCGGTGATGTCTTCCCCGGTGACTGTGGTCACAACGGTTACCGATCTGGTTTCACCGTCTTCGGGCAGTGAACTCCCGCCCAACCAGTCCACCGTAGCGGCTATTGTGGTGTCGAAATCCGAGGCCTCCCATATCGATTCCGCGTCTTTCCGCCATTCGGCAGCGGCGGTGTGGAGAGAAGTTCCCGCGCCGTCCCATGCGCTGTCCATGGCGTCGCCTATGACATCCAAGATGGCAGCGCCGATGGTGCCCTTTCCGGCGGTGAGAACGGTATTGGCGAAGCCCGTCACAAAGTCGTAGGCCGCTTTGAGCGCCGTCTTCCCGAAGTCTATCGCGCTGTGGAACAGGGCGGAGAAGTTGCTGCCTATCGAGCTGCCGTTGCTCTTCCAGTAGTCAGCTATCTTGTCATAGATCCATTTTCCCAGATCCACGACGCCCTTGATCAGGCTATGGGCGAAGCTCTCTCCGAGCTTCTTCGGCCCGTCCGCTGCTATCCAGTCATCCCATCCTTTCTTGAGCTTCTCGTAGATCGATTTGGCGTAATCGGTGATTTGTCCGAGTCCCTTTGTGATTTTCTCGCCAATTTCTTTGCCAGCCGTGGCAAAATCCACAGCGGAAAGGCCTGATTTGAACTCTGTCCAAAATTCTTTCAGCTTCGCTAGGCCGCCCTTGACCTTCTCTGAGATTGAGCTTCCCGCCCCGCTCCAATCGGCAGATGTCAGATAATTCCAGACAGTCGAACCAATATCCGAGAGTGCCTGGATAGCGTCCCTGATCGCGGTTCCAATCTTGAAGCCGACAGTGCCCCAATCAATTGAGTCGAAATATCCTAAGATGGTGCTGCCCACATTGGAGAGCTTCGCTATTGCGGCATCCCAGGCAGATACCAAGGAGTCCCATACGCCGCCCCAATCAATTTCTGCGAAATAATCATAGATCCCGCCCGCGTAGTCGATGACGGAATCTATGGATGAGCTGATGGAGCTGAGGATAGATGTGCCGATGCTGCCCCAATCGACAGCAGCCAGCGAAGCCAAGAGATCCCCACCCAGGCTCTTCAGCTTGCCCCACGCGGCGTATATGCCCTTTGTGACATATTCGCCCAGGCCGCCCCAATTGACGCCCTTGAGCCAGCCGAGGAGCTGCCCGCCTAGGCTCTTCAGCCCGTCCCACGCGGCGTATATGCCCCCGATGACATATTGTCCCAACCCGGACCAGTTGACTGCCTTCAGCCATCCCAGGAGCTGCCCGCCCAGATCATTGAGCTTCGCCCACGCGAATCTGACGCCCTTGCTAAGCATCTCCCCGACTTTTCCCCACTCGCCCGAGGAAAGCGCCTCGATGAAAGCCCGGATGGCTGGCGCGCCCTCTGCTGAGAACCATTCGAAAGCGCCCTTGATGCTCGGAGCGAGCTTGCCGCCGATGAGGTAGGCCAGGCTGGAAGCCGCGCCCATGGCGGCCTCAAGTGATCCTCCGAGGCTATCCAGCATCAGACGGGCCATTGTCTCAGCCGCCCCGGCGCAATCAAGTAGCTTGTTTCGGAACTCATCCGTCTTAGCGCTGCCTTCCGCCAGGCCATAGATCAGCGCGCCATTGATTCCGAAAACCCGCGTGAACGCCTGTGCGCCTTCCCCAGATTTTTGGGCGGCGTCGTACATCAACTTCAGGGATTCGTTGACATCGTTGAATCGAGGGTCAACTTGCTCGCAGGAAATGCCCATAGCAAGCAGCCCGTCGGATACGGTATCAGTAGGCGCGCCCAGGGAATTGATGACATCTCGCAGAGCCGTGCCGGCCATCTCGCCCTTGATGCCCTTTTCTGCGAAATTCTCCAGCATGGCCACGGTCGTTTCCAGATCCACGCCATAAGCGGCAGCCGCGGGCCCGGCCATCTTCATAGAATAGTTGAGCTCTTCCATGCCCATCTTTGAGTCGGCACACGCGCGGGCATAGACATCAGAGATATTGGAGATGTCCTCGACGCCCTTGCCGTAGATGCTCATGGCGTTCGTCACCATGGCGCATGACTGCCCTAGATCGTAGTTTGTGGCAGTCGCTAGGGCCAACATGGGCGAGAGATCTTTCGCGCTGGCTGTGGCTACATCGAAGCCGCCAGAGGCCAGATCAGCGCATGCCTGAGCGATAGTGGTGGGATCAAAGGCATTTGTATTTAATTGGCCCAATTCATCCGATAGGGCCATCACATGCTCTTTTACGCCAACGAAGGCTTCTTCTATCGATTTCCCGCTAGCTTGGGCTATAGCGGATAGATCCATCTTGGAAGCAGCATCAGCGGCGGCACTCTCCACGTCCATGAACGTCTTTACGCCAACAGTGGCCACGCCCGCCAGGGCAACGCCAGCGGCCACCGCTCCAGTGGCAAGGGCGGCTCCTATGGCCTTTCCGGTCTTGGCTGCCCCGCTTTCCATGCTGCTTATCGCAGATGAGAACTTGCCCTTGGCAGAGCTAAGACCGCGATCAAGCTCCTTGTCATCCAGCCCCAGCTTCGCATAGGCCGATCCTATCTCTTCAGATGGCATTATAAAAACTCCATAAATATACAGCTAACGCTATTCGATGTTATAATTCAAAAAATTTAGACAGTTAGACCGGCACGCGCATTCCAATCTTGGCACCTTCTTCTTTCATGGCCTGCCTGTCACTGTCATCAATTTCTTTGGCTATCCGAGAAGGCCGGAATGCTTGGAGCGTCTTGGGAAATTTCTTAGGATTGTTTGCAGCCAGTGCCGTCATCCAGGCGAGATCGTAGATATCAGCATCCCGGAGCCACTTCCGTTCGTTCCATGCTTCGATTTTCCAGTTGATTTCCACCGGGGTAGTATCTAGAAATTCCCCGGCAGTCATCCCAAGAAGACCTATGCAGGTTTTCGGGGCAGTTCGGTCCCAGTCATCCCAAGACCCTCGGCGGCAAGTTTGGCCTTCGCCCTCTCCTGTGCCAGAATCCGAGCCTCGTTGATCAGAGCGTACTCCTCGACTTTCTTCTCGTGGCTCTTCGCGTCCTGTTCCGCCTGAGCTATCTTCCCCTTCTCCTGGAGCTTTTTTCCGGATGCACCCACCGCGTTGAGTACTAGAGCATCCGTAAGAAGCTGCATAAGTGCCTCTTGCTTCTCACCAGAATCCGCCTCGCCCTGCTCCAGGTAAGTTTGCCTCAGGTCAGCCGCCTTATCTTCATTGATTTTTTCATATCCAGACCCATCCCACTCCAGTCCTTTCTCGATTAGGTAGGCCTGAACATCCATGTCCCCTATGAGATCCAAGATTTGCATGGGGCTCTGGAATTTCTTGATCTTGCTGTCTGGCAAAAACCTCTTCGGCGCATTGTTTCGGATGTCCTGAATTTGGCGATTCGTATATCTCAGAAGGTAGGTTTGGCCTTCCACAACGAATTGAGTTGATATCATTTCTCTATTCTCCCTTGATTTAAATTATGATATTTTTATCATTACTCTTTTGACCTAAAAATGCATGGTGGAATAGCAAGGGAGGCCCTTGGGGTCTGCTGCTGCATTCCCTTCATCGGGCCCGCCCTTACCATTGTTTTTCTGCTTTCTTCAGCTTCAGTTTTTTGGGAGGAGGATTGGCCGCCGCCTCAAGCTCTTCCTGGGTGGCGTGCTCCTTGCCGCACTGTTCACAGATCTTTGGCATGTGGCCTCCATTCAAGCGTTTCGTTTACGGCATGGATTTCCAGTCGCAATATAGCGGTTTCGGGGAAACATATCCATCGAGGATATTTGCTCCCATCTTTGTCCTCGATGTATCCATTCAGCATAGGGGCGTCAATCGCCCGGTCAAATCGCGCCGAGGTTCCTGGAGACTCTCCCATTTCTATTACGCTGTGCTGCACGTATCCGGCGCCCGACCCCCAATGACGCGCCCATGCGTCATTTCTCGGCGGCACTCTGTATGATCTGACCCGAAAGTCGAACATGTTCCTCCTAAGCGGAATGCAGCGACAGTGGCCCGTCTCCCTGGAAATCGAGCGGGCTATCCACAAGCGATTCAAGCGCCTCATCGACCTGAAGATTGGTGATGATGCCCACGCCTTCCAGCCTCAAAGAGGTCGCGGCATTGGCATTTTCCAGGTAGAATAGTGCGAGAACTTTCGCGCCTACCTGGGAAAGTTGCTGAAGCGAATCCCGCCCGCCTGAGCAATGGACATGGGATACCGCACCGACCACGCCTGAGCCGTCGCCTGTGGTATAGCTCAGACCCCACAGAGCCGCCAATACCGGATCATTGTCTACATGAGTCTTGATTTGGGCAGCCGTGGTGCTGGCCGCGACATAGGTAACTGTCGTAACATTTGCAGCCCGTGCCACTTGCAGCTCAGCACCGGCCTCGTAGACAATGGCCTCATCGTTGCCGAAGCTTCCGGATCCCTTCCAGGTCCATGTCAGGCTCGCGTTTGGCGTCTCGATGGGATCAGAGTAGCTTGCCATCGCATACCAGAAGTGGCGCTTGACTGAGCCGGTCCATTCGACAATGCCGGTTCCGATATGGGTTTTGTCGATCAAGGTTCCGGCCAATGCCGGAAATGTGGTAGTCTCAACTGTTCCGCCTTTCTTTGAACAGTTCCATCCGAAGCCGCCGCCTAACTTTTCCAGGGGCAAGGTATAGACATTAACAGTCACCGCGCCAACCGGTGTGGATGGAAGGATTACGTATCCACCGGCGTGGATGATTTTGGCACCGACGACAGGCGTCACCCCATCCAGGACCACAACGGCATGATTCGGGCTCCACCAGGCATTTGTTCGAGTAGTAATATAATAAGTCAGTGTTGAACCGACTTGCGTCATGGCCGCGCCGTTCACGGCTACCGGCGTGCCGCCCGGTGTCGGAAAGTAAAAGGTGCTCGCCTTTCCGGCATATGGTGCCGCCATCTATCCACCTCCCTCAAAAATATAGACGGTCATCCCTAGACCGCCGCCGGGGTAATTGCGCCGGAGATCTGTAGAGAGATTGAGCCGCTTGCTATGCCATCGATCGCCTCATCCGGGGCAAAATCGGTAACAATAGCATCGAAAGTTACCTTGGTGGCTGCATCCATGTAGTAGATGACTTCCACCGGCGTGGTCTGCCCAACGCGATTGAACATGTCCAACTGTCCATTAGTATCGCCGAAGTTGACATACTTCAATTTTATTGAAGCTGTTCCGTCCCTCAGGGTACCGATATAGGTTTTGTCTGCAAGATCCTGAGTCGTCAGAGCGCAGGTGGTTTCCTTGGTTTCGCCCTTCCGGGCGAAGCCTATCGATTCTACGCCGTCAACGAATACATGCGATCCGCTGCCCTTCCATGTTACTTTCAGATTTTTGCCCACCATTGGGCCGTTAGTTATTGCCATTTCTTCATATCTCCTTCAATATTTTTGTTCGCTTATAGCCAGCTATAAGCCTGTCTCCAGGCTCATTATAATAAAATCGCAATCGGTCGGAGTCGAACCGAGCAGATTCTAGCCATCTTTGAGTCCATCAATGGGACCAGAGTTACGCCGCTTCCCCTCGATTGCGATTATGCTTATCCAACCAGGCCACTATTCCTGATCACTCTAAATTCTATTGAATAGATATGCCGGTTGTTGTCATCGGTCCAATGATCGATTCTGCCATTCCAGAAAACCGACAGGCAGGACGCGATTGTGCCCCGGTGCAGGAGCGCGACGATGGAAAGTGCCCGCTGCCTGGCGGTCAGTTTGTCAGCATCGCGAACCTGAATCTGTACTAAGTTCCTTTGGATGTCCGAACCGCCCCGGCCATCGGTCGAGGAAACGCAATCTAGCTGCCCACTTCCTTCAAATATTCCGATCTGATCAACGCTCGATTCGTCGAACTCTGTACGGATATTTGAGAAGCTGCCCGCCGTCAGTGCATCGTAGAAATCATCGTTGATGTCCCCCGCTGTCATGGTCCCACCCCAGGCGGAAAGAATGCCCACTGTAACCATCTATTCAGCCAGTCAAGCGAGGAGATCCACAACGAAAAGCCACCAAATATCGCCGCCAAAATCCATCGGTTCCTGCCCATCCAGGGCATCAGTTTGCATTTTGAAAATTTGAATATCTCCAAACATTCCGTATGATCATCAAGAACGTTCTTGATATCGGTTTGCTCTGACTTGATGTCCCGTATCTCTATCAGAATTGCACCAAGGACGGCGGGGATATTATCGTCAGTGATGCTGGCCGGATCGATACCAGGCATGGCGCCTCATGCCTTTTTTCCGAAGAAGAAAGCGACGATCACCAACGCCAATTCTTTCAGGTCGGTGACATCCCCGGTCGTATATGCCTTCCAGCTCGCGGCGACGACGAACGGGACGAGAATGATGAGGGCGATGGAATAGAGCCGTACCCCGGTTGCCTTCCAGCCGTTGATATCGATAGTCCCCTCTGCCATCGTCGCGGTGATGTCTCCTGGTATCGGTTCATCTGCCATCATTTCACCTGCTTTATATATCGAATGTTATTCATGTCGCAATACTCAGATACATCCGTCTGATTGTCTTTTTTCCATTCCATCGCCAGTCACCTCCTTCAGAAATGCACTCCGCCGCTTGATATCTTTTGGCGCATGTTCCGCATCGCGACAAGCCCCAGGCCGTTGGGCAGATCCGGGTGGACCTTCGCCCATTCATCCGGCGTCATCCAGGGACCAGCATTGGCCGCCTTGATCAGGTAGAAATTCGGGCCGTAGCTGGAATAGACAGCAGCGAGCGTCTTTGGATTGAGGTTGACGCCAACGATTATGTCATCCTTCTTCAGTTCGCCGGTCTTCCTGATAGCGGTTCCTTCGTCGCTTTCCGCGTCCATGACAATCCAGGACCGGGCAACCTTCTCAGGATACCAGCCAGGGATTTTGCTATGCCCGCCCAGTGGCAGGTCGGCCTCCTGGCCATTGTAGGTACATATTCCATCGAGCCAATTTGCCATATTTATTTCTCCTGTATTATGCTAATCATTATTGCCGTATACCGTAAACCTTATATGCCAGTAGATACTAGTATAGTATATGCCAAGGATGGCATAGGACTGAGACAAAATGACAACCAAGACAATATGCGAAGTATGCAAGAAAGTCGTTGAATATACAAATCCCGCACAGCAGGTACAGGAAGCGATAGACAACCCAGATCAGTTTTGCGAGGGGCACATCGCCGCCCCTTCCAAATCAGCGGTCAAAAGCATAATGAGAATCCTGAGAGCCGACAGGAACCCGAATAACCGCTTCTTCATCGCGAAGGAAAGCGGCGAACTGCTTTCTTCCGCCTACCTGAATAGGGCGGATGGAAGCTACTTCCCGAGCATCCCAAAGGGCTCCTATGAGATCGGAGCTGGAAAGAAGCAATCCGGGAGCTATGCCTGCCTGGAGAGCCACCTACATGATGAGTACATCGAGGCCGCGAAGATGGAGGAAGGGCAGTAGCCCTTTCTTTCCATGGCCCGGCCAAAGAAGCTCGGAGAGGCTATCCACTTCCGGCTGCCCCTAGCAGAAGACGCGGCCTTTCGCGAAGCCGCAGAACGCGCCGGCCTGAGCCCTGGCGAGTATGCCAGGAAGATCATTTCTTTAAATGCTTCTCCACATACTGATTGAGCTTTCCAGAATGCGATTGTAGGGCATCCGAGATGAATTTGGCCTTGCCGGTCGTATGGTTGAGGCTCATGTCCTGATGCTGTCGGAAAATGTAGTCCTTCGCGGGCCCGCCACCTCCGATATAGCAGCATAGATTTTTGTCGTCTCGCTCGACGCCTATCGAATTTCGCATAGTGCCGCCCACCATGCCGCTTCCGGTGGGATAGATCCCTACCGGGCAGTTCTCTTTTGCCTCGGAAAGGATGAGCGTGCTGGCCAGCTCTTCGCAGCCGTCCATTGCCTTCTTGGTGACTGCCTTCAGAAAGCGGGAATGATCCCATTTCATTTCGGCCAGGCTCATCCCTCCGCTCTTCCGACGATCAGGATCTTGCGCTTGATGGGTTGTCGGTCTATCTGTTGTATTTTTTCGTCACAGATAGAACGCAAATATGAGATATCTGCCCGGCTCCAGTCGTTCATGATGTTCCGCCAATCGAGATCTGAAGCCCTCATGTGTAGATCACCGTTGCATATGCTCCCCCGTTCTCGTCATACAGTTTTTGAATTTTCAGGATAGGCGGGGTAGCACTTCCGTAAGTTATTTTGGCTGTTGAAAGTATCGCCGGGTGCCCATCCATGTAGAGCTGGAGGCTCGATACCGCGTCGGTGCCGTCGTCCTTTCGAATGTTCTTGACTGCCTGCTTCGCATAGCAGGAATAGACAACAGCCGCCGCATAAGTCGGACCGTACAGCCCGCCAGCGCTCAAGGCCTGGATGGACACCGACTGAGCCATTTCCTGCACAAAGTCGTCATCCAGACTCATGTGTCCTCCCAGGACGGCGAAGCCAGGTCAGTCGGTACAAATTCATTTGGATAGTTCTCAGAATCGGCAACGGCGCCGCTCGTTGGCATGGTGAAATCGAAGTTGCCCGCCGCCTGCTCTGCTTCGAGATGGGCGATTGTGTCCAGCATGGCTTTGTGCCGCTGACTTCTGGAAGTTTTTAAGCCATCGATGTCCTTGTCAAATTCTAGAGCAAGTTTGGCAGCCGCTGCCCTGGCTGCCAATAGCGCACCGGCTGCCAAATCCGAGCCTGATCTGGCATAGAAAAATGCAATGGCCTCATCCGAGATGAGAGGATCGGAAGAAATGATATCCCCAATCATCTGTCTAATTTGATCGCGAATGAGGGTGAAATCAGCCGCGAACGTCCATGTGCCCATGATAGGGCTCGGCGATGCCGTTCCCGTTCCGCTCCAGTCGGTCATTAGACCACCTCGATATCAGGATTGGCGAAGGTCTTGAGGCTTTTCCGCCTCCAAATATAGACTGTCGTGCCCGCCGGAACATCGAAATAAAATATATGATGTCCGAGATCATCGGTCAGCCCCCGGTTGGCAATCTCGTTTGCTCCTGCCAGATCGGACGTAGCCCATACAAGGCATGATGCCATTTTGGTCACGCCATCTGATTCGTATACTGTATAGGTCTTGGCAATTGCGCCTCCTAGGGTGGCTATATTTGCGATGTCTGCATGAATATTTTCCAACCGTGTGCTGTTGCTGTCCATTTCGGCCCGGACTTGCTCTTTCGTGGGCGGGACTGCCGCCAATGCCATTGTAGAGCCGACAATCGCCAGGCCACTGGCTGCCCCTGCCTGAGCCGCTGGCAGGATGCCAACAGTATCAAGTTTGTTGGTCAGGTCTATCCCGGCCTCACCGGAGCTGGCTACGTCGAGCGTTCTGCCTTTTTCTGTTGGCCTCAGCGCTGACCTATTCTCGATGCTGAAGGATGCCAGGACATAGGATACTGCCGAAATGCTGTCCACCGTGCCAGTTGTGACGACTATGAAATAGTCATGCCCGGCCACATAGAAGGCATTCGTTGTTAGGATCTTTAGACTGATGAGGCCCGTCCTACTGTCGAAAGGCCCTACTAGGGTGATGTCTGAGGCGTATTCGGTGGCCACGTCGTCCTTGTAGACCGACACCGCCAAGCCTCCGGCACCGTCTATTGGCGTGCCATCCGCCTTGTGGGCATTCGTCATGAGGTAGACGGTTTGCTGAGAAGGATAATCGCCTAAATATTTTGCCATAGTTCTACCTCATCCAAAGAAGATATCGCTGCCAAAAAGGACTCTATCGCCTACCAGGGCATCGCCGATCAGGCCAACGGATGCGCCAACGGATGCACCAACGGTGCCCCATCCCGATAACCCAATGTAACTGGAGGAATGATTTGAATAACCGGCGCCCGCCGATTCGGGAAAAGAATACGTGGCATAAGTTTCCGCTTTGCTCCTGCCCGGAGTTGTCCCCGATGGTTTCCGACGCACCGCCGAGGCTGACGTAATCGTCCCAATCCAATATGCCCGCCCGGCCACCAATGGTATCGGCGAGATGGCAAGCACGGTAGCGCCGATATAGATCGCGCCAGACGAGGCGGCTAGTCTACCGGACGGCTCGCCGCCCGAATCTGAATATATAGCCAATTTTATATCACAGTTTGAACTGGAAACTACCCGAATTGAGTTTAGAATTGCGTTCGATGGCGCGATATACTGCAAAAAATAAACATTAAATTGATTCATCGACGCGGACCAGGCGAGATCGTCCTGCCCAATCACTTTAACGTCTACCATTTTCTTCCACCGTTAGATTTTCGCACCAGGCAGTGCAATTCAGGCTATCATTCCTCAGATCGACCGGACATAGGCAACCCGTTACGGTGGCGTCCACTGTGATTCCCGCTTCAGCCGCCCGCCCATAACCAGCATCAGTAAAAGGAGGAGAATGGCCTTCATGGCACCGCGATCCTCGCCCACCACCCGGGGATGCCCTCTGTCACCTGGCAGCACTGGATTATGTCGCCGGATACCGCGCCAAGGGTAGCCGGATCTGTGGAATTATAATTTGCCAGCGTCAGTTTGTATGTCCCGTTGACATAAAACCGCAACGTGTAGACCTCCCCGGGTGGCGTGACCCAAACCGTGCCCGGCACGCCAGAGCAACCCAAACCGGACGGCGCGGCGGTCCTGACGATCGCCTCTGGCAGGCTTGCCACTTCGGCCCCATCCAGCTTCCCGGCAGCGGCGAGATCGGCGATGAGCTGCCGTAGCTGGTCGGTCAGGAGGGCTATACCATGATCGGCGACGATTGTCTCTTGCAAATATTCTTCGGAATGATTCTTTTCAATCAGCGGCGCAAGTGTGGTGGCAACACCGTCATCTTCCAGCATGGGGATTATGTC
>Ga0172380_10006892_pt1 | contig 13008 bp, 10 predicted proteins | sample Leawe162metaG_FD_119747 | JGI IMG/M metagenome (GOLD analysis project Ga0172380, IMG submission 119747) | Leachate microbial communities from a municipal landfill in Southern Ontario, Canada - Leachate well 162 metaG | ecosystem: Engineered > Solid waste > Landfill > Unclassified | place...
CCTTCATTATATCCAGTTCTTTTGATTTAAAAACATTTTTCCATGCAAAACATTAACATGGACACAGTCTTGTTTCTGGTTATTAATGCGTTTCAGCGTTACCGAGCTCGGGCAAATCTCCTGTTACGGGCAAAAGTACAATATTACGGGAAAGTCAGTGTAGGACTTTCTCCGGCAACGCAATAATTCTTGTTCGGTCAGTTGTAACAAATCGTGGTCACTTAGTTTTATGGGGGGTAATGTATAACTTTATCAGGCGGCTCTGGGTACTTTTTTCATGGGGGGGCTGAATAATTACAATCCGGGATATATGATGGCGTTATTGGCGGGCAGTGCTGAGTTTTTCGGAGGCATTGCGCTGATTCTGGGTTTATTGACGCGCCAGGCTGCGCTGGTTAACGCCGTGACGATGCTGGTTGCTGCATTGTGGTAAGGGCTTTTTCCTGGCTACCCACGGTATTGGATAGGCACTGGCCTTATTATCGGTAACTGCGGATTTGGTCATTATCTGCGGGGGCAATGTTCGTTAGACAATTATTTAATCGAGAACAATTTATTAGGAGGTAACGATGACTAGGCAAACACGACAACTTACGGCGGTGATCACCGGGCAAAATACTTCGGATGGCGCCGGCGTTAAACTGAAACGTATCGTCAGCCCGCAGCACAAAAATGCTTTTGACCCGTTTATCTTGCTGGACGAATTTGCTTCGGATGAGGCGGCCGACTATATCGGCGGTTTTCCAGATCATCCGCATCGCGGCTTTGAGACGGTGACCTATATGCTGGAAGGCGCGATGCTGCACCGCGACCACCTCGGCAATGAAGGGCATCTGCGCGCCGGCGATGTGCAATGGATGACGGCCGCGCACGGCATTATCCATTCGGAAATGCCGGAACAGGAAAACGGCTTGTTGCATGGCTTCCAGTTGTGGATTAACCTGCCCGCCAAGGAAAAGATGAAGCCGCCGCATTACCAGGATTTCGCGGCCGCGCAAATCCCGCGCATAGAATTGGCGGATGGCGCTTACATCAAGCTCATCGCCGGTGAATATATGGCCGGAACGCGGAAAATATCCGGCGCGGTGAGCGGCGTGACGACGCAGCCCTTGTATTTCGATGTCTCGCTTAATGCGCAGCAACAACTGGATATACCGATAGCCGCGCAACATACGGCTTTAGTTTATGTCTACCAGGGCGAGCTGGCTATAGGCTCTCCGGGTAAAGCGCTAAAGGCCGGGCAACTGGGACAGTTACAAAACGGCGATAATATCCATCTGGCGACGCAAGACCAACCCGCGCGATGCCTGGTGTTAGCCGCCATGCCGTTAAATGAGCCGGTCGTGCAATCCGGACCGTTTGTCATGAACAGCAGCGAAGAAATTGAACAGGCTTTCCGCGATTACCGCGATGGCGTGTTGACGCAATGAACCCGTTTTTATCCAAGCCGGCAAAGGAGACCGATATGCGCCAAAAACCTGCAACAACTTGTGTAAAAATCCACGATATTATTCAAAAGCGTTGGAGTCCCAGGGCTTTTGACCCCGACCGGTCGGTCAGCCATGATGACTTGCTGGCGTTGCTGGAGGCGGCGCGTTGGGCGCCGTCTTCTTTTAATGACCAGCCGTGGCGTTTTATCGTTTGCGATAAAGCCGTTGATGAAGCCGCCTGGCAACAGGCGTTTACCGCATTGGTTGAAAAAAACAGGCAATGGGCCAAGAACGCGCCGGTGTTGATTCTTGCCGTTGCGATGGATAATTTTAACCATAACGGCCAGCCTAATCGTTGTGCGATGTATGACACCGGCGCGGCTAGCGTCAGCTTGTGCCTGCAGGCGACTGCGTTAGGATTGTGCGTGCATCAAATGGGCGGCTTTGATGCCGCAAAAGCCCGCGAGTTTTTTAAGCTGCCGGGTGATTGCAAGCCGATGGCGATGATGGCCGTCGGCTACCAGGCTGAGCTTGATGTGCTGGATGATGATTTTAAGGAGGCTGAATTAGCCGAGCGCTCCAGGGCCGCATTGAACGAACGGTTTTACGCCGGGCAATGGGGCAGGGGAATGGAATGAGGGCTGGGGCGGCTATCGGGATTTAGAGGTCTATTCCAGCGGTATACAGTGTTACGAGGTTATTGCCCTGGCGTTTCGCTGGTTCGCTGGTTCCCAAGCTCATGCTTGGGAACCCGGTTCTGGAAGCTCCAGCTTCCAGTTACACGAAGCTGGAGCTTCGTAGGCCGCATTCCCAAGCCGGAGCTTGGGAACGAGCGTTAAAGTCCTGAAATTGCCCCTTATCTTTTTTGTTACTTGTTTCAGTAAAAATCCTGCGTTACTATCCGCGAAGTTCTGATTTTCTCCCCCCCCCCATTACAAAATAAGGCATCCCGCCATGATCAAGCATTCTGTCCGCCCGTTTGTTGTTGCTGTATTGTTATGTTTTTCATTGAGTTATTCGCTAACATCATCAGCGGATGACGCCAACACCTTACCCGTTACGATAGTAACAACCGCCGATTATCAAATCGGCGCAGAGGGTTTGCCTGATAGCCGTCAGCGCAGCAAAAGCCGCGCGGTTACCGCATCAGGCGCGCAAACCAAACGTCAGTTAGTGTCCCTCTACGGCGGCGAAAGCGGCGACCGCATCCCCGAACGAGGCTATTTAACCGATGTGGTATGGGGTGAAAAAACCACTTATCCAGCGGCGGCCGCCGATGTTCAAGCAATCACCCACGAACGCATCCTGTATTACAGCTTCAATATTGGGCGATGGAAACGCAAGCTGAATTCTGAAACCAGCGTGTTGACCCGCGCTTTTATGACGCAACCGTTATTGGTGTTTTTATTTGACCAAGATAAAGCCACCCTAGCAGCGCAACTGGTGACAACGCCGTTGTTTAAGCAAGCGGTGACCATGCACAAGCAACAAGTTATTGATCCTACGCGAATAAATTCCCCTCTTTTAAATGATCTGATTGCCGCGCTAGGTGAACAAGGCGTGACTAACATAAGCACAGCGCAACAACAAATCAGCACCCAATCTTTGCAAGCAGAAATCACCCGCCAAGCCAAGAGCTTAAGGTCAACAAAACCCATATCCCCCAACCTGACTTTTACCGATAGCTCCCCAGAATTTAACGTATTCGACGGTTTAAGCGTATCAGGCAACAAAGCTAGCCAGCTTAACTTCGATAGTTATTCCGCCTTGTATTACGGCATCCAGCCCTTGTCTGAATTTAAAAATACCAAGGGCGGTTTTTGGACAAATGTAGGCCGCCATTTTACTAATGTCCCTTTAATAGAACCGGTCAGCGGCTGGCTAGATAAAGACGCCATAAAAGATTATGTCACTACATGGGGCGAGGATGCCGCGTATTCAAAACCGACCCCCCTCGAATTGGCAGCGATTAGCGATCAATTGACCGAAGACCATCTAAATCAACCGGTAAACGTCGCCATCTTCCGTAATAACCCCTATGTGTTATTTGATGCGCCGCAGTCCATGAACATCATGACTGCGGTAGCCATGATTACCAAAGTAACGGGGCAAGCGGCAGCGGTTTTTAAACCCAAATTGGCCAAAGACTTAATGGCGAATTTACAAACCGTACTCAAAAAAACCAAAGCCTTTCAAGAGTGGTTTGGCTTGACCTATTCGGTGGTGAGTGCGGGACAACAATTGCTTTGCACCCTGCAAGAACAGCACGAAGGCATTTGTGGCGATGCCCTGCAAAAAATAGAAAAATTGGCAAAAATGCTCCCTGACGCCATTGGCACAGTGGACACGCTCCTAAAAAAAGAAGCCGCTTCGAAAAACCCCGATGCGTTTACCAGCAAAACCAGCACCTACTGTAGCACCGGCTTAGCCCTTGATTTAGCGGCTTCATTTTTTGCGCCTATTGAAGCGGTTAATGATGGCAGTAAAAAATTTAGATTTACCTTGTGTACGCTGGATAAAGTCTTTACTCAGCCGTTGTTGGCGATGGTTGAAACCGTTTTGCCCGATGATTACGCTAAATTGGACTACCATAAATACAACTCCGTCCATTTAACGGCGGATTATTTAGCGCGTACACGGGGATGGCCAGCGTTTGTTAAGCCGGTTACCGCAAATATGCGGCTAGAAAGCCTAACAGCCAAGCTTTTTATTAAAAAAAGCATTGATGTAAAAGGCATTTTGACATCCTCCATTGTCGCCATGCAATCGGTTACCGACGCGACAAAGTTTTTGCAGGACGTGGCAAACAACAAAGTGGAAATGCAGCCCTTAGTGGTCCATTTATGGCAGGGTTTACAAGCCTATCTGGTCAAAAGCGGCCAAACCATGCTGGCCGATTTAGCCTATGACACACTGATGGCTTTAACCCCTGGTAAATATCTGCAATTGGCTTACACCATTGGCAATGATGGTTCAAAACTCGCTTGGGATTGGATGACCGACCCCGCCGTCATCAAATTGACCATGACCCGCACCCAAAAAACCGATCCCGATACAAAGGCTGTGACCGATATGCTTAACCTCAGCAACACCTTGCCGGACATGAAAGGCATACGCTATTTAACAATACCTATCGAGGATGCGGCGGCATTCCCTATTAAGCCCGCTAAGGTATTGGATTACAGTGATGGCGTAAAAGATGCCGGAAGCATGGGGTCAGATCGATTGCTTGCGGTTTCCTCGGCTGCCGACACCAATCATTTATTAGTCTATTCTGACTTTCAAGCCAGTGTCGAAAACCAAAGCGCGTATCCAGTGGAAGACAACGATAGGGTTAAACAATTATTAAAAGACGGCAAAATCAGCCTGCGATGGCATGTAAAACGCTTCAATAAAGCCGCTGACATAGCCGTTTTGCCTTACACCGAGCGCAATGCCGGCAATGCCTTCAACGGCAGCAACAACGATATAGACACGCCGGTCAAAAAAGGATGGACATGGTGGACAGACCCCATTATCAGCCTTAAAAACAGCAAAAACCCGTTGCAACAACCCGCGGTGTTAGGCGATGCGCAAACTAAGTTTTATGCCCTAGATTTTACTGAAGTGTACCGCAATCAAGTGGGGGACACACAAGCGTATCCCCTGAAACACAAAACCCCCGGCATCTATTCCGATTACACCCACATTCAGGTTAAAGACGGCGCGGCGGAAACACTTTTCCAAAACACCTTCAACATCTATGTGTTGCCCAATTTAAACGCGGTTACCGCGCCGGGTAGCCAGACTCAAATAAACTTAAACGGCAGCCTTAAAAAATCGTCGCGTATCTATTGCGAAGAAGACACCTGTACAAAAAACGGCGAGTTACAGCTTAATTTTGCCAACAGCCCCGTTTGGGATCAAATCGGCCGAAACGGTTTATGGGCGGTGTGGATGCAAGCCGACGGCATCATGGCCTCAGAACCCATTGCCGTCAGGACCACGGCTGGCGGCACGGTAACCAGCACCTTGCGGATACCTGAAGACATCAACATCAACGCCGATTACCTGATTATTTATGAAGATGTCATGAACGCTTATCTACAGCATTCGGGCCGGGCTAAGGTAGAGGTGTTAAGAACGGCGTTTATGCAAAGAATAAGAGCGAATAACCGTCGCTATCCTGTCATTGCCTTAAACCTGAAAGAACTAAAAGATACCGTTCCCACCTTTACCCCCTTGCTCAAACCAGTGGACAGCGACAACGATGGCGTACCGGATACCCTGGACGCCTTCCCAAACAACCCCCAGTATTCATACGACACCGACGCGGACACGATGCCGGACGAATGGGAAAATCAATACGGCCTGGATATTTTCACGGACGATAGCCCGCTGGATTTGGATAATGACGGCATCAGTAACCTGGATGAGTTCAAAGGCGGTACTGATCCTGCGTTTCTACCGCTAACCCTTACCGGCGTCACCGGCGACAAACAAGTCGCGTTAACATGGAACCCGATAAAAGAGGCGGCTTATGTGTTGTGCTATGCCACCGAAACCATTGGCGATGTCAACAACTGCTTAAATTATGCCGGAGGAAAGCTGGTTAATGTCACGGGCAGCGGCACGCAATATACCGTCAAGGGCTTAACGAACGGCAAAAACTATTACTTCCGCGTTAATGCCGAAAACAATGTTCAAACCTTGGCGATTAGCAACCTTCTCACCGCCACGCCAGGCAAAGCCTACGGCCTCAACGACACCGGCATCAGCGCCGCCCAATGCTATCAACTGGACAGCAACGCGTTGGTTGCCTGTACCGGCGAGGCGGCACAGGCGTTAAATAAAAAGCAGGACGGCATGATGGGGCGGGATTTGACACAAAACAATAGCAGCGATGGTCACTTGGGGTTCAGCTTCACTAAAATCAGCGCCACCGGAGCAGCCTTGCCGGTTACTGCCGGCAGTTGGGCGTGTGTAAAAGACAATGTGACCGGCCTGCTATGGGAAAACAAAACCGCAGACGGTGGCCTGCACGATGGCAGTCACCGCTATACTAATTACAGCGCTGATTATGGTTCGGGCAATCTGGGCGCGGCAAGCGATGCCAGTGGTTTTGTCGCGGCGGTCAACCAACAAGGTTTATGCGGCGCAAGCAACTGGCGCTTGCCCAGCGCTGACGAATTACAAAGCATCGTTGATTATGGCGTTGCCTATCCAGGCCCGACGATTGACAGCGCATTTTTCCCTAACACGCAAAACTATGCGTTTTGGTCGTCTTCGCCTTACGTTGGCGGTGCCGATTACGCGTGGGGTGTCTATTTCGGCGATGGCAACGTCTACGGCAGCGGCCGCGGCCTCAGTTTTGCGGTTCGTTTAGTGCGTGCCAGTCAGTGATTGGTTATTGGAATTATTTATGAGTCCTGTATTACCGCCCATTTATCGCGATAGTCGCCGCCTGTTAGTTCATACCGAAACGATGGTGCGCCACTTTGCGCGTTATCATAAGTACACGGTAGGCACTGATTTAAGGCGGCAAGCCATGCACATCATGCGCGGTGTTCATCGTGCCTGTTTTGATCGTGAGCAGGTCGCAGAGCATCTGCGACATTTAGTGTGGCTTATTGATGATTCCACTCGTTCCCAAGCTCCTGCTTGGGAATGCGGTCTATGAAGCTCCAGCTTCGTGTGACGGGAAGCTGGAGCTTCCAGAACCGGATTCCCAAGCAGGAGCTTGGGAACCAGAAAACCAGAAAATTTTACAGCGTTTGAAACTGCGGTTAACTTAGCCGCGAGTATCGGGAAACAGTGCGGCGGCTGGCAACAGAAAACAACCAACCGTCTGCGCACACCAGAGGGCAGTTCTGCTGCTCCCGGGTCAAAACCTGCGGCATCGCCGTAGGGCAACCTCGTATCACTGAGTGCCAGTTCCACCTTACCCGCGAGTGAGGTTAAACCATAACAATGCCGTGCTACCGGTATGGATGCGCGGCGGCGTTGCAAGTGGACTGGCTGGCGTTTTGGTCGTCTTCGCCTAACGTTGGCAATACCAATAACGCGTGGAATGTTAATTTCAACAATGGCAACGTCAACAACAACAACCGCAACAACAGTTTTGCGGTTCGTTTAGTGCGTGCCAGTCAATGATATGTTGGTCGGTGAAAGGCGAAGTGGAATCTGCTCGTTTGCTCGTTCCCAAGCTCCTGCTTGGGAATGCGGTCTACGAAGCTCCAGCTTCGTGTGACAGGAAGCTGGAGCTTCCACAACCGGATTCCCAAGCAGGAGCTTGGGAACCAGCGCACACCAGTGCACCAGGAAAACCGACCGGTGCGCAGAATGTGGGTTGTCTGTCCGCACTGTTTCTTTCGCTCGCTCGTCTCGTCCGCTCGTTCCGCTCATTCCCAAGCTCCGGCTTGTGAATGCGGTCTACGAAGCTCCAGCTTCGTGTGTGTCGGGAAGCTGGAGCTTCCACAACCGGATTCCCAAGCTGGAGCTTGGGAACCAGAGCAACTGCTCCCTACACACCGGAGTCCAATCATGCCCAGAAGTCGCTACCGCGTCCAATGCGATCCCTATCCGCACTTCCTGACCGCGACGGTGAACCATTGGCTTCCGTTGTTCACCCGCCCGGAAGCCGTGAACATCCTGCTGGATTCCTGGCGCTTTCTACAGCAAGAAGCGGGCTTCAGACTATACGGCTACGTTATCCTCGAAAATCACTTGCATCTTATCGCCGCTTCCGAGAATTTAAGTCATGACATGCAACGCTTCAAATCTTACACAGCCAAGCAAATTATCGCGTACCTGGAACAACGCCGCTCGAGCAAGCTCTTGGAATTGTTGGCGCTTTTCAAACGCGCTCACAAGACGGAAACCACCTATCAGGTTTGGGAAGAAGGGAATCATCCACAGATTATCGAATCCGAGAAAGTTATGCGCCAAAAACTGGATTACATCCATCATAACCCCGTGAAAAGGGGTTATGTGGATCAACCGGAACATTGGCGCTATTCCAGCGCGCGGAATTATGCCGGTCGGGAAGGTTTGATCGAGGTGACACGAGCGTGGTAGGGAGGCTGGGAAGTTGGAGCTTCCAGAGCCGGGTTCCCAAGCTGGAGCTTGGGAACCCGCGTACCCCGGGCAATGGGGTTCGTTCGTGTCCGCTCGTCCGCTCGTCCGCTCGTTCCCAAGCTCCAGCTTGGGAATGCGGTCTACGAAGCTCCAGCTTCGTGTGTCGGGAAGCTGGAGCTTCCAGAACCGGATTCCCAAGCAGGAGCTTGGGAACCAGCATACCAGCGTAATATGACATCTTCGATCCGTCCATCCGTCAGCATACCCGTTAGTTCCGCTCGTCCGCTCGTTCCCAAGCTCCGGCTTGGGAATGCGGCCTACGAAGCTCCAGCTTCGTGTGTGTCGGGAAGCTGGAGCTTCCAGAACCGGATTCCCAAGCAGGAGCTTGGGAACCAGCATGCCAGCGTAATATGACATTTTCGACCCGCCCATCCGTCAGCATACCCGTTAGTTTATTAGCCTGTTATAAGGCATGGCGCAAGGCACGGCGCGGAAAACGTCCCAGCGCCAATCAATTAGCCTTTGATGTTCGCTGGCTGGATAGCCTGCTGGCGCTCAAAACGTTGTTGCGTTCAGGGCAGTGGCAACCTAAACGCACCGTGTCCTTTATCGTCCATCACCCTAAAACCCGTGAAATTCACGCGCCTTATTTTGTCGATCGAATCGTTCATCATATATTAGTGGAGCGACTTGAGCCGCTGTTTGAGCCTGTGTTTATTCATGACAGTTATGCCAACCGGACAGGTAAAGGCAGTCATGCCGCCGTAGATAGATTGCAGCAATTCATGCGTAGCCGTGAGGGTAACGCTTGGTATTGCCAGCTTGATATTCATAATTTTTTCAACAGCATTCATCGCCCCACGCTTTATGCGATGCTGTGCCGGCGTCTGGCGCAGGTTGAACGTCGAGGGCTGCTGCCGCCCGCGCATGCCCTGGCTTTGCGTAGCTTGTGTCATAAATTGCTGGCGCATAAGGTCACTGAACTCGTGCGTGACCCCATTGCCGCCGCGCAACTGCCGCCCCACAAAAGACTGGCTAATGCGAAAGCGGGTTGTGGCTTGCCCGTCGGTAATTTAACCAGCCAGTTTTTTGCCAATGTTTATCTGAACGCGCTTGACCACTTTGTAAAACATACCCTAAAGTGTCGCCACTATGTGCGCTATGTCGATGATTTTATTTTGCTGGCAGATAATCCTGAACAATTACGCCTGTGGCAAACACAAATCAGTGATTTTTTGCAAACCACTTTACGCTTGCGTTTAAAAGACGATGTCCGTCTACAACCTGTTTGCCAGGGCATTGATTTTTTAGGCTACCGTGTCTTTACGCACTATCGGCGGGTACGTCCGAGGGTGGTCGCCCATTGCCGGGCAAAGCTGACCGAATGGGCGCGGCAGTCTGTGCGTCAACACCCACACGGTTTGTGGATTAGAACAACGGCTCAGGCGTTAGCGCTGCTGCAAGCCATGCTGGGCAGTTATTGGGGACATTTCTCCCATGCCCACAGCGTGCGTTTACGTCATGCGTTATTTGCAGAGTTCAACTGGTTACCTTATTTATTCAGTTTGTCTGCCGATGGCGCATTCAACGCGCGGTGGGTGCTATCTGGGGTGACCTTCGCGCAGCAACGCTACGCTTTACAACACAGCGAACCTGCAGGACACTGTTTTATTCAGAGAGGATGCCGGTTTTATGAGTTTGCGCTGGTTCCCAAGCTCCGGCTTGGGAATCCGGTTGTGGAAGCTCCAGCTTCCTGTCACACGAAGCTGGAGCTTCGTAGGCCGCATTCCCAAGCTGGAGCTTGGGAACGAGCGGAATACCGCCCTGAAAAACTGGCGCTCGTATTGGCGAATTTCCGTAGGCTAGGGGTAGCGTATCGTGTCGCCAGACAAACCGGTTGGTTACGACATGGCACGCGTCGCCGTGAATTATGCGAGTGGTTTATCCCCATTTAGCGACCGGCTGCGGGACGGGGGTATTGCGCTGGTTCCCAAGCTCTGGCTTTGCGCTGGTTCCCAAGCTCCGGCTTGGGAACCCGGTTCTGGAAGCTCCAGCTTCCTGTCACACGAAGCTGGAGCTTCGTAGGCCGCATTCCCAAGCTGGAGCTTGGGAACGAGCGAACGAGCGAGCGAGCTGCTCGAGCGGACGAGCGGAACGAGCAAAAACGCACTTATTTCATCAATTTTTCTACCCTGAATGGAGCAATGCTATGTTTAAAATGAATCGACCTTTCACCGCCCTGGCTGTAAGTCTGGGGCTATTAGCCTTTTTGCCTACCGCGCCGGCGGCAGACCGTTACACGGTCTCTGCTGACGGACAAGAAGTGAAAGATAATAAAACCCAACTGGTATGGCGACGTTGCCCTGAAGGCATGAGCTGGTCTGTAAATACCTGTGCCGGTTCGGCGAGTTATCTGACGCATCAGGCTGCTTTGCAACAAGCCACTAGCCAGGCCGCCAGCACCGGTGTGGCCTGGCGACTACCTAATGTTAAGGAATTAGCCAGTATTGTGGATAGAAGTCGTAACTATCCAGCCATTGATACGCTAACGTTTCCGGCAACACCGAGTGACGCGTTTTGGTCGTCTTCGCCTTACGTTGGCAGTGCCAATGGCGCGTGGTATGTCTATTTCAGCAATGGCTACGTCTACGACGACTACCGCGGCAGCAGTTTTGCGGTTCGTTTAGTGCGTGCCAGTCAGTGATTGGTTATTGGTTTTAGACCAGTCAACGAGCAGCCTGGATGAAGCCTGCGCACCCCAGGCATAAAGAATCCGGGGCTTCGTGGCTCCGATTATCCCGTATTCCTCATGCGAGTGAGGTTGGCGCGTGAAAGACAACAGCTACCGACGGGCGGCATTGAGAGGGACGATGCGTACCGGGTCGGCGAGTACGTAAGTAAATGCGGAAACGGCAGGGAAAATCAGGCGTCCATGCCTGCGCTGTACAGTGTTACGAGGTTATTGCCCTGGCGTTTGCTGGCGTACATCGCCTTATCCGCCTTGCTCAATAACATATCGATGTTTAGGCCCTGTTCCGGAAAGCAGGCCACGCCGATGCTGGCGCTGAGTTCAATGGTTTCGCCCTGATACCTTATCTGCGTGGACTTGAATTCGTCGACAATGCGGCCGGCGACCAGGATGGCGTTATCCCGGTCGCAGTCAGGCAATAAAATGACGAATTCATCGCCGCCGTAACGCGCGGCAATATCGCCGCCTCTAAGCACGGAGGTCAGGCATTGCGCGATATTGGTCAGCAACAGGTTGCCTGCTTCATGGCCAAAGCGGTCGTTTATTTTTTTCAGGTTATCCGCATCAATCATCAGCACCGATACATCCAGGGCCTGGCGCTCGGCATGATGGATTATTTTCTCAGACAAGTATTTAAAAGTCCTGTGGTTAAACAGTTTGGTCAGGTCGTCTATTTCCGATATGACTTTAAGCTTGCTGAAACCCATTTGAATATCGGCAGCCAGCATCGTTGAGATATAGGCGACTAATACCATAGGGAAAAACAGCATCGATAAATTACTCGTGCCGACCAGGGAAAACAGGTTCTCTATTGTTTCGGAGGCGTCATATTTCAAGTACAGGAAAATGGCGCAAATCAAGCCGACTTCCAATAATGTGGCCAATTTGCCCAATGTGATAGCGCTGGCAATGACAGGCAGCAGGTAAAGGTTAAACAAAGGGCTGTGCAATTTTCCCGTGTACCATATGACCCAACTGATAAAAATAATCATGACCCAGGTTTGAAAGGCGATTTTCCAGGCTTTGGCCTCCTTAAAAAAATTCAAATACTGGAAAAAGATAACCAGGGCGCCGTATAAACAGGAAGCCAATATCAACATCGGTTTCGTATCTTCGCTAACCTGTCCGACGACGAGGTAAAACAATACTAGCACCAACAATAACCACTCGATTTCCGCCAGCGTACGGCTGAACCCGTTGAGTATGTCCGGCTCGTTATTTAACCTGTAATAAGCATTTTTCTTCATCATGTGCACACTTTTATTGGGTTGTCAGGTATGCCGGTTTCAAGTTCAACATCAAGTGATACATTGAATTGGAACCTGTCTATTGCCGATTATCTTGGGGTTGCCTGCTTGTCCCGGTTCAGGACAATGCCTTAACGGGGCCGGCAATTAAACAACGCCTTGCGGTCAGTCTTTTACGAACAGCTTCTATCGTTTTATTAGTGTAGTCAATTGTTTCTTCAATTCAGTGTAATTACTCACTTGCCTGGTTAAAAATATGCACTTGCAAAAAAACAGGGATGTCCACGCGGTATTATTTTATTTCGGGTATTGTGTCATTCATTACAAAACCTGAAAGGATGACTGTTATGTTTACAACAATAAAAAGTCATTACATTATAAAATAATTATATAAATCAATATATTAAAATAAAATACCGCCATTGGCATGGCCTGTGCATTTACTTTTGCAACCGTTGTAAACGCACATACGAGGTCAGATACCATGCAATTGCCAGTCTTAAACGAAGTACCTGCAGCCAAAAGC
>Ga0172380_10006894_pt1 | contig 13008 bp, 8 predicted proteins | sample Leawe162metaG_FD_119747 | JGI IMG/M metagenome (GOLD analysis project Ga0172380, IMG submission 119747) | Leachate microbial communities from a municipal landfill in Southern Ontario, Canada - Leachate well 162 metaG | ecosystem: Engineered > Solid waste > Landfill > Unclassified | place...
AAGCTGCCTGTGCGGCAGTGAACTTTCATATCCAGCACTTCACATAATCGCATCCTTTCTAAGCTGCCTGTGCGGCAGTGAACTTACAAAAAACTGCACAGTAGTCCCGATCACATTTCTAAGCTGCCTGTGCGGCAGTGAACTGCATCGCAAAAGAACAGAAATACGGGTATTTTTTCTAAGCTGCCTGTGCGGCAGTGAACGATCAAAGCAAGCATTTTCGTCTTTGAACTTTTTTCTAAGCTGCCTGTGCGGCAGTGAACGGAGATAAGTCATGAAAACATTTAAAGTAACCTTTCTAAGCTGCCTGTGCGGCAGTGAACCGGCACTCCCGGCACAACGTTGGTTAGACTTATTTCTAAGCTGCCTGTGCGGCAGTGAACAGCCAGTTCTTGTACAGATAATCCAGATCGTTTTTCTAAGCTGCCTGTGCGGCAGTGAACAAGCTATTAAACTGCTGCAACAAAAACGCTTTTTTCTAAGCTGCCTGTGCGGCAGTGAACGGCATTCTTTTGGTAGTCATTTTGTGATTAATTTTCTAAGCTGCCTGTGCGGCAGTGAACTTGATAAAAATAGTCTCCCTTTCACCTTTTATTTTCTAAGCTGCCTGTGCGGCAGTGAACTTATAGCCGGTAATCAGCCTGAACTCATTTAATTTCTAAGCTGCCTGTGCGGCAGTGAACGCTGTACCGCGTGGTGAATGCCAAGGGCACTTTTTCTAAGCTGCCTGTGCGGCAGTGAACGCGTCCAGATAACACTTTCGGATTCTGACTTTTTTCTAAGCTGCCTGTGCGGCAGTGAACGCACTGTGCAAGCACAGGACAAGAACGAGACCTTTCTAAGCTGCCTGTGCGGCAGTGAACTTGGTATAAAGTCAGTTGAGCCGCTAGGTATTTTTCTAAGCTGCCTGTGCGGCAGTGAACAGGTGACTGTTGACAAACACGGCACGTTTCAATTTCTAAGCTGCCTGTGCGGCAGTGAACTAAGCTTTACATCACCGCCGCCGGTATTGGCTTTTCTAAGCTGCCTGTGCGGCAGTGAACTTTTTTACTAATCAGTGATAAAATAAATTTCATTTCTAAGCTGCCTGTGCGGCAGTGAACCCATCCAACCCTGACAGCATACCCGCCATATCTTTCTAAGCTGCCTGTGCGGCAGTGAACTCAATCATTTGCATAATGGGCTTAGACTGGGCTTTCTAAGCTGCCTGTGCGGCAGTGAACATTACCCATGCTGTCATCATTGGCTCCGGTATTTTCTAAGCTGCCTGTGCGGCAGTGAACTTATGAGACTAACCGCACAGATAGTAGATAAATTTCTAAGCTGCCTGTGCGGCAGTGAACTGGGCAATCGAGCAAAATATCCAGCTTTTCTCGTTTCTAAGCTGCCTGTGCGGCAGTGAACGTTCATGATATTCGTCAACGATAGCGCAGGATTTTCTAAGCTGCCTGTGCGGCAGTGAACTAATCAGTTGCCGAAGCCATGCTGCGGCATTCTTTCTAAGCTGCCTGTGCGGCAGTGAACGGTCAGGCCGTCATCGGTGGATTTCAGCACCTTTTCTAAGCTGCCTGTGCGGCAGTGAACCCGGAGACTACCCGCCGCCCACCGCCCTGTTCTTTCTAAGCTGCCTGTGCGGCAGTGAACGGGCGGTTTGGGTTACATCGGAACGCTGGCCATTTCTAAGCTGCCTGTGCGGCAGTGAACGCAAAGCTCTAAGGTTTCCGGCTTTTTAAAATTTTCTAAGCTGCCTGTGCGGCAGTGAACATGGGTCATGTGTGGTTAGGTCAGTATCCTATTTTCTAAGCTGCCTGTGCGGCAGTGAACATGGATGCCACCTTTAAAGAGCGGCAAAAAACTTTCTAAGCTGCCTGTGCGGCAGTGAACCAATCCGGCGTCGCGTTGAGCTTTCACTTCCATTTCTAAGCTGCCTGTGCGGCAGTGAACGCCCAGGGCCAACGCCCAGAACCGGTCTGCATTTTCTAAGCTGCCTGTGCGGCAGTGAACCCGATCGCCTGGGCAATGCGTCGCAAACACGCTTTCTAAGCTGCCTGTGCGGCAGTGAACTTGGTAAGCATTAAAATTCTGGCCAGCGACGATTTCTAAGCTGCCTGTGCGGCAGTGAACTCGGTCAGCCGCCGATAACAATCCTTATGCGATTTCTAAGCTGCCTGTGCGGCAGTGAACTGGGAAACCCTTTTTTGCTGCGAATCAATTCATTTCTAAGCTGCCTGTGCGGCAGTGAACGTTTTTTTATCCAGTTTTTCCGGTGCTATAAATTTCTAAGCTGCCTGTGCGGCAGTGAACGTGTTTGAGCTGATTGAAGCCTATTACCCGCTTTTCTAAGCTGCCTGTGCGGCAGTGAACACACGGCAAGAACTACCACCGCTCGCTATAGCTTTCTAAGCTGCCTGTGCGGCAGTGAACTGTTGGCTTGTTGATGTGAGAGTTTGCATTCTTTTCTAAGCTGCCTGTGCGGCAGTGAACGTTTGCTGGAGCAGGTTGATGCGCGTCTCTTTTTTCTAAGCTGCCTGTGCGGCAGTGAACAGCTGTGAGCTGACGGTGATCGTGTCGGCTTTTTTCTAAGCTGCCTGTGCGGCAGTGAACTGACATAACCCTGTCGGCACGCCAATTTTTAATTTCTAAGCTGCCTGTGCGGCAGTGAACTGGTGTAGTCCGTACTTACCGTGAGCGTTTTTTTTCTAAGCTGCCTGTGCGGCAGTGAACTCTGGTCGTTTACGGTGATGCGTGTCCCTACCTTTCTAAGCTGCCTGTGCGGCAGTGAACAAACAACCAAGCTGGCTGGCATTGGCGTATACTTTCTAAGCTGCCTGTGCGGCAGTGAACAGAGCAAGGCCGTTGCCATGAAGATGCCCGATTTTCTAAGCTGCCTGTGCGGCAGTGAACTCGAGCTGTTCGCTCTTATCGGGACGCTGTATTTTCTAAGCTGCCTGTGCGGCAGTGAACAAACCGGAATTGACCGTTGATGACGTTAGTTTTTTCTAAGCTGCCTGTGCGGCAGTGAACGCTAATAACGCTACCACCTGTGACCCGCCATATTTCTAAGCTGCCTGTGCGGCAGTGAACACTTCGATAATCTTATCTTTTAAATTTGTCCATTTCTAAGCTGCCTGTGCGGCAGTGAACTTCAATTCGCTGCCGTCGCGGCCGCTGATGACTTTCTAAGCTGCCTGTGCGGCAGTGAACACAGTTATCAGTTATCTGTGGTGCTTGCCGATTTTCTAAGCTGCCTGTGCGGCAGTGAACAAAAAATAGCCTTTAACACCGTTAACACCCACTTTCTAAGCTGCCTGTGCGGCAGTGAACAATACATGACTGCTTATTTTGTAGTTCCGCATTTTCTAAGCTGCCTGTGCGGCAGTGAACATCAAGGAAGGAGTCGTTTGAGCTGTTGATAATTTCTAAGCTGCCTGTGCGGCAGTGAACAAAGCGGCACGGTTTTATGCGATCAACAGGATTTTCTAAGCTGCCTGTGCGGCAGTGAACCTATCTTCATAACCCCTGAAAGCCAGTCGGATAGCAGCATACAGGAGATTTTAGCGGTTTTACCCATCCCCAAAACACTACTACACAACCAACTGATTTTCCTATATTTTTAAAAAGCATTAAAAAATGGGTCAAAAATCGGGGACGGTGGAGACTGCACTTAAGCCATAGCTGCCGAAAGTCGTCCCCGACGGCTCTGCAACCACGGTTTTTTTAATCCACACACAAAACGTCTGCCCGCCACTCAAACTTGTTAAACGGATGAACGGGGTGGTGACGGTTTTTTGTGGCATATCGCAATAGCGGAAGCATTGCTTGTAATCCGCGTCGGGTAGAGATTTTGCGATTAACTCAATAGTGCTGTGCAATGCCGTTTCCAAATCCATGCCATGCCTTTTGGCATAACGTCTGGCTAGGCGTTCTTTGTTGGTTTTAGGACGTTCGCGTTGGTAAATTGCGTAGCCGCTGAGTTTTTCCGGCACAGGGCGAATACTGGTGCAATGCACATAGTCGCTCAGCCGCGCCAACCAGTGACTGGCGTTAAATTGGCTGAGCGTGGCTTCGTGTTCCGCGAATAAGCGCAATTTGCCGCCCAACACGCTGTATTTGTCGCCCTGCACATACTCAGGAAACGCCACACCAATCGGCACACGGCCTTGCTCGTCCTGCATTTCGACTAAGCCCAGGTGGATTTGCTGGAAGACTTTTGACCAGAGACCAAACAGGTTGATGTCAGGATTAGGCAATAGGGTGATTTCTAGGTAGTAGTTCATTGGATTCCCTTATGGTCGAAGACTTTCAACATACGCCAAACCCTTTTTGCCAATATAGAAACTGGAGACACCTGCATTTTCTATCATGTCTTTCAGTTGCAAGGCTTTTTCGTCGGGAATCTCTAGTTGAATGTCGAGCGTTCCGTTGGCTTTGGTTAACAAGGATGTGACTTCGCCTTCGCCTTTACGCTTTTCTTTCAGCAAATAGGGATTACCCCAAATCGGTTTTTCTTTTCCTGTGGTATAGGTGTTCATAAAATTCTTGGGTGTAAAACCACGCTTGGAAATGCCGCTGATGCCGCCGCGTTTGGTGATGGCTTTGGATACGTCATGGTGTTGGCTGAGCCGCGCAATCTGCAAGTACAAGGCCGAACAATAAAGCTCAATTGGCTTGATTTTTTCGTTAGTGATTTTATAGGCCACTTCTGGAAAAGCTTTTTGCAAACTATCCAACGCTAATTGCACAGTTTCTGTTAAGTCGATGGCTTTTAACCCATTCAAGTTTTCCAGTTGTTGTAAAACACTGATAGGGTCAAATTGCACAACGCTGTCAATCGGGTAATCAGCCTGCCTCACAAACCGGCATAAACTTTCAATATCCAAGGTTAATACGCCCCAAAAAGCGTTGGAATAGCTTTCACTAAACGCCGGATCGTTTGCTTTTATCATGCCGGTAAAGGCGTTCTGGTCGGTGTTGCCCGTCATGTTGCGGATATAAACCATTTCACTATTGATCGGCTTAGTGCGGTCCTGTCGGTCGCTGAAGGTGATGTTCGGCTCAAGCTCGGCAAAAAAATAATCGGCAGATTGCCTGGATTGGTAAAGTTTGCGTTGGTCGCCAATCAGCCGATTTAACACGCCCATGACGGTATCCTTGCTAATTTCCCGTTTAATGAAATTGGCATAGTCACCTTGGGCATCTTTTTTTCCCAAAGCCGTCATGGAGCCTAAAAAGTCCCTGCCATTTTTGGGTACGGGTTCGTTGTTGGAGCCGCCCAAAAACGAATTGCGCCAAGACGCTTCGTATTTGATGGTAATACGCATAACCGCTCCTTATTTGGCGTAAAAATAAACCGCATAAGGTGATTTTGGCGTTTCGCTAATGTCGCCTTCGCTGCGTTTGATACGCATCATCTTGTGGCTGTCGTTGTAGTCAACCAACACGCTATCGACATACATATAGCCTTTGGCTTGGCGGATGTTCAGTTCTTCAACCATACGGATGGTTTCTTTAACCAAAATATCAATGGCTTCGTTGTCCAACAAAATGCCCGTTTCGCCTTCCTCAAAAATAGTGCCGCCACGAACATAGTTGGGGTGGAAAACGGCTTTTGGTTCGCGGGTTGGGTCTAGGCTTTTAATGAAGGTTTGCACGGCTTCGGCGATTTTTTCGCCTTCGCCTGCTTTAATCACCATTGCGGCGCGATCAAATTTTTTGTCCAGCGAGATGAATTGCAATTGTTCAATGCTGATTGATCCATAAGCGAGATATTCGATTTCGCCGAAAGTGGTTTTTGAGAAAAAAGAATTGCTGGCAACATCGCCGCCTTTGTCGTCCTTCTCTTTTTCTTTCGAGCCGGAACGTCCCATTTGCTCAAAATTGCCGGTACTACGTCCGGCTATACATAATTGGTCAACAAAATCCTCCAACAACAACGGGCTGGTGCGTTTGCATTGGCTAGACGGCACAACATAACCTCTTATCAAGCCTGTTATAGAGGTTAAAACATCAAGCAGATTTTTGTCTTTGGCGTAATGCAGGTCATAAGCCTGATCCCTAAACAAATGATGGCGTATGCAATTTTGGCTGATGTAAAGCGGGTTTTCCTTAAAGTCTATCTCAGATGGGTCTTTTTTAAGCTTGTAGCCTTTCTCGCTTTCCTTGCCCGTGAGGTTGGTATAACCCCGCAATTTGGGCATGGAATGGTTGTCGATAATTCGACCGTCGCTTTGTAAAGTCGTCGGCCCATTCCAATTGACCACACCATAACCCAATGCTGTGATTTTGAAGTCAACACTTCTAATACCTGTGATTTTCTTCATAACTGTTTTCCTATTTTTACTGTGAGATTTAGATTCATCAGGTACAAATTCCCGATGAACAAGATTATAAACACATATTAAAAAAACACCACTATGTTCTTATACAAATTTAATGTCGTAAATTTTTGTATAGTAAAATAGGCTCACTACTGCATAAGTAGCTTAGAAAACTATGTTCTTGCGTTTACTGCCGCACAGGCAGTTTAGAAATGAAAAATTACCCCGCCGAAAATGGCGGGGCATTAGACCTCACAGAGATTCAAACCAGTCCTCTAACCGCAACCCACCGATGCGCGAAAACTCTTTGGTGTTGTGCGTTACTAAGGTGGCTTGGTTGGCTAAAGCAATCCCCGCAATCATCATGTCCAACTGACCAATAGGTGTACCTGCCTTTTCTAAGGACGCCCTAAGCTGGGCGGTAATGGCCGTTTCATGTTCTGTAAACGGCAACACGCACACAACCGTGAGCAATTCATCCAATTGGCTTCTACGTTTTTCGGGTGAGTTTGATTTGGCAATGCCGACTTGTAGTTCATACAAAACCACAGAAGGCAACGCGATTTCATGTGGCGGCAAGCTAAATAAATGGGTAGCAACATTGCCCAATCCCTTAAAAAAATAAATGACGGTATTGGTGTCGAGTGCGTACATTAAAAATCTTCCCTTAAAATATCTTGCCCTTCGGCAGCGCGTAAATCCTCTGCAAAAGGCGCGTCTTGCCAGCTTCCGGCTAATGCCTTAATGGCGTTGGGCCACGTTGTGACCGTTTTTTCAGCAATAATCTGTTGTAACCATTGCTGGATGGAAAGCCCCGCTGTTTTCGCAGCGGCGTTAATTTTTGCTTCTGTGATGTCGTCTATTTCTAATAACAGTTGTTTCATGGTGACCTCGATAACAGTTGATCTGGTGGTTTGCCCGTTTTGTATAGTTTAATCCTCAGTTGATGTTAAATGCTTGATTGATATTGCGCCGATGGGTTGTTTGTCGCACATGGCGTAGTAAATTGCTTCGCTATGCTGTTCTTTCTCACCGCCTACATTATCGAGATCACTTTTGGTGTAACTTGAGTAAATAGGAAGCTCCGGGTCTCTGGCATACCCCTCTATCACTTTACAGCGGAGTAACATTTTGTTTGCAGGTATACCTTTTACTGGATGAGAGCTATCAATGTTTCCATGTTTTTTGGCCATGTGATTAATCAAATCCAAATTTCTTAACCTGCTCAAATCCTCAGTTAAGTTATCAATGTCTTGTTTTTCGTTAGAGGTTATTGAGTAAGCATATTGGTCAATAAACTTTAGCTGTTTAGGGTCATTTACATCACAAATCGCCATTTGCACAAAACGGTTATCACCGCGCAACGACGTTTTGCTGATTTTGGTTCGGCCTTTTTCTACCGCTTTTTTAGGTGGGATCGTGCTAGGGTCAATAACCTTTAGGCTGATTAATTGCACACTGGCTTTTAATGAGGCCAATAAATCTGATTCAATTAATTTTTTGACATTATCCGATTGGTAGTAACTACTGTAGAGTGTGTAGAGTTCCGGCAAAGTAAAATTTCTATCGTCCAGTTCGGTTTGCATAAATTGATACCAGGATTTTGCCGACTGTAATGAGTGAATGCTGTTTAAAAATCTTGAACTACTGTCTTTGCATTTGCCTTGCTTTACATCGTCTGTGATGGCAATGGTTAAGACATTGTTTTTATTAACCCCAAAGCGGTCTAAACGCCCAAGTCGCTGTAGCAAATTTTCCGCTGTCGTCATCTCGCTAACCATATAGTCACAGGTGATATTCAATGACGCTTGCACAATCGGGCCGGCACGCAAAACGGTAAATTGACGGGCACCGTTTTTCTTGAAGGACTCAAACACTTCGTTAAACCAACGCTTTTTATCGCTTTTCTTAAATTTGGAATGCAGCAATACGGCATTTTCATCATGTTGGTTGCAGATGAAACTTCTTTGCGCCGTCAACGCGGTGTTGCTGATAACAATGGTATTAGCGGTTTGTACTTGATATAGGGGGTTGCTGTTGTCCTGTTTGCTATCTTTAAAAGTTTTAAAGTCTAATTGATAACGGCTAGGGTTAAAGGACGGCATTTCAATAATGTCTTTACGGTCTACGCCTAATAATTCTTGTAGGTAAAAATAATGCGGCGTCGCAGACACTAACAGGGTATTGGCGCGTTGCTCCTGTTGCTGCTTGCAGGCAATTAACTCAGCAAATAACAAGTTAAAGGCTGGCATGTTGACGTATTCATGGAATTCGTCGAAAACCACATGAGCATTCAAAAAGTTAATTAGGCTGTTAACTTTAGTATGGGTAATGATGGCATTAAAAATTTGGTCAATGGTGGTGATAACAATGTTGCCACGGAAATAATCATCTTCATGCGTAGGCTTATCCCATTGATTGGTAAATTTAAATTCTCCGGTGTTTATCTCTATTTTTATGCTGGGGATTGATAGCTCGAAGTAGTCCGTAGAAATCAATTCTTCAAACAAGCCTTGGCAGATTTGCACTCTTGGGCAAATCCAAATCAGTTGTTGTGCATTTTTGAGTTTTGCCCATTCCAAGGCAATTTTGGTCTTACCACAACCTGCCGGGCCTGCTAGTACCGCAACATCTTGCGTTTTGGTTAATTGATTGGCAATTTCCTGTTGTTTGGTTGTACGCTCGCTAGCGGGAAATTGCTTTAAGCAGGTTTCAATATAGGAACACAATGCTGATTCATTGAGCAAAATGTCGTTTACCAGATTATCTAACGTGTGTTTTTGGATATGCTCCTGCAAATCTGAAGCACTAAGCCCTGAAACAATACGGTCTGCGGAAATGACACAGGCGCGCATGATGTTATTGTCGGCGTTGGAGTTAACTTGTGTTTTATATTTCTCGATGTGGTCTTGTAGCTCATATTTTTTATAATCCGGTAATCCCTGGCTCTCTAACGTAGCAAGTACATCTAAGTCGATGTCCTCATGAAATATTTTGCTTAAGACAGATTCTTCCTGATCCTGATATTTTGCCGCTATTGTGCTGACTGTTTTCAGCAATTTTATGGTCTTCTCTAATAACTGTTTAACATCAAAGTCTTTTAAGTTTTTACTGAGCTTACTGTAAATGTCGCCATAGGTTTTAATATCGCCATCCTTACGGAACGGCTTGGCATGATGCCAGTAGACAACATGCTTAATGGATTTTTTATTGTCGGCATTGATAGTTTTTAGGCTTATCTGGTCAACGAGGTGATAAAGCAATACCGACACTTCGTTATGTCTTGGGTGTTTCTCAAAACTAAACTTGCCATCGTCAATATGCTGGCCATCATCGGCAACATAATCTTTTTTCTTAGGATTTATCGCCCACTCCTGAAAACAGGGGTCAATTTTGCCCAAATCATGTAAACAGCCCGTGACAAAAATGGCTGTTGAGTGTGGTTCTTTATTTGAAATCAATCGCCTGTGTAACTGTTCGGCGACATAACCTACAGCAAATAAATGTTCTGCCAAGCTTTGCAAATGGGTGTTGGCATAAAGCCAGTTCGGGTTAGGTTTGTCGTTTGGAATATCCATAAATAGCTCTTTTCTGGTGGTGTTGACAGGCACGATGCCTGCTGAATTAAATGCGTTGCGATTGCCCACAACCCAAACCAACTCGCTCCGGCTCCTAGACCGTAGCCAATGACAGGCCACGGCTGTATTTTTGGTGGCAGTTTTGCGTAACAGGGTTTTGACGGCAATCAGGCCGTCTTCGGTGATGACGGTTTGCCAGGTATTGTCGCCGATGCGGCCCGCGAAGGCGTCGAGAACGCGGCGGGTGCGGGTTAGGGCTTTTTTCTGGCATTGGCTTACGAATGTCACCATCATGGTTGGTTTTCCTGTAAGGCTTGTTGTTTGACTTGTTCAAACATGAAATCCAGGGCTTTGTGTTCGGTGAATTTTTGTAGGAGTTGTTGGCGGAAGTCTTGTTCACCCATTTTTTCTTTGGCGCAGACAAACGCCCAGGGCAGGACGATGGCATCTTTGATGAGGTCGGCGACATCAAACACTAAGGCGCCGCGCCGGGTTTTGCCGTGCATGACGGCAAAGCCGTGTGGAATGCCGAGTACCCACAGCGTGGTCGCGGCGAGTCCGTAGGCGAGGTAATTGCCGTGGTTTAAAAAGCCGTTGGCAAGGTCGGTGGCTTCACGTTCCCGGACAAAATTGCCGAGTTGGGTGGCTTTGGCGGCGTAGCGGTAGAGTTGTTTGGTGAGCAGGGCTTCTTTTTGCAATAAGTCGCCGACTTTGTTTGCGTCGGGGATTTGTTGGGCATAGTTATTTAAGGCGGCACTGAGGTCCGGGTCGTCGGTGAAGAAATTTTCGGCTTTGAGGTCGCGGTCTTTTGCCCAGATGCGTTGCAGGTAGCTGACCCGCTCTTGTTGGAAGGTTTTGGCGACGGCAAGGCGTTTGCTTTCGTCAAACCAGAAACCGAGCCAGCCTTGCACATAGTCGGTGGGGCGGTATTCGCTTTGCGGAGTCAGCCATTCGATTTCGCTGCCGGAAAATAGCGGTGAGCCGCCACCGCCGCAAAAACCGACTAACACGCCCGCACTGGCGAGCATGCGCATCGCGGCTTGGGTGATGGAGGTGCCGGTGCCGAGCATGATGACGGTGGTGTTGGCGATGGGGATGTTCCAGTAATAGTTTTCGTCTTTGGCTTCGGTTAAATACAGTACCCGGCCGTCTTTTTGCATGACGCGGCATTTTTCCAGGTAATAAATATTCGCCCGTTTCGAGTGCAAGATGGCTTTTAAGTCGGTTAATTGTTCCATAAACCCTTTTCCTGTTTGTGGTTAAAAAAGAACCATCCCCCGTTACTTTTCTACGGACTGATGGTTTTTATGATGCCAATACCTTGCCTCAATATCGCGCTGCCTGCGCACGGCTATGGCGTTCCTGTCTATCTGGATAGTTATCGCACCGCTGTCTGCGGTATTGAACCAGTGGGCATTGACCTGCCGGTAGCGCTTCAGGACATCCCGGTGCGGATGCCCGAATGGGTTGCGGTAACCTGCCGGGATTAATACCGTATCCGGCTGCACCGCGTGCAGGAACGCCAGCGTTGATGAGGTATGGCTGCCATGATGCGGCGCGATCAGCACATCCGATTTCAGTTGCTGCGGGTAAGTCTTAAGCAACCAGGATTCCGCACCCGCCTCTATATCGCCGGTCAGCAGCACCGAACCGTGTTCGGCATCAATTTTCAGCACGCAGGAGCGGTTATTATCCGACGCCGGTGATGCCGGTCCCGGCGATAACAGTGTAAACCTGACATGATCCCAGTCCCACGACTGCCCTGCCCGGCATTCGACCGGCGCGTAATTGCGCAATTGCTCCGGCACGCTGGTCAATACCTCGTCGGCCGGTATGTCCCGCAACAAAGACGCAGCACCGCCGATATGATCGTTATCGCCGTGGCTGATAATTAATTTATCCAGTTTGTCGACGCCGTGCAGGCGTAAAAAAGGCACGATCACGCTTTGTCCCATATCGCTTTCGGCAGAGAATTTTGCGCCAGTATCGTAAACCAGCCAATGATTCGACGTCTGCACGGCAACCGCCAAGCCTTGCCCGACATCCAGCAAGCTCAGCTTGATGTCGCCTGCTCCGGGTTTTTCGGGCTCGGTAAATACCAGCGGCAACAGCATGACTAAGCCTGCCCAGCGCGCCGGCATGCCTCTTGGGGCCAGCAAGATCAAAATGCCGGGCACGGCAAAAGCCAAGGCCCAATACGAGGGCTGCGGGTGGTTCAGCGTTGCAAACGGCAATAGCGCCAGGTGTTCCAAAAGCCAATACAAACCCTGCAAAAGCTTGTCGAGCACAAAAAACAACGGCTCTGCCATAGCTTGCGAGACCAGCATCAACAACACGGAAAATAACGCGAGCGGTACCACCAGCAGGCTGATGACCGGTACGGCGATAAAATTAGCCAGCGGCGCACAGATCGAGACTTGTTGGAAAAAGAACAACAGCAACGGTGCCAAGCCTAGCGATGTCACCCCGTTTATCCTGACGGCTTCGGCAAAATACCCGGATTTGCCCAAGCGCCCGGCAACAGCGTAGATAATCACGGCGACGGCAAGAAATGACAGCCAGAAACCCGGCGATAACACGGCGAACGGGTCAAAGACCAATACGGCAAGCAACGCAACGGCCAGCGTATTGAACGGCTGGCTGTTGCGTTGCCAGATAATGGCCAGCATCAGCATCGCCAGCATGACGACGGCGCGCTGCGTCGGCACCGAAAAACCCGCAAGCCCGGCATAGCAAACACCGGCCAGCACAGCGGCCAAAGCCGCCACTTTTTGCGGCGACCAGGCTAAATAACCGGTCCATGCCCAGAACCTGAGCGTCAGCAAATACACCAAGCCGGCAACCAGCCCGATATGCGAGCCGGAAATAACAACCAGGTGCGTCGTGCCGGTTTTACGGAAAATATCCCATTGCTGTTGCGTAATGCCGCTGCCGTCGCCGATAGTCAACGCTTTTAATAGTGCGAGATGTTCACGCTCGCCCGGTAAAGACGACAAGCGATCGCTGATCGTTTGCCGCCATACCGCGATACTCGACCAGGGCGTGTCGCGTCCGTTTAAAACAGGTTTGGGAAAGGGGCGCACATAACCGGTCGCACCAATCCCTTCCGTAAA
>Ga0172380_10006895_pt1 | contig 13004 bp, 11 predicted proteins | sample Leawe162metaG_FD_119747 | JGI IMG/M metagenome (GOLD analysis project Ga0172380, IMG submission 119747) | Leachate microbial communities from a municipal landfill in Southern Ontario, Canada - Leachate well 162 metaG | ecosystem: Engineered > Solid waste > Landfill > Unclassified | place...
CGAGCCGCCAGAGGCACTGCGGCCCTGGTTGCTGGAGGCCGACTCCATGACCCTGCGCCTGCGTCGCCACAATCGCCACTTCTCGCTGCAACTGCTCCGCAATCGCAGCGTTGCCCTTGGCGCCGACGAGCAGCGGCTGGTGGCCGCCGAGCAGCCCCAGGGCCTGTGCCGCGAGGTGATACTGCACGGTGATGGGGGGCCGGCTGTGCTGGGCTGGACCCTGTTTGCCGAAGCCGCCCTGCAAGAGAGCGGGCTGCGCGAGCTGGGTGAACAACCTTTGGGCGAGCGTATCTTCGGTGACGAGCCCGCCCGGCGCGATCACCTGCAACTGGCCTGTTTCGAGATTGCGAGCAATCCCTGGTGCCCGGCCGCCACCGTCTGGGGACGCCGTTCCCGTCTGTTTCTGGGGCAATGGCCACTGCTGGTCCATGAACTCTTCTTGCCCTCGCTGTCATCGAATAAGGAGCCGGAGTGAAGCTGTTAACCAAGGAGCGGGGACTGGCCTATGTGCAGTTGGCCCGCATCGACAAGCCCATCGGCACCCTGCTGCTGCTGTGGCCGACCCTGTGGGCACTCTGGCTGGCGGCCGATGGCCTGCCGGATCTCTGGACCCTGCTGGTGTTCGTGGTGGGGGTATTTCTGATGCGCTCCGCCGGCTGTGTCATCAACGACTACGCGGATCGCAACTTCGATGGCCATGTGAAGCGCACCGCCGGTCGACCCCTGCCCATGGGCAGGGTCAGGCCGCGGGAGGTGCTGACGCTGTTCGCCGTGCTGGCGCTCATCTCGTTCGGTCTGGTGCTGACCATGAACCCGCTCACCATAGGCCTGTCGTTTGCTGCCCTGCTGCTGGCGGTCTGCTACCCCTTCATGAAGCGCTACATTCCGATCCCGCAGCTGGTGCTCGGCATGGCCTTCTCCTGGTCCATTCCCATGGCCTATGCGGCCCAGGCCAACGCCTTGCCACTGGTGGCCTGGCTGGTGTTTCTCGCCAACCTGCTGTGGACCATCGCCTATGACACCCAGTACGCCATGGTAGACAGGGACGATGACCTCAGGCTCGGCCTCAAGTCCAGCGCCATCCTGTTCGGTCGCCACGACAAGCGGATCATCGGCGTGCTGCAACTGGCCACCCTGCTGATCCTGCTGGCTGTGGGTCAACTGAGCGGGCTGGGCTCCAGCTACTACTGGTCGCTGCTGGCGGCGGCGGCGCTGTTTGTCTACCAGCAGCGGCTGATCCGGGAGCGGCAGCGGGAGGCCTGCTTCCAGGCCTTCCTCAACAACAACTATGTGGGGGCCCTGGTGTTTGCCGGGGTCGCGCTCAACTACCTGTGAGCCAGCCGCGCTGACGCGGGCCGTCCGGGACGCTCACTATTCGAGAGGCGGGGGTAAACCCTGCTGCCATGAAAAAGGCCGCATGCTGCGGCCTTTTTATTGCTCTGTGTCCGGCTCTTCTTGAGGTCAGAGCCGGTTGCCCGCCTGTATGGTGCGGCGGATCTTGTTGCTCAGCAGCGGCACTATGTTGTCGGCCAGCGCCTGGAAGCGGCCCAGATCCGGTTTGCACTCGGGGGAGAGGTAGCCCTCCTTGCGCAGGGTGTGGATCAGGGTGCTGAACAGCTTCTGGTCGAAGAACTCGGGGGCGTTGATGCCGTGCAGGGTGCCGAGGCGCTCCGCCATCATCAGGCCGTCCGCCTCCAGCTGCTCCGCCTCGACATGGGGCTGGGCCAGCACCCGGGTCAGCACTATGGCGTAGCGTTGCAGCGTCTCCTGAATGCTCTCGGCCAGCAGCAGCAGGCGCATCTGGTTGCCCGGATTGACCCAATGGCCGCCATCGCGCGCCTCGACCAGTTGCTGGCGTTGCAGCTCGGCCAGCAGGGCATCGACCAGCTCCGGCAGCTCATCCTCTTCGTAGCGCAGGAACAGCTCCGTCTTGAGCAGCGGGTAGATGTCGACGCAACGGGCGACTATCTCGCCGCGGGAGATCCCCTCGCAACGCTCGATCAGCGCCGCCACCAGGGAGGGCAGGGCGAACAGATGGAGTATGTTGTTGCGGTAGTAGGTCAGCAGGATCGCCTGATAGCGGTCCAGGCTGATGATCTGGCCCAGCTTGTCCTCGCTCACCTCGAACTTGTTGAGCTCCATCGCCTGATCCAGCAGTGTCTTGGCATCCTCATCCGGGATTGTGCTCTGCGGGCTGTAGGGCACCTGCTTGAGCAGATCCAGATAGGTGTTGAGCTGGGCCTGCAGTTCGTCCCGGGTCAGGGCGTGGCGCTCGGCGGCCAGCAGCGCCAGCGCGCTCAGGGTCAGGCCGTTGACGGCGGCGGCCCCGTTGATGCGGGTCATCAGCAGCTCGGCCAGCTGGTTGACGGTGGGCGCCATCCACTCGGGGCGCTCCTCCTGGCCTATGTCGGCCTTCCAGGCCGGCACATGTTCATTGAGGTAGCTGTTGAGGGTCAGCGGCTCGCCGAAGTTGACGAAGCCCCGGCCATAGTTGCGCAGCTTGCGCAGTATGCCGAGCACCTGCAGGAAGCTCTCCTTCTCCTTGCGGCTGCCCTTGAGCTCGTTGTGGTAGGTGTTTACCTCCATCACGTGCTCGTAGCCCAGATAGACGGGCACCAGGGTGACAGGTCTGTCCAGCCCGCGCATCATGGCCTGCAGTGTCATGGCCAGCATGCCGGTCTTGGGCGGCAGCAGGCGGCCGGTACGGGAGCGGCCCCCTTCGGTGAAGAACTCCACCGAATAGCCCTTGGCAAACAGCAGGTTCAGGTATTCACGAAAGACGGTGCTGTAGAGCGGATTGCCCTTGAAGGTGCGACGGATGAAGAAGGCACCGCCGTGACGAAAGAGCGGGCCCGCCGGCCAGAAGTTGAGGTTGATGCCCGCCGCTATGTGGGGCGGCACCATGCCCTGGTGATAGATGACGTAGGAGAGCAGCAGGTAGTCCATGTGGCTGCGATGGCAGGGCACATAGACGATCTCGTGCCCTTCCTGCGCCAGCTGGCGTACCTTCTCGGCGCCGTTGACCGACAGGCCGCGGTAGAGCTTGTTCCACAGCCAGCCGAGGAAGCTCTCGCCGAGCCGGATCAACCGGTAGGAGAAGTCGGAGGCGATCTCGTCCATGTAGCCGTGGGCGCGTTTCTGCGCCTTCTCCAGGCTGATGCCGTCGCGCTGCGCCTCTTCCTCGATCGCCTGCTGGATCACGCTCGAATCCAGCAACTGCCTGAACAGCAGGTTGCGGTTCGGCAGTTTGGGGCCGGTGGCCGCCAGCTGCTGGCGGCTGAAGTGGGTGCGCGCCACCCGCGCCAGCTTGTGGGCTATGGCCTCGTCGGTGCCGTGCTTGTCGGCCATGTGACGCAGGGAGAGCGGCGGGGAGAAGCGCACCAGATTCTCGCGACCCTTGAGGATCACGATCAGCGCCTTCTTGAGGCGGTTCGGTGCCAGGCTGCTGATGATGTTCCAGCCGGAGGCTTCCTCGCCTTCCCGGCCGGGGGCGCGGCCCCAGAACAGGGTGACGGGCACCACCTGGATATCCAGCGCCGGATCCTGCTTGTGCAGATCCAGCAACTGGTGGAACTCCTGCAGGAAGGGCAGCGGCTTGCTGCGCTTGCCAAACAGGGGAGGCGGACGGTCCAGACAGACGTAGCGCGGCAGCAACTGGCCGTTCAGCTCCAGCGGCGTGAAGGGGCCGGGCAGGCCGAGATCCTCACAGCACTGTTGCAGCGTCATCAGGTCGGTGATCGAGCTGGTTTTCAGGGCATAGACTATGGGTCTGGCCGGATCCAGCTTGAGCTCGGTGATGGGATTTTCCGGCAGGCTCTTGTGATTGACCAAGCCACTGACCGGCCATTGCAAGATGGCTCTGGAAATCTTCTGTCCAAGGGACATGTGCGTCTGCTCTCCGAAAAAATGCGGCGTGAGCATAGCAAATCACCGGCGCCTTGTCGCCGAGAGGTACGATGAGTCGGCTGCGCAGGATCAAAACAACGGTAAATGAGCGCCAGGCCATGACAAATGTCAGCTGTGCCTTGCCTTGGCCACAGCACTGTATATACTGCCAGTGTGCTGTATAAAAAGACAGGTGCCAATGTTATGAAACCTCTTACCCCCCGCCAGGCCGAAGTGCTGGAGCTGATCAAGGTGAACATGAGCGAGACCGGCATGCCGCCGACTCGCGCCGAGATTGCCCAGAAGCTTGGTTTCAAGTCGGCCAATGCGGCCGAGGAACATCTGAAGGCCCTGGCCAAGAAAGGGGTCATCGAGATCATGCCGGGGACTTCCCGCGGCATCCGTCTGCTGATCGAAGAGGAAGAGGTGCTGGAAGAGACAGGCCTGCCCCTGATCGGCAAGGTCGCGGCCGGTGAACCTATCCTGGCGCAGGAGCACATCGAGAGCCACTACCAGGTGGATCCTGCCCTCTTCCATCCCCGGGCGGATTTTCTGCTGCGGGTGCAGGGCATGAGCATGAAGAACATCGGCATCCTGGATGGCGACCTGCTGGCGGTCCACAAGACCCAGGAGGTGCGCAACGGTCAGGTGGTGGTGGCGCGCCTCGATGAGGATGTCACCGTCAAGCGCTTCCAGCGCAAGGGCAGCCAGGTGTGGCTGCTGCCGGAAAACGAGGATCTGGAGCCCATAGCGGTGGATCTCTCCAGCCAGCAGCTCACCATAGAAGGGCTGGCCGTCGGCGTGATCCGCAACGCCGACTGGATGTAATCACCCTCGCCATCACACGGCCTCCTGCGGGAGGCCGTGTCGTTTCTGTGTTCCTTTCCCCATGATTTCAATCAGATCCTGATACCCGCCATTTTGTCTGCGGCGAACGGCCGCAAGTGACTCATTTCAGATATATCATTTGGTAAGGCAGTGGACTCGTTGCACTGCCCCCCGGATGCCCGACAAGACGATCTTTACCCACGTCGCAGGAACCCAGGGGCAGCAGGGATGCATGACAACAGCCTCATGTGAGCTGGACAGCAATGGTATTTGGCCGGCTCACCACAGAGAGAGGCGATATCGCGGGATAAGAAGGGAGGGTGGCCAGCATGGCGCCGACGGCAACGACCGTCCGGGTAATGAGGGCACACTCGCGCAGTCGACACGCGGCAGTCACAGGATCTGGCCACCTAGCGGTAGCAGACGATGCCGGTCGGCGTGACCTCTTGGTCAAGGAGGACAGGTATGGCTTCAAGCTCGCCATGGGATCCGGGTCTGGCATCGCCCGTTTCTTCCATCACACGGTTCATCAAGGGTAACCGGATGACCCGTTTCTATGCGCTCTGGGTGCATCACAAGGGCGCCTGCTGGACCATCTGGCTGGGCTGTCCCAAGGACAAGATAGTCCGCCTGGTCCGTCTGTTTCACAGCCATCACGACAGGGGACAGGCGGAGGCTCCCTGGACGGCCCCCGTCATACCGCTCCGCGCCCTGGCCCGTCGCCCCCATGAGCGGCGCAGACTGCAACCCTGATAGCCCTGCGTGCTGCTGACAGCCCCACCCTGACGGTGGGGCTGCTGTTTTCTGGCCTTGTTCGCCCGGCGGCCTGCCCATAGCGTCATCCCCTGACCGAAGTTGGATGCCGAATCGGCATCCGGTAGATGGGATGGTCCGGTCCGGGATTGGCTGGGTTACAATGGGTCATCCATTCGGGCCCGGTCTGCGGGCATGTCGAAGTGAAAGGGTCTGTTGTTATGGTTAAACCGCGTTACCCCTTGCTGTTTCTGCTGCTGGTCGGGGGCATGATGGCCGCATTCTACTGGAACCAGCCCTCCCTGCCCGAGCAGGCCGACTACTACCCGGCGGGGCGGGACATCAACCCGTTTGCCTTCACCGACGAGGACGGTCAGCCCTTCGTCCCGGCCAGTCTGGTGGGGCACTGGACCTTCCTGTTTGTCGGTTATACCTTCTGCCCGGATATCTGCCCGACCACGCTGGCGGATCTGCGCTCCGTCTACCCGGCGCTGAAGAAGATCGCACCCGAGAGCCAGGTGGTGTTCATCTCGGCGGATCCGCAGCGGGATGACGTGGCCCGCCTCAAGACCTACACCGCCTTCTTTCACCCCGAGTTCAAGGCGGCGACAGGCTCCCATGACAAGCTGTTCCCGTTTGTGCGCAATCTGGGCCTCATCTACTCCATCGCCGATCAGGGAGAGAAGGAGTACCTGATAGACCATTCCGCCTCCATCGTGCTGATCAACCCGGAAGGCAAGCTGGAGGCCGTATTCCGTCCCCAGATGAGCGAGGGGCAGGTGCCCCACGTGGTCATGGCGACCCTGGTCTCCGATTTCGCCAGAATCGTGCGACTGGAAGGCGAGTGATGCCGGACGAGCGTCGGTTGCCATGCTGATCCCGCCCTGGTTGAAAGATGGCCGGCGCCATGGCGCCGTATTTGCCCTGGCCTTGCCCATGGTGCTCTCCAATATCACCACCCCCTTGCTGGGGCTGGTGGATACCTGGGTGATCGGTCATCTCGGCCAGGCCTGGTTCCTCGGCGGCGTCTCGGTCGGGGCTACCCTCATCAACCTCATCTTCTGGCTGCTGGGTTTCCTGCGCATGTCCACCACAGGGTTGACCGCCCAGGCCCATGGCGCCGGCAGCCCGCACAGCCAGCTCGACACCCTGGCGCGCGCGCTCGGCCTCGCCGTCGGACTGGGGCTGGCCCTGCTACTGCTGTTGCTGCCCTTCCTGCCTTCGCTCATTGCACTCGGTGGCGGTTCTGCCGAGGTGCAGGGCTATGCCGGCGAATATGTGTCGGTACGGATCTGGAGCGCGCCGGCGGCACTCTGCAATCTGGTGATCATGGGCTGGCTGCTGGGCATGCAGGATGCCCGCAGCCCCATGCTGCTGCTGATCTTCACCAACCTGGTCAACATGGCGCTGGATACCTGGTTCGTGCTGGGGCTGGGCTGGCAGGTGAAAGGAGTGGCCGCCGCCTCGCTGCTGGCAGATTACAGCGCCCTGGGGGTCGGACTCTGGCTGGTGAGCCGTCATCTGCGCCGCCTGTCGCCCGCAGTGTGGCAGGGTTCCTGGCAGCGCTGGCGTCAGTGGCCTGCCTTGCTGAGACTACTCAGTCTGAACCGGGATATCTTCATCCGCTCCCTCTGTCTGCAGCTCTGTTTCGCCTTCATGACCTTGCAGGGGGCGCGACTGGGAGATGTAGCTGTGGCCGCCAATGCGGTGTTGCTCAACTTCCTGATGCTCATCTCCTACGGGCTGGACGGCTTTGCCTATGCGGTAGAGGCCATGGTGGGTCGCGCCATAGGTCGGCGGGATCGGCAGGGGCTGCGCGAGGCCATAGTGCTGAACCTGGGGTGGGCGCTGCTCATCGCAATTGGTTTCAGTCTGCTGTTTGCGGCGGGTGGCAGTCGGCTCATCGCCCATATCACTGACATTCCGGCGGTGATCGCCGAGGCGAATCGCCAGCTGCCCTGGCTGATCGTCATGCCCTTGCTGGCGGTCTGGTGTTTCCTGCTGGATGGGGTCTTCATCGGTGCGACCCGGGCCCGCGAGATGCGCAACAGCATGCTGGTGGCGGTACTGTGCGGCTTCTTCCCCATCTGGTGGCTCTGTCAGAGCTGGGGCGTGGCCGCCTTGTGGGCCGCCATGGGGGCGCTGATGGCGGGGCGGGGTCTGACGCTGGGCTGGCTGTGCTGGCAACTGGAGCGCGATGGCCGCCTGTTGCACTCACCCCACGGCATGGAACAGGCCGAGGGCGAGCCGTCATAGCCTGGCTGGCATGATCCTGTTGCAAGGGCTGGCCCATCACAGGGACGGCATCACCCGGTGGCGGCCAAGAGCCTAGAGGGATCCCTCATAGCCCAGCTGGCGCCAGCTCTCATACACGAATACCGCCACCGCATTGGCGAGGTTCATGCTGCGGCTCTGGGGCAGCATGGGGATGCGCAGCCGCTGCTCGAACGGCAGACTCTCGATGAGATCCGCAGGCAGGCCACGGCTCTCTGGGCCGAACAGCATGGCGTCGCCGGGGGCAAACTGCACGGCCGAATGGGCGGTTCTTCCCTTGGTGGTGCAGGCGAATACCCGCCTGGGCGCCACCTCGGCCAGAAAGGCGTCATAGTCAGGCCAGCGCTTCACCTCGGCAAACTCGTGATAATCGAGCCCGGCCCGCTTCACCCGCTTGTCATCCCACTCGAAACCCAGCGGCTCTATCAGGTGCAGCCGGTAGCCGGTGTTGGCGCAGAGACGGATGATGTTGCCTGTATTGGGCGGGATTTCCGGTTGGTAGAGCACTATGTCGAGCATGGCGGGATCCTGATGGGGGCCGAGATTGGGGCGAAAGGGGCGCCAGCATACCCAGCGCCCGGGTGGATGAAAAGAGGCGACTCAGCCGATGGGCAGGCGGATGGTGATGGTCAGCCCGGCTGGCTGGTTGCTGCTGGCGCGTATGGTGCCACCGTGACGCTGGATCGCCTCCGAGGCGATGGCCAGCCCCAGCCCGGTGCCGCCTGTCTTGGCGTTGCGGGCATCATCCACCCGGAAGAAGGGCAGGAACAGCTGGGCCTGCTGCTCCACAGGCACGCCGGGGCCATCGTCGCGTATGGTCATCACCCACTCCCGTCCCTCTCGATACCAGTCCACCTTGATGAACTCGCGGGCGTACTTGAGCGCGTTGCGCAGCGGATTCTCCAGTGCCCGCGCCAGCAGCTCGGGCCACATCCGGATCGACTCGGTCGGCAGGGGCGGCAGCCGCAACTGCTTGCCGCTCTGGTTTGCCTCGAACATGGCATCGTCCAGCATGGGCTCCAGCAGCTCCGCCAGCGGCATCACCACGGGCGCCTCCACGTGTTGCTGCACCCGCGACAGGTCGAGCAGGTCGCCGATCAGCTTGTCGAGCCGGCCTATCTCTGACTCTATCCGTGCCAGCTCGCTGCTGTCCCCCTGCTTGCGCCGGATCAGTGCCTGCGCCAGCTGGATGCGGGTAAGCGGGCTGCGCAGCTCGTGGGATATGTCGGACAACAGCTGCTTCTGCTTCTGGATCATGTTCTTGAGGGTATCGACCATGTGGCTGACGTGATCCGCCAGCTGGCCGATCTCGTCGCGCCGCCCCAGGTTGGGGATCTGCATCTCCAGGTTGCCCTCCGCCAGCTGGGAGACAGACCGCTGCAACTGCAGTATGGGGCGGGTCAGGCGCCAGGCCAGCAGCAGGCAGAGCGGGGTGCTGACCAGCATGGCGATGCCCAGGATCTGGATCGGATGATCCAGGATCTGGATGAACAGGAACAGATAGGAGTTTTCGACATTGAGGCCGAAGTAGACGTGATAGATCTGGCCGCGATGCTCCATCTGGAAGGGGCCGGCGATGGCCCGCTTGTGCTCGCTGCCCAGCATGGGCTTGGCCGGGTTGTCCGAATCGAGCATGAAGCGGACCACGAACTTGCTCAGGCGAGTGGTGGACTGCATCTGGCCTTTCTCATCGCGCAGATAGATGTTGTCCACCGGCAGCAGGCCCGCCGCATCTATGGCCTGCACCAGATCGAAGTCATGATCGGGATCCGCCCCCTTCTGCAACGCCTTCAGGTTGTTGTTCATCCGGGTCATCTCGTGCGCCGGCAAGGGGATGATGTTGCGGGGATCCAGGGTCGGCAGTATCACCACGGCCGCCAGCACCACCAGCAGCATGAGCCAGAACCAGAGGAAGATCTGGGTGGAGAGGCCATTGAAGGTGCGGGCCGTGCTCATGCCTGTTCCAGCCACAGGTAGCCGCGGCCGCGCACCGTCTTGAAACGGGGCTGGCCATCGGTGCGCTCCGGCAGCTTCTTGCGCAGGTTGCTCAGGTGCATGTCGATGGCGCGATCGAAGGGTTCCAGCTTCTTGCCGAGCACCTGCTCGGAGAGATGGCTCTTGCTGATGATCTGGCCCGGGTTGCGCAGCAGGCACTCCAGCAGCCCGAATTCGGTGGCGGTGAGCTCCAGCAGCTGATCGCCGCTGCTGGCCTGTTGCAGGCCGGGTTGCAGCACCAGATCCATGAAGCGAAGCTCTTCGGAGGTGCCGCCGCGCTGGGGCTGGGCACTCTGGGTCCGGCGCAGTATGGCGCGCACCCGGGCCAGCAGCTCCCTGTCATCAAATGGTTTGGCGAGATAGTCGTCGGCACCGGCTTCCAGCCCGTTGACCCTGTCCTGGCTGTCGCCACGGGCAGTCAGCATCAGCACCGGGGTGTCGTGGGTCTTGCGCAACCTGGTCAGCATGGCGAAGCCGTTGAGCCTGGGCATCATCACGTCCAGCAGCACCAGGTTGAAGTCCTGCTCGGCCAGTCGCTGCAAGCCCTCTTCGCCATCCTCGGCGACAGTGACCTGGAAGCCTTCCAGAGTCAGAATTTCGGTGAGCAGCTGGGTCAGCTCGAGATCGTCGTCGACCAGGAGTATTTTGTGCATCTGAAGTCATTCCGCTGATTTTTCGCGCCAAGCCGGCGCAGGGGTCAGGGTATAATAGATTTTTAACCGCAAGAGGAAAGCCGGTTTTGAGCCATCAACAATATTCCCGCTGGGTGACGCTGGCCAGCATGGCCGCCGTCACCACGGCTACCCTGCTGATCACCGGCAAGCTGATCGCCTGGCTCATGACGGATTCATCGAGTCTGCTGGCGTCGCTCACCGACTCCTTCATGGATGTCAGCGCCTCCATCATCAACCTGCTGGCCATTCGCTATGCGCTGGCGCCGGCCGATGACGAGCACCGCTTCGGCCACGGCAAGGCGGAGTCGCTGGCGGGCCTCATCCAGTCCGCGTTTATTTCGGGCTCGGCCCTGCTGCTGGTGATGCACGGCATCTCCTCCCTGCTCAACCAGGCCCCCATACTGCGGCTCGAAGCGGGTCTCTGGGTCAGTGGCGGCTCCATAGTGCTGACCCTGCTGCTGGTCAGTTTCCAGGGCTTTGTCATCCGCAAGACCAACAGCGTGGCCATCAAGGCCGACATGCTGCACTACCGTTCCGACCTGCTGCTCAACGGCGGCGTCTTGCTGGCGCTGGTGCTGGCGGGGCGGGGCTGGTTCTGGGCCGATGGCCTGTTTGCCATCCTGATCGGCCTGTTCCTGCTGTGGGGCGCCATCCATATCGGCTATGAGTCGGTGCAGGCGCTGCTCGATCGTCAGTTGCCAGCCGAAGAACAAGCGAGAATAATGGCTCTCTGCTGTGACGTCGAAGGTGTCCACGGGGTGCATGATCTGCGTACCCGCCAATCCGGTCCGACCCGCTTCGTGCAGTTGCATCTGGAGCTGGATGATCAGCTCCCTCTGGTCAAGGCCCATCAGATCGCCGATGAAGCCGAACTGGCGGTGCGTCAGGAATTCGAGCGCATGGATGTCATCATTCATATGGACCCCATCTCTGTGGTGCACAAGGAACAGCAAGGCACTCCATCAGAACAACAGTAGGCTGCAACATGGATGATCTGGTTGCCAAAACCTGGCAAAAAATTGAGCGAGAAGCGGCATGCATGGTGACCGAAGAGCCCATGCTGGCCAGCTTCTTTCATTCCACCATTCTCAATCACAAGAACCTGCGCTCGGCCCTCAGCTTCCAGCTGGCCAACAAACTCGACAGCGCCACCATGCCTGCCATCGCCCTGCGCGAGGTGATCGAGCTGGCCCTGCGCAGCGAGCCCGAGTTGCTGGCGGCAGTGGCGGCCGATATCTGCGCCGTGCAGGAGCGTGACCCTGCGGTCGATCTCTTCTCCACCCCGCTGCTCTACCTCAAGGGCTTTCATGCCCTGCAAGGCTATCGGGTCGCCAACTGGCTGTGGCGCCAGGGGCGTCGCTCGCTGGCGCTCTACCTGCAAAACCAGATTTCGGTGGTGTTCGGGGTCGATGTGCACCCGGCGGCGCGGATCGGCAAGGGCATCATGTTTGACCATGCCACCGGCATAGTGGTCGGCGAGACGGCGGTGATCGAGGACGATGTCTCCATCCTGCAGAGCGTGACCCTGGGCGGTACCGGCAAGGAGAGCGGCGATCGCCACCCCAAGATCCGCGAAGGGGTCATGATAGGGGCGGGCGCCAAGGTGCTCGGCAATATCGAAGTAGGGATGGGCGCCAAGATAGGTGCCGGCAGCGTGGTGATCAACCCGGTGCCGCCGCACACCACAGTGGCGGGCGTACCGGCCAAGATAGTGGGCCGCCCGGAGTGCGACAAGCCTTCGCTGGATATGGATCAGTGCCTCTGATCCCCTGACCGAGACGATTCGATGGCCAAGCGCTGGTCAGGTTATTTGATCCTGGGGATGTGGCTGCTCAACCTGCTGCACCTCTATCTGGGATTCTCCCCTTGGCCTGCGGCCATCGCCGCCTGGGCCGCCTCCCTGCTCACCTGGCCCTGGCTGGTGGGGGCGGCCAAACGGCAGGCCCTGGCCCTGTACGGGGCCGCGCTTGCGCTGCTGATCTTCTCCTGGTGGCGGGGCGCCAGCCTCAACCCGGGCGACTGGCTGCTGCCCAACATCAACATGCTCACCATGTTTGCCGCCGTGAGCACCCTCAACCTGGCGACGTCAGGCCTGCTGACCGGGACTGCCTCCTGGTCCGGCCGCAAGGGGCTGTGGAGCACCATGGCCAGCCTCAACCTGCTGGGTGCCGTCATCAACCTCTCCGTGCTGTTCATCATCGGCGATCGGCTGGAGCGGGGCGGCACCCTGGAGCGGCGTCAGGTGATGGTGCTGAGCCGGATCTTCTGTGCCGCCGCCTTCTGGTCCCCCTTCTTCGTCGCCATGGCGGTGGCGCTCACCTATGCCCCAGGTCTGCAACTGTCGAGCATACTGCCGTTTGGCGTGGTCGCCGCGCTGCTGGCGATGGGACTGACCGCCTGGCAGGTGGAGCGACTCGGGGTCGAGGACTTTGCCGGCTACCCGCTGCGGTTGCAGACCCTGGGGCTGCCGGTGGCCTTGGCGCTGCTGGTGCTGCTGATCAAGCAGATCTGGCCAGCGCTCGGCATTCTGGCGGTGATCGCCCTGGTGGCACCGCTGCTGGCGCTGCTGTTCATGCCCAGAGCCGGGCGAGGCGC
>Ga0172380_10006896_pt1 | contig 13003 bp, 17 predicted proteins | sample Leawe162metaG_FD_119747 | JGI IMG/M metagenome (GOLD analysis project Ga0172380, IMG submission 119747) | Leachate microbial communities from a municipal landfill in Southern Ontario, Canada - Leachate well 162 metaG | ecosystem: Engineered > Solid waste > Landfill > Unclassified | place...
AAAACTACGGTCATCCTAAATAGGAAAATGGAAACACCGCATGTTCTCTATCTGTCTGATTTTAAGCGAATTCCCATCGCTCCGAGATGAATCTTCCAGGTGATTACCGATTCATGCTCAATATCTTGCAATTCAATACACTGCCCGATTTTCGACAGTTCCATTTTCCTTTTTAGGGTCATTCGTGTTCCCGAGCAGTTTGCCGATGACCTGCTGCGGATTGCCCATGAAATTGATAGTCGTTCATCGTATCACCTCCGTGAGGAGAAAGATTCACTTGTCCTCGAAATGATGCCTGTGAGCCGTGTTTCCTATAGCGCGAAACGTCCGGTCAATGTCGCCAGCGTGCCGCAGAGAAGCCCCTTTCGCTATCCCGGAGGAAAAACTTGGCTTATTCCATACATCAGGGATTGGCTGCGGACAAAAAGTTCAAGACCATCACGTTTTGTGGAACCATTCGGTGGCGGTGCCATTGTCAGCCTGACTGTTGGTTTTGAGAATCTGGCCAAGCACGTGATTTTCAGTGAAGTGGACCCAGGTGTTGCAGCGGTCTGGAAAGTCGTTTTGAACGGGCACGCGGAGTGGCTGGCCCAGCAAATCATCGAGTATCCGTTGTCGGAACAAAGAGCGCGTGAGTCGCTCGCATCAAATCCTAAAGATGTGCGGCAACTCGCGTTTCAGACCATTCTGCGCAACCGGGTCCAGCGGGGCGGCATTATGGCACCCGGTGCCGGATTGGTTAAAACGGGAGAAAATGGACGGGGAATTAATTCCAGGTGGTATCCCGAAACCTTGGCCCGGCGCATTCGCGAAATCAATCAAAGCAAAGATCGCTTTTCGTTTCAACAAGCGGATGCATTCAAGCTGATTCAAGAGCATCAAGCCGACAAAGATACCTGCTTCTACATCGACCCGCCCTACACGGTCGCCGCGCGACGACTCTATGTGGCTTGGGATGTTGACCACGAGAAGCTATTCTCGCAAATGGCAAAGTGCAAAGGCGATTTTCTGATGAGCTACGACAACACCGTCGAAGTCATGAAAATGGCCGAGAAGCACGGATTTGAGGCACGATCAGTTGCTATGAAAAATACCCATCATGCAAAGATGAACGAGCTTCTAATAGGACGAGATCTGAGTTGGATTCAGCTTTAGTCTGAAACCAAAAGTGGACTAGTCGGATTGGCGATGCGGAGCTTGTCCATCAACTGGGTTTCAAATTTTTCCTTAGGCAAGGGTGTTCCGCCAGTCAATGCCTTCACCGAAGATTTGACTTTGTTGGAACCTGCCATTCAGGGCAAAACTTGCCTGTGCCTTTTCAAGAAAGCGATTATTTTCTGCGGTCGTCTGACGTCTTCAACGAGTTGGGCGGAAGCCGCTTCGAGATCAATGCCGGATTGTATGTATTTCTTGCGTGTCGCGGCGTCCACCTCGAAGGCAATGCCGAAGCCCTTGGCCGCCTCCATGGAGCTACCCGCCTGATGGTTCGCCTTGATCCCTCGGTTGCGGCCGGGGCGTTGCGGCAACCTGGCTGCAAACCGATGGACTTCACCGGTCGCCCCATGCGCGGATATGTTTTCGTTTATCCCGAGGGCTATGAAGCCGAGGCGCAATTCCAGCACTGGATCGCTCTCGCGCTGGAGTTCAAACCCTCGTGCGAAAGCCTTCAAAAAATAATTTTCAGGCGACGGGACCGGCCAAAACGAACTCGCGGCTTCGCTCCAGCAAAGCGCGCTTGGCGTTGAGCGAGAGGGACACCGGCAAATCCGCTGACGTCTCGCAGGCTTCCTTCCCACCCCCCACTTCCGGACCCTTCGGCAATTCGCCCTATTTGGAGTATCGGCAACAAATGCAATTGCGTTTGGTAATGCCATCCGCTATTTTCATAGGATGATTCTCCGCCCGGATTGGCAGGAACGCATTGAGAGCGCCTGGCGCGAGCGGCGCGTGGTTTGGTTGGCCGGGCCGCGCCGTTTGGGCAAGACGACTCTTGCGCGGTCGCTTGCCAACATTGAATATTTCGATTGTGATTTGCCGCGTGTGCGGAGGGATGCGGATGACACCGAGGCTTTTCTTGCCGCCCACCGGGGAAAACGCCTCGTGGTGGACGAAATCCATCGTCTCTCCAACCCTTCCGAACTGCTGAAAGTGGCGAGCGACCATTTTCCCGATATTCACATTTTGGCCACGGGTTCCTCCACGCTGGGAGCGGGAGCGCGGTTCCGGGACACATTGGCGGGGAGGAAGCGCACGGTTCATTTGCGGCCCGTGCTTTGCCGGGAGTTGCCGGTTTTCGGTTCGGAGCAACGGGATCGCCGGATGCTCCACGGAGGACTGCCCGAAAACTTGCTGCGAGGGAAATTGGACGATGCGGAATTTGTGGACTGGCGCGAGGCCTTTTGGGCGCGGGATATTCTGGAGCTTTTCAGCGTCGCCAAGCGTTATTCCTTTCTGCGTTTTCTCGAGATGCTCTGGGCGCAAAGCGGGGGGCTCTGCCAACTGACCAGCTTCACGGGGCCGTGTGAGGCCAGCCGCCAAACCCTGGCAAATTATCTGGATATTCTGGCCGCGACAGGGGTAGTCACCGTGCTGCGTCCGTTTGCAACCCATCCCCAGCGCGAACTGGTGGCCATGCCGAAGGTGTATGCGTTCGATACCGGATTTGTGTGTCACGCGCGCGGGTGGTCGGAGCTGCGCCCCGAAGACCGGGGAAACCTCTGGGAACATTTGGTTCTCGACGAGCTTCTCTTTTGCCTCGCCGATGCCCCGCTGCATTACTGGCGGGACAAACAAAAACACGAGGTGGATTTTGTTTGGAAAACACGCGGACGCGCCCCCGTTGCCATCGAATGCAAATGGAAATCCTCGCAATGGGACGAGGCGGCATGCACGGTCTTTCGCGCCCTGCATCCCGGCGCGGCCTGCTGGGTCATCGCGGCGGATCGCGAATCCATCATCGAGCGCCGGAGCCGCACGGGCACGGTTCTCGAAGCGGGGATTTCCAATCTCCCGGAACTCGTTGCCGGGCATCGGGGCAAGGAGGAAGTGTGAGATATTTTTGCAACCGGTTCTCCGCATGCGTGGCCGCCGTGCATCCCGGCCGCCCGCTGACGCGGGTGGATCTGGACACGGGCTTTCCGCTTTTCGCCTTCATTACGCGGCCTGCGTTCGAGGAGTTGGAGTGCCGCACATTTCGTTTGGCGAACGGTTGCGGATGCTGCCGCCACGCTTTCGCAAATTCCTCGTGGCCGTGGGCCTGTTTGGAGCGGGTGATTTTGCGCATACGCTGCTGATTCTGCTCGCGACTCAGAAACTCACGCCGGACCTCGGCGCGACGAAAGCAGCCGGTCTCGCCGTCGCACTCTACGTGCTGCACAACGTATTCTATGCGGGCTTTGCGTTCCTTGCGGGCTGGCTGGCGGATCGGTTTCCGAAGAACGTCGTGCTGGCCTCCGGTTATGCCCTCGCGGCGGCAATGGCACTGGCGATCATCTTCCTGCCGCTGACGGTTTGGACGCTGGCCGCGATCTTCATCCTGGGCGGCGTGTTTGTCGCGGTCGAGGAGATGCTGGAAGATCCCTTCTGCGCCGAACTCGTCGGCGAGGAACATCACGGCATGGCTTTCGGCACTCTGGCGACGGTGAATGGCGTGGGCGATTTTCTTTCAAGCATCCTCGTCGGCGCATTGTGGACGGCGTTTGGAACGAGCGTGGCATTCGGCTACAGCGCGGTGCTCTTTGCGGCGGGAGCAGGCCTGGTCGTGCGTTTGAAGGCTGTCTCCACGGCAGGCGGCTGAGAAAGTCCTCCGAGATCCTTGAATCGCATGGAGCGAATAAATTCAGGCGACGGGACCGGCCAAAAACGAAGTCGCGGCTTCGCTCCAGCAAAGCGCGCTTGGCGTTGAGCGGGAGAGACACCGGCAACTGTGCCACGCCGAGAATCCGGCGCATGATTTCCACCCCGGCGTATTGTCGCGCGAGGGATTGGGAGTGCCTTCGAGAGCCGCTGCCAGCCAGAACGAAGCCGTCTCGTCCTCGTGACTGGAAAGCAGGAGTTGTTGGCGAAGCTCGTCGAAGCCGGGTTTCGCGGGTTGGATGGCTTTGGTCGGGCGTTTGGGTTTCATGGAGTTGATCTGTAGTTGCGGTGCTGGGGTAAATTGGAATGCAGTTCACTGACACCGCAGGCGAACGCAGTTTCGCCGAAATCTATTCCAGCGACCTCCCCTCCCTGCAAGAAGAAGTGCCCGGTAAGCCATTGGCCGACCGGACACCCACATTTTGCCGTCAGGTTTTAACCCTTGGGCAGGAAGGTATCGTGACCGTGGCTGTCTGCATCGCGGAATTGACCGTTCCGACCTTGGATGGTCAGTTCAGATCCTCCACTCTGTCGGAGTATTCCGTGCCGGGGTTGACCGGATAACCGATCTCGTTGATGCGAGGTCGGTTTTTTATTGGTTTGTCAACCAATGTGGATGGTACCGTCAAGAGTCCGAGTGTCAAAGAAAAAGTTGACAAATTATTATTATTCATCAATATTGTCAACATGAACGACCTATTCCCAATTCATTTGAAGGCGGCTCGCCTCCGGCTGGGATGGAGTCTTGATAAGCTGTCCCAAGAAGCCGCCTGCGTCTCGAAAGCCATGCTCAGCAAGTATGAGCTTGGGGCATCCATGCCATCCCGCGATGTCCTCGTCAAACTTGCCGCCACCCTTCGCGTGTCCACGGAAGCTCTATTGACGAATCCCGCTCTTGACCTGAGGTTTGTCGCCTTCCGCAAAACCCAGCAACTCTCCGCCACCGAGGGAAATCGGATCAAGGCCGAAACTGAATGGCGCATTCGTCAACGAAGGGAACTCATGCGGGTTGTCGGTGAGTCACCGCAAGTTGCAACCCTTCCCCGTTACCATGCCACCGCAGCCGCCGATGCCGAGGCTCATGCCGCCGAACTCAGAGCCTCTTGGAACTTGGGCACGGGACCGTTGCCGAATTTGACCACACTTCTGGAGGACAAAGGTTTCGAGATTGTGGTCGTCGAAGCGGAGCGGGCCTTTAGCGGCATTTCTGCATGGATCGGAAGCGCACAGCCTGTCGTGGTTGTTCAGGATCCAAAGGGGGATGGAGCCAGGCAGCGGATGAACCTTACCCATGAACTCGGTCACATCGTCGGCGATCCCACTGAGGATGCCGGCGCGGAGGATTACGCGGGTTTGTTTGGCGCCGCGTTTCTGTTTCCTCGCCCTGCCGTGCAAATGGAGTTCACCGCCCGCCGCAACCGCATCACCTTGGCGGAACTGAAGTCCGTGAAAGGCAAATACGGCATCAGTTTCGAGGCCATCCTCCGGCGGCTAAAATCTCTTGGCATCCTCTCCGGCGAAGGCTGCGACTGGTGGTATAAAGTCGGCGGCATCAAGGCCAAGGAAAAAGCCACGCCGGTTCCCGAAGAACGCCCCATGCGTCCCGTCCGCCTCGCTTCCAAGGCCATCTGCGAAGGCATGGTCACTCTGGACACGCTCCGGCAAAACGCAGACTTCCGCCCAGCCGAACTCGACGACATGGCGGATCAACACCAGCCCCGCAGGGAGTCTTTGCAGCAGCGCTACCTCAAAATGTCCGCCGAGGAACGCCAAAAGGTGGTGGATGGGGAGGCTGACCGAGTGGCCGCCCATCTCGCCCGCCATCCTGCCGCCATCATCCCCGATGTTTTTGATGAACCCGATGACGATTAACCCTCAACGCGGCGAGGTCTGGCTCGTGAACTTCCAGCCTCAGGTTGGGGACGAAATCCGCAAGGCCCGCCCAGCCTTGGTTCTCAATGCCAACGGCGTCACCCGCCTCGAACTCCGCATCATTATCCCCATCACCGATTGGAAGGATTCCTACCAACATCATTACACCAAGGTTCATCTCCTTCCCACCGGACAAAACGGACTCACCAAACCTTCCGCTGCCGACGCCTTCCAAGTCAAAAATGTATCCATCCAGCGGTTCATCGGGCCTCAACCCCAGGGCGGGTTGACAATGGCGGAAATTCAAGATGTCTGCGTGGCGTTACGGATTGCAACGGCGATGCGCTAAAAGGCTCATTTCACGCCTCCCAGCAGTTGCTCTTCAAACCAGCGTTTGGCGGCCTGCCAGCCGGTTTCCGCTTCGGCGCGCAGGCGGCGGGCGGCTTCGCGGCGGCGGCGGGCTTCGGTGGCGATGCGTTCCTGCACGGCGGGCGGTGGAGCGGGCACGCGCAGGGGAGTCAAAGTATCGAGGTTGATGCCCGCTTGATTGTTGAACTTCGTCGCCAGCAAACCGAGGTAGCCGAGTCTCCGCAGCATGTTGAAAATAGCGGCGAGGTAGTGTGCGCTATTGCCTTCTCGAACGCGGAGGCGGGTCATATGATTCGAGCACGCGCATGGCTGCTCGAACTCGAAGACTGTGCTCTTACCCACCATCTCGGCGGAGTTCGTGTTGTTGAAAAGCACTTCGCCAAGTTCGCAGTAGTCGCGAGGTTGCACGCTGTTCTTGGGGACGAACTTCGTGTTCTCCAGCGAGATTTCGCCCTGTGCGTTCAGGTTGAGCGGGCGCAGGTGCGGGACGCCGAGCGTGTAGTCGAAAGCCTGATCTTGTCTCCCAGCGGCGAAGCCGGATTCAAACCGGCTGCACAACTGGGCCAGCGATCGCGCGGGATACTTTCCGGCTTCGATGCCTTCGCGGATGGAGCGGAATCGCGGTGAGTGAAAGTCGGCGTCAGCGCGTCCGCGCACCGAGGCCAAGGTGGCGGCGAAGACTTTGCGGTCGTCCTTGGGCGGCGGGGTGAGGCCGAGGGTGGCGAGGAGGAAGCCGTCGAGGCCCGCGAGCAGCGCGTCGGCCTCCGCCAGCTTCACCCGCCGCTCCGCACGCGCCGCGTCCATCGCGGCGACGAGTTCGCGTTGCGTTCGCAGTGGTGGCGCGGCGACGACGAGCTTTGCTACGTTATGCGCACCAAGAAACGGAACGCCGCCACCGCCAATCAGGCGGAGAATCTGCAGGCGTCCGAAAGAACTCTGGAACCAGTTCTGCAAATACTCCGCAGAAACTTTCGCGGCATGCGGGCGAATCACGCCGGTGTTGCCGTCAACGGTGTATTGCCCTTTTGTTTCATGGAAGATGGCGAAGTTGATTTGGCGTATCGCTTCACCAATGAACGGCGAGATGAGGTCACCACTACGAAGGTGCTTTCGTTCTGGCACGTCGCGAGCGTGTTCAACGTCGGAGAAGTCGATGCCTTCATCGCCGCGAATGTTTTTCACTTTGAGGACAATCGGGTCTTCGGAATCGCCCGGCTTGATTGTGACTCCTTGAAAGATGTCTTCGCAGACTGAACCGAGCGGAAGCATCGGATAGCGCTGCCGTGCAAAGTCGGGCTTGTTGACGATGTAATTTGGATCGAGCCGCCCGGATGTTTCGCCCCGCCGGACTGCAAAGCACCGCGCTTTGCCATCCGCGGCGGGGCTTAGACGAAAAAAGGCGCGGGGTCTTTCTCGAAGGCCCGCCACTGGGCGACGAGGCCGGTGTCGGGGATGATGGCGCGGTGGCGTTCGCTCCAATCGGGTTTCTTCGGGTTGGTGGTGCTCCACTCGTAGGTCACGCGGTAGTCGAAGAGGTCGCTGCGCTGGAGTTCCACCTTTTCGATGCCGGGCACTTCCTTTTCCACGGTGACGGCGAAGGTCTTCCGCCCGGTGGCGTCGTAGCCGATGTTTTCGGCGAGGGCCATGAAGATGGGGGCGTCGTCCTTCACCTTCTCGCCGTCCTTCAAGCGGCGGAGGAAGACGAGGCTGGCCTTCACCCCGGCGTCGTAGTGGGCAAAGGCAAACTGCGGGAGGGAGACGACGGCGAGGAGCTGGAAGCGCGCGAGCAGCCAGTCGCGCACGCCTTGCAGGGAGGAGTTGGTGAGGATGCCGTCGGGCAGGACGATGGCGGCGCGGCCGGTGCCGGGGCGGAGGAAGGAATGGACGCGCTCGAGGAAGAGGATTTCGGTCTTGATGCTGGCGCGGTCTTTCACGGCCTTCGCGCCGCGTTTGGCGTCGCGCTCGCCTTTCGCGGATTCGTCCGGTTCGGTGCCGGTGGCGCTTTTGCCGAGGTAGTTCCGCAGATCGAACTGCTCCAGGTAGCCCTCGGCTTTTTCGGTGCGCTTCACCACGGAGCCGAACGGGGGATTGGTGAGAACGAGGTCGAACTTGCCGGGCTTCATGCCGTCGTTGCGGTCGCCGAGGTAGGTGCGTGGAGGCGGGGCGATGAGGCGGCCCTCCTCGTCCTTCTTGGGCTTTGGGGCGACGAACATATCGAGCGCGTCGTGGCCGACGATGTTCGTGTGGCCGTCGTCGTGGATGATCATGTTCATCTTCGCGACGCGGGCCAGTTCCTCGTTGATCTCGATGCCGAAGAGCCGCTTCTCCGCGAAGTCGTGCCAGTATTTGAAGTGCTCGATGCTGCCCTTGGTTTTCTTTTTGTCGGCCTCGCGCCGGACGTGATCGAGAGCGTAGAGCAGGAAGCCGCCGGAGCCGCACGCGGGATCGAGGACGAGGTAGCCTTGCTTGGGGTCGAGGACTTCGACGGCGAAGGCGATGAGTTCGCGCGGGGTGAAGTATTGGCCGAAGTCGCCCTTGAAAAAGCCGCCCATGAATTCCTCGAAGGCGACGCCCTTGGTGTCGAGTTCCGTGCGGTCGAGCGAGATGCCTTCGAGGTGGTCCACGCAGTTGGCGAGAATGGCCGGCTCGATATTGATCTTGTCGGTGAAGACGTCCGGCTCATTGTTCTTCTCCGCGTCATAGAGCTTGTGGATGCGGGCGGCAAGTTCGTCGGCGGTTTCGTCGCCACGCTGGAAGGCGTAGGGTTCGCCGTCGGCGCGGGTGAGGTCTTTTTCGTCGCGGTGTTTGACGAAAACAATTTTGCAGAACTCGCCAAAGGCGGCGATGGGGCTGCGGCGTCCGCCTTCCCACAGCGTCTGATGGCATTTGCGGATGGCGGAGCGGAGTTCCTCGCGCGGGACGGCGGGAAGGTCGGAGGCGGCGACGCGCCCGCCTTTTTCCATGCGAAAGCCGCCTTTGTAGAAACGCCACGCGGGCGGCTTGCCGTAGCGGACGGGGATGTCGGCGATGACGTTGCGGTCGCGCTCGCCGCTCGGGTATTTCTTCGCGTCGTCGAAGCGCAGCAGTCGGCGCGTCATGCCCGCGATGGCACCGGCGAATTTCGCGCCGAGACTGGCGCGGTTGCCGCAGGCTTGCTCGATGGACTGGGCAAACTCCGCATCCGAAATGTCGGCGCGTTTGCACTCGAAGACGAAGTAGCGGTCTTTCTGCGCGTCGTCGGCGTAGATGACGAGATCGGCGCGGTCGTCGGGCGTGCGGCGCTCGACCTTCACCTCGATGCCGATGCGCTCGGGCTTGTATCCGTATTTGAAGATCAGCTCGGCCCAAAACTCGGCGCGAACTTTCTCCTCCGGGTCGCTCCATCGCTCGGAATGGTCGGCGGCGACGTAGTGGATGCGCTCGGCTTTGCCTTCGCCGGAGAATTTTACGAGGCCGGCGGCGATGGCGTGGTTCAAATAGGGAGGTTGTGGGTTGGAGGTCATAGATGTTTGAAATGCCAGGCGTTAAAAAATGTTTGGTTTGGTTTCCAGGCAGTGGGCGGCTTTGATGCCGATGGCGTTGGTCTTTTCCGCCCATTCCTTGACGCTCATCTTGTAGCTGTTCAGGCCGGCTTGGCTTCTAATTATGGCGAATTCGCCGTAATTAAAATCCGGGTTGAACACAGACTCCCAGATGCCGAGAAATTCCGCAGTGTTCCGGTTGCGCAGCCAGTCGGAGATGAAGAACTCGCCGTCCTTCGCTCGGAGCATGTCGGTGAGGGATATGTAATCGCCCTCCTTGCCAGTGAGGATGGATACGACCGTTCCTCGGACTTCAACGGTGGCGGTTTTTAGTTTTTTCATGGCGTTTGTCACTGCGTGATAGGATTCCACACTTTCCGAAACCCCAGCCCCTCGAAGTCCTTCACGTTCACTGTCGCGAACTCCGTCACGCCTTGCGCGGTCAGGGTCAGAACGGAGCGGGTGTCGTAGAGTTTTCGGAAGGCGAAGTCTTTGGCGCGGGCGCGTTTCCAGAGGGTGTCGTGGAGAGGGCGGCTTTCGGTGGGGAAGCCGATGAGCCGCCAGCGCGGATGCCTGCGGTAGGTCTGGATGACTTCGACGGCCTCGTCGGCGGGGAGCGGGTGCTTGAGCACGGCGGAGTTGCGCAGCAAGCCGTAGAACTCGGCGAGGATGAACTCGGAGATGGCCACGTCTTCGTCGCGGGCGATGGATTCCAGCCAGGCCCTGGCAGCTTCATTTCGCGGCGAATCCTCGTTGAAACCGTGGAGCAGGATATTGGTGTCAATGGAGAGCATGACTCCTAGTTTTTAGTGCGGCGCGTGAGTCGGATTTCAGTGTTGGTCAATTGCGCCTCGGCTTTGATTTCCGCATCACCGAGTCCCCTCCAGCCCAATTTACGCGGTGTCGGCGGGCGCCATTCCTGCGTCGCGTCCGGTTCGGGAGTATAAACGCTGAGGATGTATTCGATGCCGCGCCGGGCGAGTTCGGCAAGGGAGATTTCGCGGGCTTCGCACAGCCTTTTGGCGCGGGCGAAGGTGTCGTCGGGCAGTTGGATTTGCGTTCGCGTCATGCCAACAAACTGACAGCACATCGGAATGCCGTCAATGCTGCGGCCATGTTATCCGTGAGCCACCTCCGCGACGCGGCGGGGATGAATTCGGAGATGACCATGTCTGCCAAATTGCACAAGCTCCGCACGGTGCGGAAAAAAATTGTCCTCCTCACCCTTGCCCGTTCGTCGTATCCTTGAACACCAAAAAAACACCACCACACACCATGAACGCCAATCGCAATCCCGTCGGCTGGTTCGAACTCTATGTCCAGGACATGGAGCGGGCCAAAAACTTCTACCAAAACACCCTGCAAGTGACGCTGCAACCGCTGGAAAGTCCCGCTGGCATGCCCATTGGACTCTGGGCGTTCCCGATGGGAATGGACCTTCCCGGTGCCTCCGGTGCGCTCGTCAAAATGCCCGGCAAAGACTCCGGCAGTGGCGGCACCATCATCTACTTCTCCTGTGCCGATTGCGCGGTGGAAACCGCTCGCGCCGTGGCGAACGGTGGCCGCATCCAACAGGACAAATTTGCCATTGGCGAATACGGCTTCATCTCCCTGGTCTATGATACCGAGGGTAACATGATCGGCCTGCACTCGATGCGGTAGGCTGACTTTTTTATCTCACACAAAGGCACAAAGTTTATGAATAGGAAATGCACTCGAAAACACCCCACTCATCCTTTGTGCCTTTGTGTGAGACCTCGAATTTTATGAACCCACAACAACCCAACCCGATACCCTCTCATGACCCATCCAGCAAAGAACACCATCTGTTTATGGTTCGATCGCGACGCCGGGCGAATGAGCCCGCTCACTTTAGCTTCCGCGCCGCATCGAGGAAGTTCTCCACGGCTGTCTGCCATCGAGGCGGGCTACGAGGTCTTCGTCGTGACCGACGCTTCCGGCACGTTCAACAAGACCACCCGTGATGCGGCCTGGTCCCGGATGTCCGCAGCGGGCGCGCAGTTGATGACGTGGTTCGGCGTTGCCTGCGAGTTGCATCGCGACTGGCGCAACGACGTCGAGGGGCTTGGCGCGCTCCTCTCCAACCACGTTCCCAACTACCGCTGCCTCATCAACGCTACAGTGCCGGGAAAACGGCGGCTCCTAAATAGAGACCGCCTTTCCCACCAGGCGTGCCGCCACCATTAAATTGACTGCTGTAAGTCAAAATTGGATACGTAAAGCGATTTGACATCGATCAAAAATCGCTTTACTATCTTCATGTGACCGCCGCTACCGTTTCCTCGAAATACCAAATCGTCATTCCCAAGGAAGCGCGGGAGAAACTGCATATTGTGCCGGGAACCCGGCTGCAAATCACACAGGAGGGCGACAGCCTGCGCCTGGCCAAGGAACCCACCCTCGAGGAGATCCGGGGATTGCTCAAGGGGATGCAATGGGATGAAAGCGAAGTTCGCGACGAAACCGACCGGGAATTGCCATGATTGTCGTGGACAGTTCCGGGTGGGTGGAATTTCTGCAAGGCACGTCACGGGCCGGAATGTTTGAGCCCGCGTTGCGGCGATTGGACGAGGTCTGGGTGCCGGGCATCTCCTTGTTTGAGGTGCATCGGCTCATCCTTTTGAAGGAATCGGAATCCGCCGCCGATAGATCAATCTCCATCATGAAAGCGGCCCAGGTAGTTGACTTGGATGGGACGCTCGCCGTGGAGGCATCCAAAGTGGCGCGTGCTCACAAACTCTCCCTGGCCGATGCCATCATCTACGCCACCGCCCAAAACAAAGGCGCGGAACTCTGGACCCAGGACGCGCATTTTGAGCATCTGCCGGGGGTCAAATACTTCCCCAAACCCTGACTCTTACATGAGCCTGGTGAAATCCAAACAACGTGTTGCCGACCACGGGGAGGTCTTCACCCCGTCATGGATGGTCGAGGCCATGCTCGACCTCGTGAAGGGCGAGACCGGGCGGATTGACTCGCGCTTTCTTGAACCCGCGTGTGGCAACGGCAACTTCCTCGTGCCAGTCCTCCGGCGCAAGCTCGCCGCCGTGGAACTCAAATATGGGCAATCCGGCTTCGAGCGACGGCACTATGCCTTCGCTCCCGTTGTCTGCGATCCATCCGCCCCGCCAGCCAGCGATACCTGACGAGGGACGTTGGCAGAAGAAAAATGCGTCCTGTCCGATGATGCTGAACGGCTGGCAGGGGAATCCTGCCAGCAAAACATCATGGTCGGGAATCTCTGATGCCGCAATTTGGGTTATGTCACCGTGGGGCGTCTCTCCGAAATTCCCTGCATACGCCTTCTGGCAATCACGATCAATATCGCTTGAAAAAACGCATTGTGAATCCGTAAGCGTCTTGTG
>Ga0172380_10006897_pt1 | contig 13003 bp, 13 predicted proteins | sample Leawe162metaG_FD_119747 | JGI IMG/M metagenome (GOLD analysis project Ga0172380, IMG submission 119747) | Leachate microbial communities from a municipal landfill in Southern Ontario, Canada - Leachate well 162 metaG | ecosystem: Engineered > Solid waste > Landfill > Unclassified | place...
CAATATTCTTCACTTCGTTTTGTGCAGTTGTGTAGCTTCCAGGATCAGTAAGTACCCTTACCCCCTTTTCTTCTATTAATAAACAACAATGTCCATATTTAGTGATTTTCATCCTTTTTAGTTATTTTGCTTTAATATTAGTGCACCCTCCTTTCTGTCAGAACCCCTTTGCGGGTATGCAGATTCAGTTATCTCAACATCAAAATGAACGGATAAATTCTTGATTGCACTCCCTAGACACCCATCCATAGGAAAATTAGCGTATCTCATATCAAGAAAAGCCCCGCTTGCTCTAATCTTTTTTACCCCTACAGATTTTAACATTTCAGCCATTGAATTCCACGGATCATTCGCGCGAAAATCTTCATTTTTAATCCCATCTGGACAATCAGGTATTGGCGACTCGTATCTTGTCGCAACAACATACAGATGATTCCTCATACCTTCCCCTAATTCAGTTTCGATGGATTTTTGTGCACTAGCCATATACCCTTTTTCTTCAAACATAAAGACTGGTGACGTATCTTGCTCGTTTTTTTTAAGAAGTGTAAATAATCCAGACTTAATATCATCAATGCTCCTTTGAGGAAAATCCTTTTCGTAGTCTTTCAGTCTGCTTGACTCTGATTTTCGACTATCAGTATGCTCAACAAAAAATGGATGAATAAAAACTTCTACCTCCCCATCATTAGACTCGATTCTTCGACTTAAATGTTCTTTTTCTAAATCGGACAGGTCAAAAAAATTCGATGCGTGTTCTCTCACATTCTCTATCCCTTCTCTACTTTCAGTAGACACAACATCATCTGGCTTGTTTTCTATACTATTCATAGGATAATCCTCATTCATAATTTGTTAGTTTCTTAGGATATATGACTGATCTAAAAACTTATTAGGAAGTGCTTGCACAAACCTACATATTTATCTATTAAATTATAATTACTCCATCACTTAAGTTTCGTACCTAAACGACCGCACATCCGTAATACTTTTAAATCCAATTGACCATTCTTATATATACTTTTACCAAGCCACTACTCCGACAAACTGATAGATTTCGAATGGGATTCATCCCGCTTCGAAGCAGATCGCGATCGGTTCGATCTTGCTTGGATTAATTTAAAATATATTGTCTATTTATATTATATTCTACCATTTTATATAAATCGTGATCGCGGCTTCGAACGGGATTCATCATTAAAATATATCATAGAAATCTCTAATGTATAAAAAAGAAATGTTACCCATGACCATTGACGAAATCTTGTTCTATCAGTAGTATTCAACCCAGCTAGTTCATCGAAAATCTGGCTAAATCTCTACCTCACTTAGGAAGGGATTTTTTCAATTCTTGAATCAACATGCCAATAATATGGCCTTGAATTGAATCTCAGGCAAACACAACCGCACACCACTATGAAACACACACCCAGACTCGCATTCTTCAAACCCCAGTTTGCACAACTGATGATCGGTTCCAAAAAAATCAAAGACTTTGACGATGTTTGTCGATTTGCCCACGGCGAATGCGGCATCGACGGTCTTGATATGGATATTGGTTCACTCGATGTCCGCAGGATGCTCACGGACCAGGAATTTCGCGAACAGACCGTCGAAAAATATCAAGAGCTCGGAACACCCATTATCCGACTTTCGAGTCATACGGATGGACAATGGGGAGGTGGTATGTCCGAGGTTTATGTAAAACGCTTCCTCGACTTCGTCCCGACCGCTCAGCACGGATTTTCACGAGATGACATCGAACTTGCTGCTGCACAGCGCATCAAAGAGGGACTTGAGCTGGGTAACCTGCTAGGATTCACGCACCACCAGACCTTTTGTGGTGGTCGCGGCATCGCACATCACGACCAATGGTCAACTCTGCCGGAAAACTGGCACAAATATGAAATCCTTCACTTGTCTTTGAAATTGATTCCGATTCTTGAAGTTGCACTCAAAGGCAACCAAAAGGTCGGGCTCGAAATCGGACACGTGATGCAGGCCATTCAGACGGTTGAGGATTTGAAACTCCTCCGCAGCTACCTGCCCGAAAATATGCGTCACCTTATCAAGTGGGGCATCGACACCTCTCACTTCAACAAGGAAGGTTGCAACGCAGTTGAAGCGGTCGATCAGGCAATCACCGCGGGTCTCGACTCTCTTGGACACGCCAAAGATGCAGTCTACAACTCCACCATTGAAGGAGCCCGCCCCCGTCAAAATGCCTTGCCCTTCAAGGATCAGGCTGGCAAGTTCGAAGTGTTCGGTGTGGGTACACCCGCAAGTGCAAAAGCATTTGGGACAGCTGTCATCAGCGCCTCAGCGCGAGGTGATTTTGATTGGTGTGTCATTGAAGGTGAAGCGATGGGAGAAATCCTCTGCCCATTCCAGGGTATGAAAATCGCTGCGGAAAACATTCGCCGTGTGCTCGATGGGAAAGACCCTCTCTGTCTCAAAGATATCAATATCCAGACTTGGGATGGTCCGACCTTTGAAACGTTCGCCAAAAGTAAGGTGAAAGTGTCAGGCCTCCTCGAACTCAACACAAATGATTACCAAGCTTTGTGCGAAGCGGCGGAACGAGTAGGTCTCCCTCGCCCATCGTAAAAATGCCAGATTGCTAAATAACCGACGTCCAGCTGTGAAGCGGGCGTCGGCTTTTTTTTATTCTACTTACCCTCCTCAAATTCTAAACACACTCCATTTGCACAAAAATGTTTTCCGGTCTTTGCCTCTGGGTCATCAAATAAATGTCCTAGGTGGGATTTGCATTTTGCACACAAAACTTCGGTACGATACATTCCAAAAGTATCATCCATTTTATATTCAACACTTCCAGGAATCGCTTCGTCAAATGATGGCCAACCTGCAAGCCCCTGAACATCAGAATGGAATTTTGTATCAGAAGGAAATAGTGGATTACTACATACTGCGCAGTTATAAGTCCCCTTCTCATTGTGATCTAAAAACTTACTTGAAAAAGGCGCTTCAGTTCCACCCTCTCGCGCAACCTTGTAGAGTTCCGGATTTTCTTTCTTCGCCCGCTCAAAAAGCTCGTCTAGACTTTTTGATTCGGGTTTAAGTTCGTTGTCGGATTTCATTATTATTCAGCTTGAATTTTTTCTAGATTTTCTCTTAAGACAGCCAGCAATGCTGGCACCATCGCTTTTGCAATAGAAAAATCATAACCTCTATCGAAGATCTCTTGAAGTCCATTGGCTGAGCCTTGAAGACTTGCTGCTTTCAATTGGCCTCCAAAATCTGATTTGTACTGAGCCGTGAGCTCTCCCATTTCAGTCTTAATTGTTCCCACCTCTGACCTCATTTCATTTAATCCTTCCTCCGTTAGTTCAGGTGTTATTTTTGCTTCCAGATCAACTACTTTTTTATAAACTTCACCAATTCTTCGATTACAATCCTCCGATCGTTCACTTGCACTTTTAGGTAATGACTCTGCAAATCTTCCATCCATATTATTTATTGCTTATCTATTAATATCTATCCCGAATTTACTGAAACATATTCCCCAAGAAATTAAGCCCGTGAAGTGACCAAGATTTTCTAAATGAATTCTTTTTTATCCTCTCAAGCACCTTCTCTCTCTTCGCCTCATCATTTCTCATCGGGAGCATTCGAATGATTTTGAAATAATCAGTCGAAATACCGCAGAAAGTGAAGATTCCAATAACCCAGTTAATTATAAACGGTAATCCTAAAAAGATATAGAGGAGCACAGGACCGTCACAGGTGATATATAATCTCGCTGATTTGCCACATAATCCCGGGATTCTTTTGCCATTCTCATAATGAAATGCGAATGGAGATGCAATATTATGATCGAGAAAGTTCTTCATAATGGCAGGCATCGTAAGCCACCAAAGAGGGTGAATAACCACAATCTCGTCTGCCCATTTCATCTTGGCCTGAATAGCGTCTCGCACAGGATCTAGATTTTTCATCTCTCGAGGATCTTCAAATTTGAGAAAATCCTGTTTCAAATCTGTTTTATAAAGATCTAGTATCTCCACCTCTCCACCCCTTTCTATTCTCGCCTCCTTAAGCACCCCTGCAATTGCATGAGTAAATCCCTGTGAACTTGGGTGTGCAGTAATGATAAGTGTTTTTTGCATTCTCGGTGTTTTGTTTAATATATCTATCTTAATAAATACGATAAGCTTTTCGTAATGGATGCAAATGTGCTGCAACACCTATCGCGGCCGCGATAATCAAAATGTTTTTGATCATATATTGACCCTCAAGTGTTGGTATCATGAACCCACTCCATGCAATCTGTGGGAGCAATAAAAGAGGCATCAAAGTTGTTGCCATGTGAACAAATAGCATTGCGATAGCAACCCTTTCTGCCCCCTTAATGAGAAACAGAATACCGATAATGCACTCAAACATTCCGAAGAATACAATAAAAGTATCGAATGTCATAAAGGGCATTGTCGATTCGAGGAGCGCCTCAACAAGAGGATTCGCTGGACTTAAATTAAACAGTTTTAAAAATCCAAACCAGAAAAAAATAACAAAGAGCCCTGTCCGTGCGAGAGGTACAGAGACCTTTCGGCAAATATGCAGTAATTCAATATCGAATGCTTTAAAAGTCATAAAGACAGTATACCCTAGTCACCAAACGAAATACAAACCGATTCTTAGGACTTAATTATTTTGCTTTCTTGATAATGGTAACTGTTCCGAGATTGGCATCAACCCCGATGCAAAATTGATTACAGCAGTGCTGATACCCAAGAGCGGTGCAATTTGCCACGGAGCAGGCTTCTACAGGTTATGTTTAGTTTGCCTTTTTAAGTATTGTAACTGTACCGAGCTCTGCATTGACTTCAACATAGTCTCCATCCGTTAATACTTTTGTTGCGATTTTAGTGCCGATGATGCAGGGTTTTTTAAGTTCGCGGGCAAGAATCGCTGCGTGAGAGAGCATTCCTCCCTCGTTGGTGATAAACCCCGCACTCATTTTCATAAATGTTAAATAGTCTGGGCGAGTTGTGCTCGAAACTAGAATATCTCCTTCTTTAAATTTTTTAAAATCATTAGCACTCGCAATAATCTTAACTTCACCCTTCACCACTCCCGGGAATGCGACAACACCTTTAATTGACACAACCCCCTTAACCTCCAATTTTTTATCTACCTCATTCAAATCATTTATATCAGTAAGAAAGTTGAGGTTTCCATCAATGAAGACCAGTGCACTGTTGTTTATTCGCTTTCCTATCAAATCCATATTCAACTCACATTTACCCTTTAATGCCTCAATAGTCTCTATTTCAGTTAGAAAAGAAACTTCTTTTGTCGTTATATTTAGTCGCAGAGCAATCTCATCAAACAAGAATTTCATTTTGTATGCACTCTGTTCGCGATAATAATTTTTCCAATCTTTGAAATTTGCATAGAGTCGATAAAGATCGATCAGAGCCTTGAGTTCAGAATCTCCCGTCCAATATTTTTTAATTTTCTGAAGATCTTTTACCTCTTTCTTATATTTAGATTCGATTTCCTTTATTTTTGACTTTGCATCCTTAACAGACAACCCGACAATCTTCTCTCTATGGTTATTAATATTTGGAAGATCAAAATTAACATCATAAAATCCCCAACTTGCATACTTTTTTGTAAATTTATTGAGTGCCCCATCCCGCTTCGATTCTGTGAGAACAACTATTTTATATAAATCAATATGGTATGCATCGAGCGGCAGTATCTTGTCTGGACTTCCAACAATATGAAGTACATTTTTCAAAACAGATTCGTCCTTGATCTTCGCCCCCAACTTCTCTTTTAGAATATCCGTAAGAATATCTTCGATGTATAAATAAAGAAGCCAGGTAGGCAAGGATATCTTTTCATTCTGGCGGTAGAAATCTCTGAGACTACTTATAAGTTTAACATTAGATACTTTTGAGTAGTCTAAAGGCGCCGCTTTAATATCTCGAATAAATTCTTTGTAGTATTCGATTATAGTCTCTTTGATCTTTTTTATAAGCTTAGGAGCATCTTTGCCACACAGATTCTTTCGGATTATTTCAAATGCTTCATTATGGTCATCAAGTTCATAATATACAGATACAGACTCGCCTTTAATTCTGTAAACCTCAGAATCTATTTTTACTTTAAAGAATTTTGAAAACTGATTACAATACCCAAAGTGAAACAAATGAATCCTCTGTAGAGACATCTTACGATCATAAGTAAAATGCCAGTTTTTTCCTTCAAATTTTTTGATATCGAAATTATTCATTATATTTTTTATTATACTTTCTTAATGATTTTTACCACTCCTGTATTCGCATCCACCTCCACCAAATCCCCATCCTTCAAAACTTTTGTTGCGATTTTAGTTCCTATTATACAAGGTTTTTTGAGTTCTCGAGCAATGATAGCAGCGTGACATATTACCCCACCCTCATCGGTGACAATTGACCCTGCAATTTGCATTGCCTGAATAAAAATAGGGAGCGTCATTGGAGAAACCAAAATTGAACCTGGCTCGACTTTAGATAAATCATTCTTTCCAAACACTTTTCGTACAACACCTTGCACAATGCCAGGATATGCCACAGAACCCTTAATCATCGACACTTCCCCTACCTTATCTGATTCAAGTGTTATATCAAATGATTGACATAGTTCCTTTTTAGATAAAAAAGTTTTTCTTGGAGTGCAACAATACCCTTTCATTCGTTTTGTAAGAATATCTTTAGAAGGAATCTTATTTAAGCTTATCTCGAGAGCGGAAATAACTTTTGAAAATTGACCAAGTTCAACGAAGCTGGTTTTGATACTATGTTCAATCAAAGCATCAACACTTCCCCCACTTGTTCTTTCGCCTTGTTCACGAGCTCTTAGTAGTAATTTAAAATCAAATTCTTTTTGAAGTTTATTTTCTTCTATTACAACAATAAGCCACCAAATAGCCTCAAACCAAATCCAAAATTTTTCAAGCAATACAAAGAGTTTCTTGAGCTCACTTTTACTTAATACTTTTTTGTTTTTAACAAAACTATTTACAGCTTTTTCTGTCTTTGTAAAATTGGTAGCAACTTTTGTGCAAAACTTTTTATCTTTCGTTGCGTTTTGAAGTAATTCTTTTTTCAGGAAATCAATTCCTGATTCATCCATAAAACAATCAACACCAGTCTGATTTCTTACAAATACAATATATGGGTGTTTAGGTTGCTTTTTCTTGGTCCAAATTTTAGGCGCTATACTTTCTGCTCTACACCAAATATCACAAAAGGCTAATGTATAGTCTCGAGAAAATTGCTTTTTATATAGAATTCTTTTCATTTTATTTCCTTCTAAGCTCCTAAGCCCTAAGCTTCTAAGCTGAAATTATTTTTCCGCATTACTTCTGCGTCAGTTCCGCGACTTTCCGCGTCTTAGTCTTCATCCTCCCCACCTCCTTCAAATCCTGTTTTTGATTTCTCTTGAAGAGTATCAATAATCTCATCAATGTTTCCGAGCATTATGTTTGGGAGATTGTGCCACGACTCTTTGATACGGTGATCTGTGATTCGGTCTTGAAGGATATTATAAGTACGGATTTTTTCTGAACGACTACCTGTTCCAATCTGACCCTTTCGGTCATCAGCATATTTTGCCGCTTCTTCTTCTCGCTGTTTTTCTTCGATTTTTGCCGTAAGGATTGAGAGTGCTTTTTCCTTGTTCTTGAGCTGACTTCGCTCTGATGTACATCGCACATCAATACCTGTTGGCTTGTGCACCATCCGCACCGCAGTCTCCACCTTGTTCACGTTTTGTCCTCCAGCTCCACCCGATCGTGATGTTTCTATAAGCAAATCACTTTCCTTTACTTCTACTTTAGAATATTTTCGAATTGGGAGTACTGCTACAGATGCGGTTGATGTGTGCACTCGTCCGTTCTTTTCTGTTGCAGGGACTCTCTGTACTCTGTGGATTCCTGTTTCGAATCTGAACTTTTTGTACACATCTCGGCCACGAACTTCAAAAGAAGCTTCTTTATATCCACCACCGTCAGTCTCTGCCTCGTGGACAGTATTCCACCCCCACCCTTCTTTGACTGCATAGCCTTTATACATTGTTGCGAGTTCATAGGCAAAAAGCGCAGCTTCGTCTCCACCAGCTCCAGCACGCACTTCGAGAATAATCTCATTTGGAAATTCATCTTCTGCTTCATCTACTTTGAGAATCTCATCCATCTGCTTCACGAGTTCTGATTTCTCCGATTTGATTCGAACTAGATCTTCATCTCCAAGTTCTTTCATTGCAGGATCGTTTTCAGACAAAGCTTTGATTTCGTCCTCTTCTCTCTGTAATCGCTCAAAATCCTCCGCCAGAAAACGGGTTTTGTTATTTGATTTGTATTTAGAAATGTCCATAGAAGACAGGTTATGAGCTGGTAAGCTGGTTAGGTTGTAAGGAAATGCATAAATTATAGCAAATAAAAAACCAAACCCCTATTTCAGAAGTTTGGCTTTTGTAAGTAGTTATTTAGATTTTGTAGCACCAGACTTTGCTGCTCGGTTCTTGAACTTCTCAACTCGTCCTGCTGAGTCAATGAGAGTTTCTGTGTTTGTATAAAATGGGTGTGACGCACTAGAGATTTCTACGTGATAGAGTGGATATTCCTTGCCTTCGAACTTTGTAGTCTCTTTTGTTAGAACTGCAGAAGAAATGAGGAATTTGGCACCTGTAGTAGTGTCCTCAAATACAACTGGTCTAAAATTGTCTGGGTGGATTTCTTTTTTCATGATTTGGCTATTATAGCTTAAAAATATAGATTTGCAATAGGGACCGCAGAAACAAGCGGAACGAACGCGGAACAGCGCAGAATCAACAAATTCCCTCCCCATTTAGTGAATATTTACTAATATAAAAACAGCCACACTTCTTGCAAAATGTGGCTGAATGGTAATTGTTTGTGACCTAAACGTGGTAACGGCGAATGCGTGGTGGTGCAGGCGACGGTGGAGCTTTGGGCAACACCGGTGCACTGCTTTGAGGAAAGAAAGGAGTGGAACCGTCAGGCACCACCACCTTTCCCCAAAACTTATCCAGCAAAACAGGAATTGAAACTCCAAAGCCAGACCCGGCGAGAATGAACCCGAGAGTGATGATTATTCCTGGATTACCTAGGATCCCCATACTCCAATGGGATCCATATTCCTCATACTGGTAAAACGTGTAAACAGCTTTAGCGACAATACCTGAAGCTGCTGAGAGCATGAAGCCTATTGAAGCCCCTGCCCCGAGAAGGATGATGGATGTAGATGTAGATTTAGATTTCATAAGTAGGTCAGTCTTTCCATGTTGGAGTTAGGCGGACATATTTTATCTCAAATAACCTTAATTTAAGCCAAAATATGTCCGCCCTACAAACAATTTCAAAGAACACTATATCTTTATATTATAGCACGGATTATGGTGATTTGTCAAGAAAAAGCTGGTGGGCTGGTAAGGTGGTTAGGTTGTGAGGAAAATCCTAAATTCACGGCGCCGTAGGCGCCGTGTTCTTGTATTTAATTCCCTAACTAGCTTACAACCTTACCAGCTTACACACATACAAAACATGCATAGACACCACTAACGAACTTTTAAATATTTGCTTGATTAGGTGTAATATGTTACTATCTACACATCGTAACTCTCCTAACTTAACGCTCGAACATGTAGCGTATTTCAACAAAGCGAGTTGCCAGCCTCATTATTATAGTAGAAAATACAAATAACCAAACAAACCATATTTATGTTAGCGACATACCTTCCGTATATCCAAATCATACTCGCAGTATTACTTATAGGCCTCATCCTCCTACAACATTCTGACGCAAGTGCGGGTGCTGCATTTGGCGGTGACAGTCTCGGCGGAAGTTCACATACACGACGTGGACCTGAAAAATTTATCTTTATATTAACAATTATCATCGCAATATTGTTTGCACTCTCTGCATTCGGAGCATTCTTCATCAAATAGTTCGTCTCGCAAACACTGTTTTTTCGTTCCTTAATCTCAATACTAACTGTGCCAAAAAACCAATCTCTCACAAAAAGAATTATGTCTCTTTTCAGCCTGGAAAGAAGGAGGAACCTCCTTTTCGTATTTGAAAAAATGGGATTTATTGAAAAAGTCATCTTTTTCATATTTGCATTTGTCTTGACTGTTAGCTCCCTACTACTCCTCAAGAGCGCTTCCGATAACCTGAGTATCGAGAAGCCTGCTATCGGCGGAACACTTAGAGAAGGGGTTGTTGGGTATCCACGGTATGTAAACCCATTATTACCTGTAACGGATGCGGGACGAGACCTAACGACACTTGTTTTTTCTGGACTCATGAAGCTCGATGCGGAGAATGGTTTGGTTAATGACCTAGCAAAAAGCTACATTGTATCTGACGACGGACTTACATATACCTTTACATTAAAGGATGATATTTTCTTTCAAGACGGAACACCTGTAACAGCGCAGGATGTGGAGTTCACAATCAAAAAAGCAACGGATCCAATAATCAAAAGTCCTAAAGCTCCAAACTGGGAAGGTGTTGATGTGAAAGTCACAGACGACAAGGCGATCGAATTCACACTCAAAAAACCTTATGCTCCTTTTATCGAAAACCTTACACTAGGAATTCTCCCGATGCATATTTGGAAAGACATCGATTCTGATGCGTTTCTATTTAGCCAATTTAATTTTGAACCAATAGGTTCTGGTCCGTACAAAATCAAGGACATCAAACGTAACACATCGGGACTCCCTGAATATTATCACCTTGTTCCATTTGAGAATTATGCACTTGGAGAATCTTTCATAGAAGATATTTATATATATTTCTACACCAACGAGGACAAACTCATCGAGGCATACAAAACAGGAAAAATAGACAGCATGAATTCAATTACACCAGAAAATATTTCTATAGTTGATACAAAAAAATCAACAGTCCTCAAAAGCCCCCTTCCTCGTATCTATGGTGTATTCTTTAACCAGAACGAAGCAAAAGTGTTCGCAGACAGTGTGGTGAGACAAGCATTGAAACTCGCAACACCAAAAGACCAGATAATAAATGATGTCCTGCTCGGATTTGGCACCCCTATCGAAGGACCTATCCCGATAGACATCTCCAACCTTCCAGCCCGAGACATTACTGACACACAAGGAATCACTGATGCACAGGCACTGCTCGAAAAAAATGGATGGGAAAAAGGTGAAGACGGAATACTCATAAAAAAAGACAAGAAAGAAAGCACGTCTCTCATATTTTCGATATCGACATCTAATGTTCCCGAACTCAAGGCGGTTGCACAACTACTTAAAGCATCTTGGGAAAAACTAGGAGCACAAGTAGAAATAAAAGTATTTGACAGTGGTGACCTTCAACAAAAAGTTATCGTCCCTCGTAAGTATGATGCGCTTTTGTTCGGTGAATCTATAGGTAGAAACGCAGACTTGTTTGCGTTCTGGCATTCAAGCGAAAGAAACCATCCCGGGCTTAATATTGCAAATTATACAAATAGCAAAGCGGACAAAATCCTCCAAGACATACGAACAACGAGTGACGGGAGCAAGAGAGTGTCCCTCTACCAAAGTTTTGAAAAAGAAATATCCAAAGACAATCCCGCAATATTCCTTTATTCACCCGATTTGGTATACATCGTCCCAAGTAACATAAAGGGTATTTCGCTCGACAGAATTGCAGGATCATCAGAAAGGTTTGCCGCAATTAATACATGGTATATCGAAACAGAAAAAATATGGCAGATTCCTTGGTTTTGGTAATAACCTACAACTTTATTTATAAAATTATTAACTTAATATAAATTTTAGACTAAAAATCTAAACACAGTTAAAAAACAATTATGGACAGAACACAAAATAACAGAAACGACCGACGGCCGATTCTCCGAACTCCAGAAGTTCGAGCAATTCATAGAGCTCCTACAGCCCCAGGAGCTCCCACAGGAGCACGACCACACCACACACCACGCACTTCGCGTGACAACAGAGGTCCACGCCGACACTCGGCACCATTTTCGCCTGAGAGACCACGAGAACGAGAACACCATGGCTCACAACCAATGAGACAAGAGAGACCGTTGAATATCCCTGCATTAGGGGAGAACGTCCGAATAATACCTCTTGGAGGTGTTGAGGAGGTGGGTATGAATATGACTGCAATCGAATACAAAAACGACATTGTCGTTATCGATATCGGATTCAAATTTAAAGACTTGAGCACTCCAGGTATCGACTACATTCTGCCAAACACAAAATACCTCGAGGACAACAAAAGCAGAATCCGTGCGGTTATTATTACTCACGGGCACCTGGACCACATCGGAGGAATCCCGTATATAATGGATAGAATTGGTAATCCTCCACTCTACACACGAAATCTCACAGGTCTCATGATCAAAAAACGTCAGACCGAATTCCCTCACCTACCAATGATTGACCTCAAAGTGGTTGATACAGACGAAACGGTAACACTGGGAGAAATGAAAATAAAATTCTTTGGTGTGACTCACTCAATCCCAGACTGTCTCGGTGTGTGCGTTCGTACACCCTGGGGTAACATCGTTAACCCTGGAGACTACAAACTTGAACACATGGATGGTGTGCCAAGTGCGGGCGAAGAAAAGGTATACGGTGATCTTGCAAAAGAAAAGACACTACTACTACTCACTGACTCTACAAACATTGAAAACCCTGGATTTTCAACTCCGGAAGTATTAGTGCACGAAAACCTTGCAAGTATCATCAAAGAAACTAAAGGACGACTAATAATCAGTATGTTCTCTTCTCATGTGACTCGTATCGCAAAGATTATCGAAGCGTGTGAAAAGAACAACAAGAAAGTTGTCATAGAAGGACGAAGTATGAAGAACAACGTGGACATCTGTAAAGAAGCAAAAATACTTGAACTTAAGAAAGATACAATCATTCAGTCTTCGGAAATTCCAAACTATCCACCAGACCGAATCGTCATTCTCGCAACAG
>Ga0172380_10006898_pt1 | contig 13002 bp, 13 predicted proteins | sample Leawe162metaG_FD_119747 | JGI IMG/M metagenome (GOLD analysis project Ga0172380, IMG submission 119747) | Leachate microbial communities from a municipal landfill in Southern Ontario, Canada - Leachate well 162 metaG | ecosystem: Engineered > Solid waste > Landfill > Unclassified | place...
CCTCGGAAACGCCCGCCCGGATTTAGAAATGGCCATACATGCAACATTTGCGGTGTTTACGTGCACAGCACGCCGCGGGAACCTTGCACGCGCACGCGAACGTATTACACTCTTGCCAGGCGTGACGAACGCGCCAGAAAGGGACCCCGTGCCAGACTACCTCCGGACCTACCTGCTCGAACAGATCGCCGCCTGGGCGCTTGCCCGCGCCGTCGCCGCCGAGGACGCCGCCGCCCGGCTCGCCGCCGATCGCGCCGTGCTGGTCGCGCAGCGCGACGCGCTCGCGCGCAAGCTCGCCGCGGTCGAGCGCCGGGCGCGGAGCGCCGAGGCCTTGGCGGGCGTCGGCCGGATCTGGCGCGCGCTGGCGCTCGGGTTCCCGGCGGGGTGCGCCGACCCGGCGCCCGCCCCCGCCGAGGTCGAGCACGAGCACGCCGTGTTCGGTGTGGCCGACGCGGTCGCCGCCCTGCCGCCGTCGGTGCTGCCGATCCGGCTCGAGGATCCCACCTACCGGCACGCCGTCAAGGTCGCCTTGCCCGGGTTCATCGACCGGATCGAGCTGTCGGTGAAGCTGTGACCGCCCCCGCCCCGTGCGAGGTCGTCGCCGTGCGGCTCGACCCCGGCGAGCGCGACCGGCTCGAGCAGCTCGCGACCGCCCTGGGCCTGACGCGCTCCGCGGTGATCCGCGAGGCCTTGGCGCAGCTGTGGCGCGTCGCGACCGGGCAGGCGGCGCCGTGAGCGGCCGCCGCGGGAAGCGCCCGGACGCCACCCTCGAGCAGCGCGCGGCCGCCGTGGACATGGTCCGCCGCGGGGCGTCCGTGGACGACGTCGCCAGCGCGATCGGGTACTCGACCGGCGCGGTTCGGTCGTGGTTGCTCGCCGACCGGCGCGCGGCGCCGCCGGCGCCCCCGCCCGCCGAGGACGACCCGGCCGACGACGTGCCCGAATTCGACCCGCACGCCCCGGCGATCGACGTCCTGCGCGCGACCGTTGCCGCGCTGCAGCGCGCGCACGCCATCGCCGCGCGTACCGGCGACGTCCGCGCCGCGCAGCACGTCGCGCGCACGCTGTCGAGCGCCGTGCCACAGCTCGCCCGACTCGAACGCATGGCGCAGGACGACGGCGACGTCGTGCGGATCAGCCGCGCCGAGCTCGCGGAAGCCGCGGCCGCCTACCGGCAGCGCGTTGCCGCGATCGTGGCGCGGCCGTTGACGTGCGCGCGTTGCGGCGCGGTGCTGCGCGCCGAGGTCGCCGGGGTCGAGCTTGCGCCCGCGGCGCCCGCGGGGGGCGCTTGAAATCGTCTTATGCTCTTGCGCGTCGATGCGGGCGACTTATGGTGTGGCCAGCACCGGTTTTACTCCGGGTGCTGAAAGGAACAGACGTGGCAAAGTCAACAGCAACGCGAAACATGGTCGTCCTCCTGGTCGACCTCGTTCCCTCCCCCGTGCAATCCCATTTGCGGAACCGGGGCGTCGACGCCCTCGCGGTCAACATGAAGGCCAACGGGCAGCTGTCCCCCGTCGTCGTTACCACGGCGGGGGCGCCGCCAGGAAAGTACGTCGTGATCGATGGGCACCACCGCATTGTCGCCGCCAAGAGGCTTGGGTGGTCTGCGATCACGTGCGTTGTGGACGGCGCGCACTGTGAAACGGCGTACCTGGCGGCCAACATGAACACACAGCGGTTCACGGACCGGCACGGGTTCGAGTCCTGGGCAAAGTCGTCGGACGCGGACAGGCTGCTGGATCTGTGCACGCGCGATTTGTTCGTGCGCGACGTGCAGCTGTTTGTGTCGATCGTCGGCAAGAGGCGCGCGAAGGAGATCGCACTGGCGGGCAGCGCGAGCCCCAGCTGGGCGCGTCACGCGCGCACGGTCTACCGGCTGTTCCAGGAGCGAACGAGCGGCGAGATGGCCCGCGACCCGGGGGCGAGGTTGAACGCGAAGGCGGGGCGCATCACCGAGGCGGAGATCCTGGAGTGGATGATCCGTCAGCACGGGTCGAACGCCGCCGCGAACCTCAAAAAGTCGGTGGAACTGCAGCGGCACCTCAACCGCTTCGCCGACCGAATCACCAAGGACCAGCCGTTTCCCGTGAGGGACTGGCTCTAATGGCCACCCGCACGATCCATGTCTTGCGGTGGCCCGAGCTCGACGAGGGCCGCGTGCAAGCGCTGGCGAACAGCATCGAGGAGCTTGGGCTGCTGCAGGGCGTGGCCGTGCGGGAAACCACGGATGCGGAGCAAGAGGAGTACGGCTGGGATGGGTCGCATTTCGTTGTGGTGGCCGGCTTTCACCGCGCGGCCGCGTGGCGGCGGCTGAACCGCGACAAGCTCGACGGGCTTCCCGTCCTCATGGTGAACCCCGGTGTAGACGGCGAGCTCGTCGAGATCGACGAGAACCTTGTTCGCGCGCATCTGGACGGCGCGGCGCTCGCCGAGCTCACGGCCCGGCGCTTAGCGCGCGCGGAAGCCGGCCCGGAGACGGGGAAGTTTTCCGACACAGTGCCGGAAAACCTCCCCCCGCCAAAGACACACAAGGCGCAGGGCAAAGGCCGGGGCAAAGGCGGGGGCCGCCCTCCGCGCCCCGCCATCAAGGACACCGCCGACGCGCTCGGCGTGCACGAGGACACAGTACGCCGCCGCGCGCGGCGGGCGGCGAAGGGCGCGGCTGGCGCGGCGAAGGGCGCGGCTGGCGCGGCGAAGGGCGCGGCTGGCGCGGCGGAGCCGCGCCGGTTCCGCGTGTTGTTAGACCCGGAGGATTGCGGGCTATTTCGTCGCCAGATCGAGCGGTTGACGGCTAGGTTGACGGTCGACGCGCGGCGTTGCGCGGCAGCTATATTGCTGGCCGGCTTGCCAGTCGAGGACTAGATTCCCAGCCGCCCGCCTCGCCCGCCGCCGTGGGCGCGCAGGCGCTCGCGCAGCTGGCGCGCGGCCTCTTTCGCGCCCGCCATGTCGGGCGGGGGCGGCACGTCGAGCGACAGCGAGCCGAGCTCGGCGACCGCATAGGAGAGCGCGTCGATTCGGTTCGGCGACTTGCGCGAGCCGGGTTCCCAGGTCGTCATTTCAAGCTCTAGTCGCCCGTGCACGCCGACGTGATGCACGCGCCCTTGCGAGTAGAGCACCGACGGGCCCGACGCGCGGTGTGCTTTGGTCGCGGCCGCGTGCACTTCGCGCACGTAAATCACCCCAGGGGTCCGCCGCGGGAAAGGCGTCGTCGGTGGTAGCAGCTCGACGCGCAAGCCGCGCTCTTTCGCGCGCGCGCGGATCGTTTCGACGACTAGATCGCCGCCGCGGTTGCGCTCGAGCACGACGCCAGCGGCGCCGCGCAGGCACCACCCGACGACCACGTCGGACCATTGCGCGGGCGTGTGCCGCTCGGAAGCGTCTTCCAGTACGAACACGTCGCCGAGCGCGTCGCGGCCTGCGGCTACAATGCCGGATTCGTCATTCTCGGGTCCGGTCGCGATCGCCGGATCGACAGCGACGAGGACGAGCTCGAGCGGCGGGGCCTCGGCGACGCGGTGCAAGTCGATCCATGCCTGCAGCCACAGGGCGCCGGCGGCCTCGCTGAACACGAGGCCTAGGATCTCCTCGTCATAGGCGCGCGAGCCGGGGCCGTACTTGCGGACCTCGTCTCGCAGGTAGCGATCCGAAAGGAACGGGTTGTCGAACATGGTTCCACGGATCAACCGGTGCGCCGCGGGGTCCGTGTCGTGCGCCGCGAGGCGCGCTAGGATGACGTCGTTTTTCCCGCGGCTGGTCGTATCCCAAAGGATCTGCGGCCGCGCGCCAACCCGCGTCGCGGTCGTGATATTGTGATGCGCTTCGGTGCGCGTGGACGGGTTCCACGCGACGAGCTCGGTTAGCCAAGCAAGCTCAAAATTGCCGGACCGCGTGCGCCCGGGGGCCTCCGGGGTGAACGGCAGCGCGCGCACGCCGTTAGGCCACCTGACGCCCCCATAGTACGGCTCGGCGCGGAACCAAGGCGGCGACGTTTCGACTAGAGTTTTGACCTGCACGTCGCGGATCCGCTCGTCCGTCGGCGCCATGAGCGCGATCCCGTCGTTTGCGCTCGAGGGCGGGCGCAGCTCGCCGGCGAGCACGCGGCGATTGACCTCGACGCCGATTCCGAGCGACTTGCCCCAGCCGCGGCCGGCGACGAAACCGCACGAGCGCCAGTCGCCCGGCGGTACGCGCTGATCCGGGCGCAGCCACAGCGACAGGTCGAACACGGCCGCGACGAGCGCGCGTTCGTCGAGCTCGGCAAGGTGCGCGGGCTCGAGGTGCGCGAGCGCAACGGCTGGCGCGATCATGCGGCCTCCGGTGCGGCGGCGGGCGCCGGCGCGAGGCGCGGCGCCGGCGACACGCCAAACTCGGCCGCGAGCGTATCGACGACCGCTTGCGTGACCTCGAGCTTTTGCTCGCGCATTTCGGCGAGCGTTGCGTGCAAGCGCTCGCGCGCGGCGCGGGTTTCGGCGTGCTTTGCCTCGCTGTCAGGATCGGGCAGCCGGTAAGCGAACCGCGGCGCGTGCCGTGAATCGCCGCAGTTGACCGCGGCCCACGGCGCGAGCAGGCCGCTATTTAGGCCTTGCTCGATCGCTTCGAAATCGCCTTGAACGATCGTGGTCGCAACGCCGAACAGCGAGGCGATATCGACGCCCGGCGCGCCGCCGACGCTGCCGAGGGCCGCGTCGGTGCCCGTGTAGATTCGCGCCGCGGCCTTCTCGCGGTTGCCGACGAGCTCGGAGAACACTTGCCACGCGGTCGAGCCGCTCGACAGCCAAGTCGCTTTGGTCGCGGCGGGCACGACGCCCGCGGCAAGGTCGCCGCTCGTGAGGCCGACGAGCATGTCTAGCAGCGCGCTTGCCTCTTCGGATAGCGCGCCGTCTTTGCCGCGGAGCGCGACCCCGTCGGGCAGCTCGCCGAGGACCTTGGCGAGCCCGTGCGCGCGGGTGGTCGCGTTCCAGTCCGCGATCCCCTCGGCGTGCGCCGCCCAGCAAAGCGCCGCCGGCAGCAGGCAGGCGTTGTAGATCCAAGGTCGCTCGGCGCCGCGGCGAAACACGATCCATTCGCCGTCACCGTGGACGATATCGACCTCGGGCCCGGTGCGCGTGCGCGTGACCAGCTGGTCTCGCGTTTGGTCGAGCCGCACGAATTCGAGTGGCCATTCCGCGAGCCGCGCGTCGACGCGCGTCCCGTCGTCGGCGGGTTCCCAGGTCAAGTGTCCGATCGCGATCCCGTGGTCGGCGAGCGTCCGGTGAATCCCGGCGAGCACGCTCCGCGCCATGTGCACCCCGGACGCCGCGCGCGCGGCGACGGCGGCGCCGCGCTGGCCGCTCGCGGGTACGAGCCGGGACTCTACGGCGTACTGAGGCGCGACGCGGTTCTGGCGCGCGACGAACAAGGCGTCGTCAGTAGAGATCGCTTCGGCGAGCCGAACGGGGATCGCAAAGTTTGCGCGCATTTGCTGGTCGCGCGCGGTGCGGATTGCCTCGATTGTCCAGGACGCGCGCGGTTGCGTGCGCGTCGGCGGCAGCGGGACAGGGCGCGCGGGGCGGAATTCGCCGGCGCTTCGCACCTTGGGCGCTATGCGCGCCAGCTTGGCGATCGTACGATCGCTGCATTTTTCCCCGCGCATTGCTTGGGTTAGCGTCGGCGCGCTGACACCCGCGGAGCGCGCCAGCGCGCGTAGGCCCCCGGATTTGGCCTGCGCTAGCAAGCGTTCGCGCATCTCGGTTGACAGGCGGCTGGTCTGCATAAACGGGAGGGTAGCACGCAAAGTTTGCGCAGCGCGGATCCGCGTGCCACGCTTGCCGGGTGCGGGTGATTCGCGGGGCAATGTGGAGCGCGCTTCCGGCGACGGCGGCGGACGCTCCGCTGCCGAGCGAGTTTCGGATCTTCACGGCCGGGGTCAACGCTTCGACTAAGGGCGACGTTCTGTTCGACGCGACCGCGGCCGAGCTCGTGCTCGAGGCCTACCGCCGAGGCGGCGTCGACCTCATGGTCGATCTGGCGCACGACTCTCTTAGCGAGGCCGCGCGCGTCGCGCGAGCCGACGCCGACGACGCCCGCGGGTGGTTCCAGCTCGAGGTGCGAGCCGGCGAGCTTTGGGCGGTCGGCGTGACGTGGACGCCCGACGGCGAGCGGCGCCTGCGCGAGCGAACGCAGCGGTACGTAAGCCCCGCCTTTCGGTTCGACAGCGCGGGGCGCGTCGTCGAATTGATCAACGTCGCGATCGTCGCGCGCCCCGCAACACTGGACGCGCCGGCGCTGGTCGCGCGGCGTTCTGCCATCGGAGGACCCATGGACCCCAAGCTGATCAAGGAAGCGCTCGACGCGCTCGAGGCGGGCGACAGTGCCAAGGCGCTCGAGATCCTGAAGGCGCTGATCGCCAGCGCGGCCGGCGCCGAGGTCGAGGCGCCCCCGGCGGCTGACCCCGTCGAGGAGAGCGCCGACCCGCCCGCGCCGCCCGATGAGCCGCTCGAGCAGGCCCGCGCCGCGGGCACGCCCGACGAGCTCGCCACGTTGCGCGCCGAGGTCGCCGCGCTGTCGGCCGAGCGCGACGCGCGCGATCTGGACGAGCGCCGCGGCCTGGTCGCGCGGCTCGTCGTGCTGGGCGCCGAAACGCCCGCGACCGCGTGGGCTGGTGACGCCGCCCGCCGGCAGCCGTGCGAGCGGCTCGCCCGCGAGCCGGTCGGTTCGCTCCGCGCCAGGGTCGCCGCGCTCGCCGCGGCCCGGCCCGCGAACGCGCAGCACGAGCCGCCCGTGTCGGGTAGCGCGGCGCTGTCGTCGTCCGAAGCAAGGCTCGCCGCCGGTATGACGCCGGCGCAGCGCGAGCGGTTCCTCGCGCTCCGCGCCACCCGCGCGGGAAGGGACGTGACCTGTGGCTGACGCAACCCGATTCCGTGACACGCCCGACGGCGGGGACATTCCCCGGCTCGTCACTCTGCCCATGCGGGCAAACACGCTCGTCATCGGCGGCACGATCGCGTGTGTCGACGAGGACGGCCGAGCCGCGGGCCCCGCGGACGCCGCCGAGCCGGTCGCCGCGCGCAACGCGGTCGGCGTCTTCCGAGCCGATTTCGACAACCGAACCACGGCGCCCGAGGGCGGCGGGGCGGGCGCGATCAACGCAGAGATCAAGTGCGGCGTCTTCGGGTTCGGCGCCGAAACCGGCGCCGAGCCGGCGCCGGGTGACGTCTGCTACATCGCGGACAATCAGACCGTCTCGACGGACGACGACTCCGCCTCGCGTGGGCTCGCGGGCTACTGCACCGCGGTCGAGACACTGAACGGGATCGCCGTTTACTACGTGTTCATTTCGCCCGCGGTGACTGGACAGATCATCATCGCCGCGGCGGAAGCGTCGCGGCTCGACCTGGCGCAGGCCGATATCATCGCGCTCGAGGCCGACGCGCTCACGGCGCAGGCTCAGGTCAACATCCCGATCACGTCGTGCACGAACGCTGGCGCCCCGCTGGTCGCGTTCGATGACGGCGTGGCCGACGGGCTCGCGCTCGTGGACTCCGAGGTCGTGGGCTACCGGTGGAACCCGCCGGGGACCGGCGTGCTCGCGGTGACGGTGCCACTCCCGCAGGACCTCGACGACGCCGAGAACGTCGTTGTGCATCTCGCTGGCTTCCGCGTCGGCGATGACGACCTCGAGACGGCTCTCACGGTCGGCGCGTTCTTCCAGACCATGGGCGCCGCGCCCGACGCCGACGCCACGTGTGGCGGCACCACGGGCGTCTGGGATGCCGCGACGACGGTGCTGGCCGAGAAGACGGTCGCGATCGCAGCCGGTGACGTGCCCGCGGCGCCGTGCCTGCTGACGCTCACTATCACCCCGGACGCGGCGCTCGACGCCGACGACTTCGTGCTCTGCGGGCTGTGGCTCGAGTACACCCGAAAGCTTCTCACCGCGTGAGACTAGGAGATCCGATCCATGCCTGTCCCCTATAACCTCGTCTCCCACGACGCGCAGCAGGCGCTAACCGAGTTCTCGACCGCGTTCGACGCCGCGCTCGCGGTCGCCGACCCGGACGGCTGGGCCGCGCGGCTGGGCTACTCGTTCACCAGCGCGGCGCTCAAGACCACGTTCCCGCTGCCGCTGTCTCAGGCGGGATTTCGCGAGCGGCTCGGCGACGACAAGCTTCGACGGCTCTACGAAATCTCGCTGTCGATCGTGCCGCGCGAGTGGTACGACGGCGTGACTGCGCCGAGCAAGGTCGTCGAGGCCCCCGATTTCATCGGGTGGGTCGGCGAGCCCGCGCGGATCGCGACGGAGTGGCTGCGCCATCCGAACACGATCACCGCGGAAATGCTGCACGATAACCCGCTGCTCGACCTGTACCGCATCGAGCGACCGGGCGGCAGCACCGCGAGCGCGATCCATCTGTTCAGCGCGTCGCACCCGGTGCACGTCGGGGTGAGCGGCTTGGGCACGTTCGACAATGACCTCGCCGGGTCCGTCAACGAGGCGCTGATCGTCACGCTGAAGGAGTACTTCCGCTCGGTGAAGGGCCCGAACGGCAAGCCGCTCGGCCTGCGCCTCGGCTCGCTGCTCGTGCCGCCCGCACTCGAGGAACAGTTCCGCGATCTGCTCGAGCTCGACACCATCGTGCGCGCGATCCAGAACGTCAGCAAAGACGAGAACGTCGCGGCCGTGACGGTCAACAACCGCCACAAGGGGACCGTGGGGCTCGAGGTCGGCGACGAGCTCGAGGACGCCGACATGGTCTACGCGTTCGCGGCCGCGGGTCCCCCGCCTTGGGTGCTGCAGACTACCGGCACGCCCGAGGAGATCCGGTACGACAAGGATTCGGACAGCTGGAAGAATACCGGCGACCTCGGGCTGAAGTACACCGGGCAGGCCGGCGTCGTCGGCGCGCTGCCGCACGGGATCGCGCGCGTCACGATCAGCTAACGCGGCCGTGAGAGCACCATGGGATTCTGCGAGATTGCCGATCTATACGCCTACGGGCTGCCCCGCGGGGCAGCTCCGGCGGTCGGCCGTCTCGCGGGGTCCGTGTCGGTCGCTGCCGACACGGTAGAGCTCGACGCGCACGGCTTCGTTGACGGCACGCCCGTGCGTTTCCGCGCCGAGGCCGGGGGCTCGCTTCCGTCGCCGCTCGCCGAGGGCGTGACGTACTTCGCGTTGCCGACGGACGAATCGCGGTTCCAGGTTGCCGCAATCGCTGGCGGCGCGGCGATCGGGCTGTCCACGGCGGGCGCTCGCGTGGTCGTCGTCACGGACTCGCCGCGGGCGGCGGCGATCGATTTCGCGACCGCCTTGATAGAGGACATGCTCCCGGCGCACGTGCTGCCGCTCGAGGCGCCTTACCCGCCGGTCGTCGTTATGACCTGCGCCGAGCTCGCCGCCTGGAAGCTGCTCACCCTGGCGGGCACTGAAACGCGCACGCTTGCCGGCGTCGTCGAGGCCGCTCAGAAACGGCTCGCCCGGTGGGCGCGGGGCGTGCCGATCCGCGGAACGAACGCGCCGCAGGCGGCCGGGCTGGCCGCCGGCGCCGGCGCCCCGGCGACTGACTCGCGCGGCTGGCGCGCGTTTGGGGGGCTCGCGTGAGCGGCCTGCGCCTGGTCGGCGGGCGGCCCGTGCGCGGCCTGCAGCAGCATTTGCAGGGCCTCGCGCGGACGGTCGCGGCCGACGCTGCCGGGCGTATCGCGCCCGCGGTGACGGCGATCGCTCGCGCGGATTTCGGCGCGGGGCGCACTGTCTACGGCGACCGGCGACCGCTCGGCGTGCGCGGCAACGCGCTGTCGCTCGTGCGGTCCGGGCGCGTGCGCGGGGGCTTGCGTTTCGCGGCGACCGGCGCCCGGCTCCGTTGCGTCCTGCCGACTGACTACGCTAAGTACCTGGTCGGCCGGTACAAGGTCCTTCCGCACGGCGACCATCTGCCGGCAAGCTGGAAGCGGACGATCGACGCGCACATTGCCGGCGCGCTCGAGGCTTTCGCGCGCGACAGCGGCGGGCAAGTCAGGCGGGCGGCATGATCTATCGGCTCGCCCAGGACGTCGCCGCAACGCTCGCCGAGCGCGGCTTTCCGTTCGCCGTGCACTACGGTCCCGATCGGGTGTCGCCGTCTGACTTGACCGCGCACGCGGGGCGGATCGTGATAGAGCGCGACCGCGAGGCGGGCGACACCGTCGGCGGGCCGATCGGCTCGCGAGGGCAGAATCCTGCCACGCCGCGGGTGCGCCGGCTCGGTTGCGTCGCGACTGTGATCGCGCGAGCGTCCGTGGACGGCGCGCGGGTGAACGAGCACGAGCACGACTGCGACCAGGCCGTCGACGCGCTGATCGTCGCGCTGTACGACTGGGCCGCCGAGGGCCGATCGATCGTCGAGGTCGGCGCTGGCCGCTACCTGCAGGACGAGGAGATCAACGGCGCGCCCGTCGGCGTCGGCGTGGTCTACCGGCTCGCGTTCACTGTCGCTCGTGCCGTCGAGGCGCGCACGTTCGAAGGCGCGGCGCGTGAGACGGTCACCCTCGACGACGTCAACACGTCCGTCCGCGTCACGCTGGACGGCGAGAATTTCGAGCCCGTGCCGCCCGAGCGGCCCGACCCGCCCGAGCCCCCGGAGGAATGATGGCCACCCTTCCCAGTGCAAACACCGCCGTTCAGGATACCGCCGCGGCCGTCGCGTCGGGCATCGACACGATCGCCCTTTGGTCGCCGTGCGCCGTGAGCGCCGACGGCGTGCCGCGCCTGTTCGGCAGCGCGGCGGCGATCTATGCGCAGCACGGCTATTGCGAGGGCGTCGAGTACGCCGCCCTTCACGCCGCGCGAACGCGAAAGCCGATCTTGTTCTCGGGGCTGCCGATCGCGACCCCGGGCGCCGTCGGCCGCGTGAACACGGGCGGGAACACTGGGACGAGCGTGGCGAGCGTTGCCGCGGGCGGCGCGGGTGTGCTCGCCGAGCACGAGGGGCGCGTTACCGTTCTGACCGGTGGCACGGTCGGCACTAGCCAGATCGTGCTCGGCGTCTCGCTCGACGACGGCACGACCGTCCGCCGCGTGCGCCTCGGCACGGCGACCAGCTACGCGCTGCCGTTCGTCGGCGTGACGCTGTCGCTCACCACGGGCGAGACCCTAGTCGCTGGTGACACGATCATCACCTGGTTCGGCAGCGCGCCCAAGAGTGACGCGGCCGGCTGGGCTACCGCGCGGGCCGCGCTCGCGGCGCAGCTGCGCGGCTGCCGGACGGTGCTGCTCTGCGGCGACCTCGACACCGACACGGCAGCGCAGGCGCTCGTTGACGAAATGAACAGCTACGAAACCGCGAACGAGCGGTTCACGTTGATCCGCGCGAGCGTGCTCGACCGCGCGCCGCTCGCCGAGCTTGGGGCGCCGACCTACCGCATGACCGGCGCGCCTACGATCACGTTCGCCGAGGTCGGCGAAGCGGCCGACACGATCACCCGCGGCGACGCCGGGTCGTTCATCGCCGACGGCTTCCAGGCGGGCGACTTGATCAACGTGACCGGCAGCACCGGGAACAATATCACGGCCGCCGCGGTGCTCGCGAACGTCGCGGCGTCCGTGCTCACGCTCGGCGCCGACGCCCTCGTCGCCGAGGGGCCTGTTTCGGGCGTGACGATCGTTGGACACGAGGCGCTTGTCTTCGACGCCGCGGCGGACACCGTGACGCGCTCGCGCGGATCGTGGCTCGATGACGGCTTCCGCACCGGGGACTCCGTGACGGTGGTCGGGTCCGTCAGCAACGACGGAACCCGCACGGTCGCCTCGGTAACGGACGCCGTGCTCAACCTCGGCGATGCGCTGACCGACGAGACGATCCGCGCCGACGCCGTCACGGTCACGGCCGGGCAGACCAAGGCCGCGTGGATGGCCGCGATCGACGCCGAATTCGCGTCGGTTGACGCGCAGCCGCGGATCGATCTTTCCGCGGGGCGCGGGCGGGTTATGTCGCCCTTCTCGGCCTGGGCGCGGCGGACGCCCGCGGGTTGGTTCGCGTCGTGCCGGGAGTATCAGCACGACCTCCACGTCGCGACGTGGAGAAAGAGCGACGGCCCCGTCGGCGCGAGCCTGCTCGACGCCGAGGGGAACCTGGTCGAATGGGACGACCGCGTTGACGGCGGCGCCGGTTGCGCCGCGCGGTTCACCACCCTGCGGACCTGGGCGAACGGCCCGGGCGGCGCGTTCGTCGCAATGTCGCTCACGCGCGCCGCGGACGCTTCGCTGCTTTCGCAGACGCACAACGCGGCGGTCGTGAATCTCGCGTGCATGACGGTGCAGCTCGCTACCGAGAACGTGATCGGCCGGTCGCTCACGCTGAACGCCGACGGCACCGCGACGCGCGAGGCGCTGAACACGATCGCAACGGAGGTCAACGCCGCCCTCGGGTTGGCCCTGCTGACGAGCCGCGGGGAAGGCCCGCGGGCGTCCTCGGCGACTTGGACGCCGTCGAGCACCGACGTCCTGAACGTCGCCGAAGCTGTGTTGACCGGCGTGCTCGACCTGAACCTGAACGGAACGATCCACAGCGTTGACACCCGCGTGCGCGTGGTGTCCGGAGGGCAGTAAGCATGGCCGCGAATAATGACTACCCGGTCTATAACGGGATCGCACCCTCCTGGGCGGACGTGATCGTGCGTCTCACGGGCACGGACGTGCCCTTGCTCGAGGCGAAGGACATCGTCAGTCTCGACGACAGCTCGACCGTCGAGGTCGGCGAAACGGTCGCTGGCGGCCGGGTAATGAAAACGACCACAGGCACGGGTAAGAACGAGGCCTCGTTCAAGCTCTACCGCGAGGGGCACAATCGGTTCCTGCGCGGCCTGCTCAGTGCGGCCCCCGCGCGCGGTTCGCAGAAGATTCTCTCGTTCGTTCACTTCGACGTCGAGATCCAGTTCACCCCGCCCGGCAGCGACGAAATCTTCCTGAAGCGCTGGAAGGGTTGCCGCGTGGTCGGCGACGCGGAATCCGGCGCCGAGGGCACCGACGCGCAGCAAGTTGACGTCACG
>Ga0172380_10006899_pt1 | contig 13002 bp, 12 predicted proteins | sample Leawe162metaG_FD_119747 | JGI IMG/M metagenome (GOLD analysis project Ga0172380, IMG submission 119747) | Leachate microbial communities from a municipal landfill in Southern Ontario, Canada - Leachate well 162 metaG | ecosystem: Engineered > Solid waste > Landfill > Unclassified | place...
AACGGCGTGGCGGTTGAGGCTCTCGGCAGGGGGAACAAGGTTCGCGGGGCAACCCACGGGCACTATCGGCCGGGCCTGATAATCGGCGATGACGTGGACGACGATGACTCTGTGGAGACGGAGAAGGCACAGGCGAAGGCCTGGAACTGGCTCACGAAAACTATCATCCCTCTGGGGATCGAGAACCAGGTGAACGTGGCGATCGCCGGGACAGTGCAGAACCCGAACGATATCACGCAGAAGATCAAGAGGACTCCGGGCTGGCGGGCTAGGCACTATCGGGCCTTGATCCGCTGGCCGGAGCGGATGGAGCTGTGGGACGAATGGGCGGCGCTGTATCGGCAGCAGACGATTGACAAGAACGAGGGCCGGCTGGACGACTCGGAGGATCCGGCGAGAGCCTTCTACCTGAAGCGAAAAAAGGAAATGGACCGCGGGTCTGTCGTGCAGTGGGAGGCTCAGGAATCACTCTACGATTTAATGGTCTACATTCAGCGGAACGGAAAGGCCTCGTTCGAGTCGGAGAAGCAGGGCAACGCGCCGGTCTCGGATCGGTCGGAGTGGTCGGCGGCTTTGTTCCCGGACTCGATCTACTTCACGAAGTTTCCTGGCCTTCGGCGGCGGGTCATGGTCTGCGATCCGTCAAAGGGCAAGTCGGAGAAATCGGACTATTCGGCCTGGGTGTGGGGCGGGCTCGGATACGACGGTCTGATTTACGTGGACGCAAACATTCGCCGGAGAGACTCGGCTCAGATCTGCCGGGACGGGGCGAAGCTGGCAGCGGCTTTCCAGCCGAACGCCATCGGGATCGAGGAGGACGCATACGGGGCGATCGGGGAACTGTGGAACATGGTCTGCCGGGAGGAGGGGATCCTGGTCCAGGACGTGCGGCTTTTCCGAAACAAGAATGCCAAGCTGGTCCGGATCCGGCGACTCACTGAGCCTCTGCAGGCCTTCCGGTTCAAGTTCCGGGAGAATTCTCCAGGCGTGAAACTGCTGATCTCCCAGCTCCAGAACTTCCCGCTCGATTCGCACGACGACGGGCCGGACGCTCTGGAGATGATGCACAGAATGCTGATGGCGCTGACAGCAGAGGAGAAGGAGATAGAATCCACGATTGGGGATCAGGACTCCTATTCTGTCGACGTCGTGGAGACTTAGCCGTGGCCGATTTCTTCGATCGAGATCGGCACGAGCAGGCGACGGCACAGGGCCTGAGGCACTTCTTCCGCGTCCAGCAGGCGGAGTGGGAGCGGAGGCTGCGGGAGGTCAAGAACGATCCTGACAGGATCGGGAAGCGATTCCTGACGGATCAGCAGGCGGCGCTGACGGCGTATCTCCTCCTGCTGAATCGGAACCCCGTAAAATCGGCGATGAACCTGGAGCTGCGGAAGGCGGCCGACGCGATTGATCGGGCCGGCCTGGATCCTGACAAGATTCGTAGCCGGGTGGAGAACGCAGCGTATCGGCAGTCGCTGAGCGCTTCCGACAGGATGGCGCGGCAGATCGTGGCCGGCACCGCGTTCAAGCTGCGGGCCGATCGGGACGCGGTTCGGTCGGATCGAGAGGCGCGGAAAGAGAGGATAAAGGATCTGTTCGGCTCAGTCCGGGTGGAGGGAATCTCCATCACGGCGACAACTGGCGCGAAGTCGCTCGGGATCCGCACGGCGTCGGAGATCCTGGAGGACGAGGAGATCCGGGTGTTTACGATCTGGGTGACGGAGCGAGACGGGAAGGAGTGTCCGATCTGCCGTGGTTTCGACGGGAAGGGGCCGGCGGTATGGGGTGGGCAATTCCCGGACGGGCCTCCGGCTCATCCGCGGTGCCGGTGCGATCTGGAGACCACGTACCGTTGACGGCTCCTGGCTCCGCGGTACGATCCACTGCGGAGGTGGGGAAAATGCGGGACGAGCTGTCGATCGAAGATCTCGGAACTGAGGGTCTGGAGAGCGGAGTCTGGGGTGAGTGGGTCGACACAACGGAGTATCTCCGGGACGACTCCACGCTTCCCTACACTGGCTCCGGGCCGATCGATCTGCGCCGGAATCGGAAAGACGGGCAGAACTTCCCGATTTTCCAGACGGAGCAGGAGCTGGCGGTGATCCGCGGAGTCGGGCGGGCTCTTGTCGATCAGACGGAGTGGGGGGCCGGCGCTTTGGAGGTGCTCTCCGCGTTCACGATGGGGACCGGATACTCCTGGAAGGTTGTCCCGAAAAAGGAATCTCTGAACCCGGAGCAGGCCGCGGTTGTGGCGGCTCGGGTGAAGTCGGTCCTGGACGAGCTGATCCGGGAGAACTCCTGGACGATGGATCGGGAGGACGAGTTCCTGAAGCGAGGGGCTCGGGATGGGGAGGTATTCCTGGCGCTGATCGACGGGCCGGACGGGTGTCCGCGGATGCGATTCGTAGAGCCGTCCATGGTGACGGAGCCGGCTCCCGCGGTGGCTCGGCAGCTTGAGGAGATTTACGGTCTGGAGTGCGGCAACTGGCGATTCGGGATCCACACCAGGGAGGGAGACGTGGAAACCGTCTTCGGCTACTTCGTGCAGTGGACCGATTCGCAGGCCGATTTCTCGTACGTCCCAGCGTCCAGAATGACGCACTGGAAAAAGAACGTCGATCGGAATGTGAAGCGGGGCGTGAGCGATTTCTTCCCCATGTTCAAGACGCTTCCGAAGGCGGTGAAGCTGCTCGTGAACATGGTGACTGGCGGCTCGGTCCAGGCGGCGATTGCCTGGATCTTGACGCTTCCGGAGGGCACCACGAAGGCACAGGCCGACTCCGTCGTGGCGGCGAACGCTCAGACGTCAAAGCAGCAGGTGGCCGGCGCGTCGGTCTCGGCTCGGAACGCGACGCGGTATCCGGCGGGATCTGTCATCACGACGCGGGAGGGGGCGACGTATTCGGCCGGGCCGATGGGGGCGGAGCGGAACCAGGGATTCGTGGAGGTGCTCCAGGCGGCGCTCCGAACTGTCGGGATCCGCTGGACGATGCCGGAGTTTATGATCTCGGGCGATGCCAGCAACGCGAACTATGCGTCCACCCTGGCGGCGGCTTCTCCCTTCGGCCGGGCTCGGAGGCGGGACCAGACGCGACTCGGGATGGTCTGGACCGATATGTTCCGCAAGGCGATCAACGCAGCGTTCCGCAAGGGGGTGTTCGAATCGGTCGTTGGATCGCTCCAGGAGCTGTGGGCGATGATCGAGCTGGTCTACTCGGCTCCAGATGTGCAGATCCAGAACGACGTTGAGGCGGTCGGTGTGGCACTGCAGAAGCTGCAGCTCGGAGTGAAGCGGGACGTCGTTCTCCGGGAGCTGGGATACGATCCCGACTCAGAGGCGGAAGCGATGCCGGCCGGGTACAATCCGGCCGGCGGCGGGGATCCGGCGGCCGGGCCGGCTCCTCAGGCGGACGCGGCGCTGGGGACGAGCCGACTCCAGTTCAAGAGGAACATGGCGGCGATCAACGACATTTTGGCTCAGCTCCAGACCGGCGGGAGCGAGGCTCGGGTTCAGTCGCTCCTGGAGGGGGTAGGGCTGTCTGCAGACCGGGCGGCGGCTCTGATCCAGGACGCTCTGGACGGGTCGATCGACGACACCAGCGGGCTCGAATCCGGGAGAATCTTCCGGGAGGTTGCAGCGATCGGACCATTCTCCGCCGGTCCCTTCGCTCCCTCCCGGAAGATGTCGGAGACGGTCGAATCCGTGGTTGGGATTGTCGGGAGCGTGGCGGTTGGTACTCTGCCTCGTGATGCTGGCCTGGCACAGCTTACGCAGATCGTGGGCCTCACGGCGAATCAGGCGGCGGCGGTGATGGGGTCCGCGGGGACCGGGGACGCTCCGGAAGGAGCAGCGATCGAGAGGGCTTTGAGCAAATGGTGGCAGAACCTGTGAAGGCTCCTGTGACGGTTCTGGAGAAGGCGGCGCTGGAGACATTCGCAGCGCTCAGCGCGATTCCGGGCCCGGAGCGGATCGATCGAGAGAACCGGGTGATCCGGGACGTGAAAGTCGCGGGCCTGGAGTCGGTCAACACGGCGAGGGTTCTTGGGCTCCCGCTGGAGTGGGGCGATGCTCTGGACAAGACGTATTCCTACCTGGAGTCGGCTCTCCAGGAGGCTCTCCCGCTCTACGAGGGGAGCCGGGTTTATCTTGACCACCCGGAAACTCAGATTGACGAGAGCGGCCGGCGTGTTATTTCTTCCTCCGATCGCAAGGTAGCCGACCACTTCGGCCGGCTCCGAGAGCTGCGGTTCGTTCCCGGAGACGGGATCCGGGGGAACCTGGAGTATCTCGAAAAGCACCCGCTGGCAGAAAAGGTTCTAGAGACGGCGGCGCGGATGTCGGAACAACTGGCGTTGTCGCATCGCGCGTTCCTGGAGCCTGTGCTCGTGGCGGGGCGAGTGGTTGTGCGAGCAATTCGGAGGGTTCTGTCGGTCGATCTGATCACCGAAAACCCTGGGACGACAGTTACCCTATTTGAAAGTGCGGTCAACATGATTCCGGGACAGATGGCTCCAGCGAAGACGGAAGCAGAAGCGGCAGGGGCAGGCGCGGTGGCGGCTCCGGCTGCGGATCCGAACAGGCCAACGGCTCCGGCTCAGGAGGAAGGCGCTGGCGAAGCGGGGGCCGGCGGCTCTCCGACGGACCTGGTAATGCAGGGCCTGCAGGCGGCGGCTATGGCGATCATTCAGCAACCAGGCACGTCTGCCGACAAGATCTCCCAGCTCACGCCGATCCTGGAGCAGATGGATCAGGTCCAGGCGGTCCTGGGTGGCGGAGCAAGCGGCGGCGGCTCCAGCGCCGGCGACGGCGGCGGGACGGCTGAATCGCGTGCGAAGGGGAAAGTTCCGGCGGGGCAGGCTCAGGCGACGGAGTCCACGATGATTCGGCGGCTCGCTCAGCTCGAAGGCGAAAAGGCGGCGCGGCAGGCGCTCGAAACCGCTGGCGTCAAGGCGAATGAGACGCGGGTGACGGCGCTGGCAGCAATGCCGAAGGCTTCGCAGGCCGCGCTGCTGGCCGAATTCAAGGCGGCGGACACGCGGCTCTCGGTGGAATCCGGGGACATCTTCAGCAGTCGCGGCCGGGCGGCTCTGGAGTCGGGATCCGATGATCTGGCACCGTCTCTGGAGGTGAACGCGAAGGCGTTCGCGGCAAGTCTGCGGGGCTGATCCGACCGGCGGATCGATCGACTCGGAACGTAAAACTCATCAACTCGACTCTAAAAGGCAGGACAAAGCAATGCGACAGATTCCGCTGGATATGTTCGTGGAGGAACGACGGAAGGCGTTCGGAATTTACGACGACTTCTTTCACTACACGACGGCTGAAGACTGGACGACGGTAGCCTCGGATTCGGGCACGATCGTGCATGAGGACGCGGTGGGGGGCGTGATCCTCCTGTCCCCGTCCGACGGCACAGTGGCCAACAACGACGAAATCTACCTCAAAGGCACGACGGAGCGGTACAAATACCTCTCCGATCAGCCGATCGAGTTCGAGACGCGGGCGAAGTTCACGGAAGCGAACACCGATGACGCGAACGTGATCTTGGGCCTGATGAACGCCGTGGCGGCGAACTCGCTCCAGGATGACGGGGCAGGGCCTCCGGCAAGCTCGAATCACGTCGTGTTTTTCAAGGTCGACGGCGGCACGAAGTGGCAGGTGGAAAGCTCCCTCGGGACCACGCAGACGACCAACACGGTTCGGAACGTCACGACTGCTGGCGACGGGACGTGGCGACGGTTCCAGATCTCGGTGCGGCCGATTACCTCCGTCCTGGCGGAAGTGATCTTCTTCATCGACGGGGAGCAGTGCCTTGATAACACGACGGGGCTTCCAATCAAGCACGTCGTGGATTTCACGTCCGGCGCAACCGAAATGCAGGAAATCGCCGGTCAGAAGAACGGGGCCGATACGAACGTCGAAGGGCTCCGGCTCGATTACATCTGTGCACGGCAGCTCCGGGCGTAGGCTGCGGTCGGGGTCGTAAGTCGCGCCTCCTGGCGCTGGTCGATATGTCGCGGTGCGAGCCGCAAACAATCAATTTTTCGGAAGGGGTTTGCGATGGTCTGTTTTGAACGGCGGCTCGCTCGATCGCTCGATCTGGCGAAGAAGTCCGGGCCGAAGTATGTCCGGGCCTTCTGGCAGAATCTGCGGGTGGCGATGGAGTCGGGCGAAATCAAGCCGGAGGAGTTCTCCCTGAAGCGGCTGTTCCAGGAAATGGTTCCCGGCGGCCACGAGCTGGTGGAGTCCTTCAATCCGGCGGTTGGCGTCAACGGCGGCTACAACGTCGTTGCGCTCGAAGCGGCTGGCGTGGTCGACACGTCTGCGTTTTCCACGATCAACGGCCAGCTCTTCATTACGAAGGTTCTGGAGAACTGGGAGAACCCGGAGCTGCTCTGGCCGAAGCTGGTGGAAGTGATTCCGACCACGCTGAACGGGGAGCTGCTGCCGGGAATCTCGGTGCCGGCTGACGAGATCGACACCGTGGCCGAAGGGGAAACCTACGGGCAGACTGGTCTGAACGAAGTCTTCATCCGGACTCCCACGATCCCGAAGAAGGGCACAATTCTGCGGGTGACTCGGGAGGCGATTTTCCACGATCGGACCGGTATCCTGCTCCGGAACGCGGGGAAGGTCGCTCTGGCGATGGCGCTGAATCTGGAAAAGCGGGTGTTGGATTGCATCTTCGGCATCACCAACACGTACAACCGCAACAACCAGACCAGCAACACCTACCTCACGTCGGGAGCCTACGTGAACTCGGTGACGGGCAACGCTCTGTCGGACTACCGAAGTCTGGAGACGCTGCTGCAGCTCTTCGAGAACATGACGGATCCCGACACCGGCGAGCCGATCGTGGTGAATGCAACCACGCTGATCGTCCCGACGGCTCTGGTGATGACGGCGCGGCGGATCGTCAACGCGGTCCAGGTCCGGGCGGCTTCGGGCGCGGCTTACGCTGCGGATCCGACTGACAACCCGGACATGATCACGGTTTCCTCGTCCCCGCTCCAGGCGACGATTACCGTGGAATCGTCCCCGTACGTGAAGGCTCGCACCAGCTCTGCCTCCACCTACTTCTTCGGCGATTTCAAGAAAGGGTTCGCGCTGATGGAGAACTGGCCGATCCAGGTCGTTCAGGCTCCGGCGAACAGCGAGGCAGAGTTCGAGCGTGACGTCGTGGCGCAGTTCAAGGTGTCGCACAAGGCGACTCCGGCCGTCCTGGAGCCTCGGCAGGCTACCAAGTCGGCAGCTTAACCTGTTGACGGGAGGTGATCCAGCCGTCCACAATGCGCCCGCGGGGAATCTTCTCCGCGGGCGTTTCTCATTCCAGGCGGCGGAGGTTCTGACAGATGGCGAAGAAGGCACCAGTGACCAGCGTGACGCGGCAGGCTCCCACTGCTCCCACTGCTCCTGCAGCTCCTCCGGATCAGAAGCCGGAAGTGGAGCGGCCGGAGGATGCGGACGCCAGCTTCGCGGAAGCGCTGGCGGCGGCTCGGGAAGGCGTGGACGAGGAGGAGGATCTGGGAGTGGATCTCCCGGCGGGGACTCAGGCTGTCAACGGGACGGCGATGACGGAGGTCGACGGAGTCCTCCTGGATCCGGTGATGGCGGCGGCGCTGGGGCTCAAGACTCCGACGCACAATCACCAGGAGAATCCGCGGCCGGTGACACTAAAGTCGTTCAGGGTCTGGGCAAACGGGAAGTTGCTCGGCAACGTGCGACATGCGACCGATGAGCCGGACGCAATCGGGCAGATCGTGAAGGTCTACAAGATTGCCAAGCCGGAGCAGTTCCAGTTTAAGGCGCTTCCGTCGTAGGGATCGCCGCGGTTCGATGGGTGGTTTTCTGAGGAGCGGAGACGTGGTGAGATTAGAGTCGGGACACGACGGGCAAGTCTACGTCGTGGAAGAAGCCGGGGTGCCTTTGGCTCTGGCGTGCGGGGTGACGGATGAGTCCGACGCGAAGGCGCTCGTGTCGAATCGGCTCGGGATCTCTCCGAGTCGGTACAAGCACGGGTGGACCTGCAGGCGGCCGACGGTGAGTGAGTTGTTCCCAGCTCCTGCGGAGCCGGCTCCGATCGAAGGGGCGGCTCCGAGTGGGCCGGAAGGATCCGTCCAGGCGTTGGAGGAGGACTCAGGGCCGGCTCCGATGGCTCTGCCGGCTCCAATGTCGGAGACGCTGTCGGGCGCTCTGGAGCAGGCGACGGCGGCGGCTCCCGCGGTCGAATCTGCTCCGGCTGCGGAAGCGGCTGCGGAAGCACCGGCTCTGACTGCAGCTCCCGCTCCGGAGGCGACGGAGGCTCCAGCGGACGCTCCTGGCGTCGGCTGATCCTTCGGCGGTTGCTATCGACGCGCCCGTCCGGTCGGTTACGATCTGGCGGGCGTAGTTCGTTACGGAGGCAGTCGTGGGCGCAGTCGCATTCCCAGCAGTCGCGATTTTCGACAGCTCCGAAACCGGGAGGTCTATCCTCACGGCGGCTGACGTCGCGGCCGTGCTCGCAATTCTCGGGATCAGCGGCGGCGGCAGCGGATCAACGTGGTATGTCGGATCGACGGTCCCCGACAGCGGGACCGGGATCAACGGCGACTTCTATCTCAGGTCGACGAACGGAGACGTCTACCAGAAGGCAGCCGGGGCGTGGGCGGTCGTCGCGAACATCCAGGGGCCAGCGGGGGCAGATGGCAGTGACGGAGCGGCAGGGCCGAACCAGATCTCGGTGGCAACATCGACCGATCTGAGCGGGCTGCTTAAAGGCGACGGCGCGAACGTCTCTGCAGCGGTCTCAGGCACAGACTACGCGACGCCATCCGGTGTCGCCACGGCTGTCAGCGATCATGCCGCGGCGGTGGATCCACATGGTGATCGGTCGTACGCGGACGCGGCAATCGCAGCTCTCAGCGGCACGTATCAGCCGCTAGATTCCGATTTGACAGCAATTGCCGCGCTGGCCACGTCCACGTTCGGAAGGTCTCTATTGACGCAAGCCGACGCTGCGACAGCACGGTCTACGCTAGGGGCCGGGACATCCAGTTTCGACGGCGCGTTTTCGTCGCTCAGCGGAAAACCGACGACTCTAGCCGGGTACGGAATCGCGGACGCTCAGCCGCTCGACTCGGATCTCACGGCCATCGCGGCGCTGACGACGACGGCGTTCGGGCGGGGTCTGTTGGCGCTCGCCGATGCCTCGGCGCTGCGAATTGCGGCGGGGTTGGGTGGGGCGGCGGTCCTGAACGTCGGGACCGCCGCGGGGACCGTCGCGGCCGGCGACGACTCACGGCTATCCGACGCGAGGACGCCGACGGCTCACGCGTCGTCACATGCGTCGGCGGGCGGTGATCCGATCAAGTTAGATGACTTGGCGGCTCCGGATGACAATACTGATCTGAATGTTTCGACGTCGGCTCATGGGCTAGTCCCGAAGGCTCCGAACCTGCCGCGGCAATATTTCAACGGGACCGCGGCGTGGTCGTATCCGGTCCCGGAACTCACGGCGTCGAAGACGGCGGACTACACGGCGGCGGCGGGGGATTGGGCGCTGTTTGACCTGTCCGCGGCGTCGGCAGATGTTACTCTGACGCTCCCGGCGACTCCCTCCGTGGGGGATCGCGTCGTTGTGACACAGACCACAAAGCACGCGACGTGGAAACTGGTCGTTGCTCGCAACGGTTCGAACGTAAACGGCGGCACGACGATGACAGATTTCGACATGACGACGAACGGTGGGACTTGCGTGTTTACCTACGTCGGCGGTTCAGCCGGGTGGAGTGGGGCAGTGGCAGTTGTGGGAGGGTAAGGCATGGCTCTGGATCTCGTGACTCAGGACAAAGCGCTTCGCAAGATTGCGGAGTACAACCAGGCGAGGCAGCAACTGGCGGGCTCGTGGCCGCAGTTCGCCGCGATGGCGAGCCGGTGCGCCACGCTGTTCGGCGAGGCGATGGCGATCGTTGCGGACGCCGCCGAACAACAGGCCGCGGGACTGGCGGCTGCGACGGACACGGGCGCGGACTTCGCGAGCAACGTGCAGCACATCGCGAGGATTCTCGACGTCGTCGCCGGCGGGATGATCGCGGTGGACGGCGAGGGGGCTCCGGTGGCCGTCACGCGGCAGCACCTGCTCGATCAGATCGCGGCGTTTCCGCCGACTCAGGGCTAGCAGATCTCATGTCGTTCAATTCGCTATTCGGGCTCGGCTCACACTCGTCAGACGCTGCACTGCAGTTGCTGCCGTGGCTGCAGGACAACGCGGCGTCTACCGCCGTCGTCGACTCCGGTCCGGGCGGAATCAACGGCACCCTTAACGGCGGGAACAACACTCAGGATCTCGATACGACTGGGCCGAATGGCTGGCTGACGTCGGCCCTGGATCTGGACGGGGCGGCCGACTACGTCAACTTCGGGGACGTGCTAGATATCGGTGCGTCTGATGACGCGGCGTGGGGTTGCTGGGCAAATCTCGATGCGTTTGGCGCGGCAACCGCTCCCAACATCTTAGGAAAAGGCGTTCAGGCCAACGCAAATGCCGGATTTGCCGTCCGGTCTACATCCACTGGAACACTGCAAGCGGTCGTCGGTAATGGGACGGCGAGAACGTCGGTGTCTGTGACCGGGTACTCCACAGCGACGTGGTATCTGGTTGCGGGCAATCTGGATCGTGCGGGGTCGCTGCTGTCTCTCTACGTGAATGGTGCATCCGCGGGTTCAACCAGTTCGCCCGCATCAGGGTCTTACAACGGAGCGAACAATCTTCAGATCGGTCGCAACGACCTTCCGAATTACCTCGATGGCAGAGTGTCTGGTGCGTGGAAATTCAGCCGGTCGCTGACGGCAAGTGAGCACGCAGAAATCAAGGACGGTCCGGAACCCGTCTACGTCTCCGGCTCCGACACGGTCACGGGCACGCCGCAAGACGGGGAGACGCTGTCTGTCAGCAGCGACGTGGTCTACGGCCTGTCGGCTCCATTCAGCGGCGGGACCAACGGGACGGTCACCTACAGCTACCAGTGGACCGCGAGCGACGACGGCAGCGGGACGGGCGAGGCGAATATCAGCGGAGCGACCGGCGCGACATTCACCGCGACGTCGGCTGAGGTCGGCAAGTATCTGCGACGCTGGCGACGGGCGATCAATACCGGCGGGTTTGATCCGGCGGAGGATCTGGCGAGTGATTTCAGCGGAGTTATCGTAGCGGCTGGTGGTGTGACGGCGAGAGGGGCAAGCCTGTTGCTCGTGATGTGAGGATACGATGGCGACTCAAACGATCGAATTCGACTACGTGGCCGGTCAGACGCTGACGGCGAAGCTCTTTCCGATTGACTCCGACACGCAGAGCGGGACGACTCAGAACGCAGTCGAGGCCGATAACCGAGACGGGCTTTACTCCGTCGCGTTTTCCGATCGAGCGGCAGGGCAGTACGTGCTGAGGGTCTACGCGGGGGCGTCGTTCGTCGCGGCGTTTGAGTACATACTCGCCGTGGTTACTGCCACGTATCGGCCAGCAGACGATACTGAAACGAAGGCGATGGGGGCCGACGTTGTCGCGGCAATCGCGGCTGCGGTGAAGGCTCAGTTCGCGACGGCTCCAGCGGCGGCGAGTAGCGGCTCCGTGCTGCAGAACCTTCAGTCGGCCCAACTGCGGCTTTCCAGGATCTATAACGATCTGCTGGCGTCTCCGAAGCCTAACTACACTGTAGGCGGAGACACCTACCAATGGTCGGATTACCTGGCGAAGATCGGGGCAGAGCTGGACTCCGTCACGAAGCGAATCGTGGCGATGGAAGGGCCGTTTGAAGTGGTCTCTCGGGCGGAGTGACGGAATGCAGATCGATCACCGATCAAATTATCTGGTCTGGGACGACGTGGAGAGCGTGTCCGTCGTGCTGAAACGGCACAGCGGAGACGTGACGGTGAGCTGTGACTACGCGCTCCGGGATGATGATGTGCGGTCGGATGTGCAGTTCGAAGGGATTGGCACGGATCAGGCGACGGTGGAGTGGTCGATCGCTGACGCGGAGCTTAACCCTCTGGCGATCGAGGGCCGGGAGATCAGGCGAGACGATCAGATCGTGGATTCCGACGGGGTAGTGTTCCGTGTCGTCGGAGCGAGTCGGCTAGTTCAGAACTCGAAATGGGTAGCGATCACGGTTCAGGATCGGGCCTGAGAGAGGGGATCCAATGCAATTTGGTGATCGTTGTCGGGAGACGAGTGAGACGACAGGCTCAGGAACTCTGAGCCTGGACGGGGCGGTCTCGAAGTATCAGACGCTCGTGGCTGGCGTCGGATCCGGAAAGGTGATCCCCTACTGCGTGGCGCATCGATCCGCGGCGGAGTGGGAAGTCGGGTTTGGGACAGTGACCGATGGGGCTCCAGACACGCTCAGTCGATCGAAGATTGTGGCGAGCAGCAATTTGGGGGTCGCGGTTAACTTTTCGGCTGGCACGAAAGACGTGTTCCTGACGCACCCGGCAATCGTTGTGGATGGCGGGGCACGCCTTAGGAGTCCGTGTCGAGTCGCGACGACAGGCAACATCACGATCGCCACGGCGCTTGTGACGGGGCAGACGATCGACGGGGTCGTCCTGGCGGCCGGGGACCGAGTGGCGGTCTGGAACCAGACCACTGCATCGCAAAACGGAATCTACGTTGTCGGCGCGACTCCAGCTCGGGCCGGCGACTTCTGGACCGGGACCGGCGCTTCGGCGGCGATGGTCTTCGTGACGAGCGGGACGGCGCTCTCCGGTCTCCTGCTGATCTGCACGTCGGCGGAGGCCTCTGACGTGATCGGCACGAACAACCTGACGTTCCTGCCGATGCTCCGGGGGCCTGCAACGGCGACGGACAACGCTGTCGCTCGATTTGACGGTTCCAGCGGCGGCAAGCTGCAGGACTCCGGAGTTCTGATCGACGACGCGGATAAGATCAAGGGGAAGGCGTCCTATTCTCTGGGATCGGAGCCGGCGGATGGGGCTACGATCACGCTGGATCTGGACGCGGACAATCT
>Ga0172380_10006900_pt1 | contig 13001 bp, 10 predicted proteins | sample Leawe162metaG_FD_119747 | JGI IMG/M metagenome (GOLD analysis project Ga0172380, IMG submission 119747) | Leachate microbial communities from a municipal landfill in Southern Ontario, Canada - Leachate well 162 metaG | ecosystem: Engineered > Solid waste > Landfill > Unclassified | place...
AGCGCCAGGGCGAAGACGATGGCCCTGGTGCGGCCTTTGGAGCGTGCCAGGAAGTACGCGACGGGATAGCCGAGCGCGGTCACACTGATCGCAACCAGCAGCGACATCAGCGCCGTCCGGCCAATCCCCACAAGAGAAAGGCCGTCGGTCAGAAACCGGTGGTAGTTGGCGAGCGTCAGGGCGCCCGAGGTGGCGTCGGAAAAACTGATCCCGATCATCAGCCCCATCGGAAGTGCAAAGAAGATGGCGAGCACAAGGAGGGATGGAGACAGGGCGGCATAGATGTGCGATCTGCCGTCCCCTCGGACTGGCGCCACGGGAAGGTTGAGGACAAGAGTGTTCATGACAGCCCTCTCAGTTCGCCGCGGGCACGACATCGCGCTCCCAGCGATCGGCCCATTCCGGCAGACGCTCGGCCACGATTGCGAGATCAGGAAGAAGCAGCGTCTTCAGATCGGCCTCGGTCGTGACCTGCCGCGCCCGGAGTTCTTGCGGAACGTCGATATCCGGGCGGGCGCTGCCGACCTTGTAGCCGGATACCCAGGCCTCCTGGCTCGACTTCTCGAGGAAGAAATTGACGAACTTTAAAGCTGCGGATTTGTTCTCGGCCCCGGTCGGAATGCTGAGCGTGGCAATCAGCGGGATGGTGCCTTCCTTCGGCCGCACATAGTCGACAGGCTCACCGGAATCCACCAGCAATTGGGCCCGGCCGTTCCAGAAGGGCATGGCCCAGACCGTCCCGTCCTTGATGTAGCTCTCCAGGATCGCCGAGGACTGCTCGAAGCCGATCGATTGTTCAGCGAGCCTGGCCATTGCGGCGAAGCCCGGATCAAGATTGTCGACAAGGTCACCACCATTGATCACGGACAGGACCTGGAGAAGGTCCACCGCCATGACATTCTGGAAAGTCGGCAGCACCACCCTGTCCTTCAGTTCGGGCGCAAGCAGTGCGTTCCACGACGTTGGCGGCTGGGAGAAGTGGTCCGTCCGATAGAGGAGGGACATGTACTGTATCTCATGGACCGCACCGCAGGGACCGGCCACTGCCGCGATGCTCGGCGCAAGCACCGCCAGATTGGGAACACTCGCCACATCGAGTTTTTCCAGCAAACCATCCTTGCAACCCTGCAGCGCCTGGGACGCCGTCATGACGACGACATCGAAACCGGGGTGCCCGCTGGTCGCCTTGATCTTGGCATAGTCCTGCGATGAGGAGCCGACTGCATCGTAGATAACCTCGATACCGAACTCCTTCACGAACGGTTCGATGATCTTCTCGCGAATGATGTGCTCGTAAGGACCGCCATAACTGTTGACGATTAGGGTTTCGGCATGAAGCGGTTCGGCCAGCCCACAAAGGGCCAGCGACAGCAGCGCGATTGAGCATCGCTTTGTTTTCATGGCAGTTTCTCGCTCTTTTTTAGAGATTGTTCCCGGAGCGATGGTGATGCCTTGGCCTCACAACGTCTAATAGGTATCGAGGAGGATTCATGCCGGCGGCCTATGAATCGCCCCTTCCAGCAAGGGAGGCGGACGGCTCCCATACTCGTGTCAAGCGACGGCCGAAAGTGATTTGGGTCCAGGCGACCTGCACCGCCTGAGCGAACCGAGAGTTTTGGGGAATGTTCGAGCGCCGCCGGTGGCAGGTGCGCGCCGCTCCTGGTATTGGCGGCGACCGGTCAACCACTTGAAAGATGAACGCATCAGCGCATCGCTGTTTGGACGATCACCACCGCGCTCCCGTGGGCCACGTCCCGTCCCGATTGCCAGCTTGCCTGCCCTTTTCAATGCATGACGCGGTCGATGCAGGCCCGCACGCGCGCCACTCCCTCGACGATGTTGCTGCGCTGGATCGAGGAATATCCCATCCGGAAGTAGCGGCAGGGAACGCCGCTTGTTGGGAAGAAGGGTGAGCCGGGCTCGACCAGGACGCCTTCTTTCCGCAACTCGTGCACCAACATATCTGCATTCAGTCCCATGGGTCCCTCGATCCAGAACGATGTGCCGCCAAATGTTGAGGAACCCGCGATCTTCAACCCTTCCCGCCGAAGCGCTTCCGCCATCAGCACATGGCGCTTGTGATACTCCATGCGCATACGATGCAGCACGGAATCGTAGTGGCCTAGCGCCAGGAAGTAGGCGGCGGTGCGTTGCAGGTGGCCGGGCGGGTGTCGCAGCATTAGGGAGCGCAAAGCGCGCGCCTCGCGAATGAAGGGCGCTGGCGCAACAAGATAGCCCAGGCGCAGCCCGGGAAAGAGAGACTTCGAGAAACTGCCGATGTAAAGTACGCGCCCAGTCGCGTCGAAGGCCTTCAGTGCCGGCGACGGCGGAGCAAGAAAGCTTATCTCGAATTCGTAGTCGTCTTCAACGATCACGAAATCCTTTTCGTGAGCGGCCTGGAGCAGGCGCGCCCTCCGGTCGATCGGCATGGTCGCGCCCGTTGGGGAGTGGTGACTGGGCGTTACGAATACGGCGTCGACATCCTGTGGCAGAGCATCCGGAGGCAGGCCTTCTCCATCCACGTCAATCGTCGCGACCTTTGCTCCGCTTAGCAGAAGCGATGCGCTGATGTCGGGATGGCAAGGGTTCTCGCAGACCGCGGTGGAGCCATTTTGTAAGATCAGCCGTGTCACGATCCATAGCGCATTCTGTGCTCCGACGGTGACAAGAATCTCATCGCGATTGGCATGGATGCCCCGCTGCGGCAACGTGCGGGAGCAAATATAGTTCACAAGCCTCACATCGTCGGCGGCGGCAAGATCGCTTGCCATCTGAATGAAGTCCTCGCGTGCCAACGCTCGCCGCGAACAATCCCGCCAAGCGTTGAGATCAAACAGCGACGGATCCATCTGGCCATACAGGAAGGGGTAGGGATAGCGCCGCCAGTCAAGGGGCTTGGGAACCTGGCGCACAACCGTAAAACTCATTTTCACCTTGCTGGTCCAGTCGATGGGGGCGGAACTGGAAGGCCGCTGATCGTTCTCCAGGCTGCCAGGCGGCGGGTTTCCTGCGATGCAGTAAGAGCTGCGAGCGATAACCTCGAGATAACCCTGAGATACGAGCTCCTGGAAGGCTTGTGTCACGGTGACGCGCGAGATGTGGAGATAATTGGCCAATCTGCGGGTCGAAGGCAACTGCGCGCCTGGCTGAACACGGCCTGCGAGCACGGCCGACACGACCGTTTCACGCAATTGAGCCTGTAAGCCCACTCCGCTTTTTCGTTCGATGAAGAAGATTGTTTCAGAGACGTTAGTGCGCACGAAGCTCGGCCCAAGCGGAGATCATCTGGACTCATTCAACTTTCAAACTGGACGTAACACAACCCCGACGTCGAATTTATCTTTTGGCAAAAGACCGGGACAACCGGCTTAACAACAATCAAAGAGGTGGAACGTCAATGATTCTTAAACATTTCAAGCGCCTAGCGGCCGCAGCCAGCATAGTGGCAGGCCTTGTCGCATCAAGTACGGCTTACGCGGAAACCAGACTCGTGGTTGGTTATCAGCAGATCGTTGGTCCATTCGTGGCGGCTATTGCCGATGGCCGGTTCGACGCGGCGGCAAAGGAGGCCGGATACACGATCGACTGGCGTCAGTTCAGCTCCGCCGGGGATATCTCGACGGCGCTTGCGTCAGGTGACGTGCCGATCGGCGTACTCGGCTCCACCGGCGCGACAGCTGCCGCGACCCGCGGAGTGGAGCTGCAGCTGTTCTGGATTCTCGACAATATCGGCAAGTCTGAGGCCCTGGTCGCCCGCGACGGATCGGGTATCACCAGGCCAGAAGACCTCAAAGGCAAGAAGGTCGCTGTACCATTCGTCTCGACATCGCACTTCCACCTCTTGGTGGGCATGAACAAGGTATGGAATGTCGATCCCCGCGAGGTCGAGATTCTAAACCTGAAACCGCCGCAGATCGTTGCCGCCTGGCAGCGTGGCGACATCGACGCTGCGTATGTCTGGCCGCCTGCGCTGTCCGAAATATTGAAAACGGGCAAGGTGATTTCGGATTCCGAGATCATCGGCGCCGCAAGTGTTCCGACGTTCGACGGGCTGGTGGTCGACAAGGGCTGGGCCGAGGAGAACCCGAAGCTCATGGAGGCCTTCACCCGAGTTCTGGCGGAATCCTACTCCGATTACAACGCCAACAAGACCGCATGGACGGCCGATTCGCCGCCGGTCAAAGGCATCGTCAAGCTCATCGGCGGCGATGGTCCCAGCACGGTCGAGGCGCTTGCGCTCCTGTCCTTCCCCAACGCGGACGAACAGGCTTCCGACACATGGCTTGCCGGTGGCGCGATCCGAGCGCTCAACGAAAGCGCAAGGTTCCTCGTTGAACAGAAGCAGATCGGCAAGTCGCTGGATGACTACGCGCCCTTCGTCAACTCGAGTTTCGCGCAGGCGGCCATGAAATAGCGCACCTGTCCAGAATGCACCGCCCCGTCTTGAGCGGGTCGGTGCCATCATCGCTTTTCACAAGCTGGGACTGAGGTGCAGAAGGTCATTTCAAATGGAAACGCTTTGCGTCCGAAACATCAGTCTGACCTATCCGGGGCTATATTCGGATCAGGCTGTAGTCGCCCTCAAGGGCGTCAATCTTACCATCAATAGTGGAGACTTCGTTGTCGCATTAGGCGCGTCAGGTTGTGGCAAAACAACGCTACTCAATCTGATGGCAGGCTTCATGGCTCCGTCAGATGGAGATATCTCACTTGGAGACAAACGGATCTCTGGACCCGGCGCGGAACGCGGCGTGGTCTTCCAGAAACACGCGCTCCTTCCGTGGCTCAACGTGATCGACAATACAGAGTTCGGTCTCAAGCTCCGCGGCGTCGACAAGGCGACAAGACGAGAGCTGGCGACGAAGAATCTGGCGTTGGTTGGCCTGCAGGACTTCCACCGCCATATGATCTATCATCTGTCGGGCGGTATGCAGCAGCGTGTCGGCATTGCCAGAGCGCTGACCTGCGATCCCGCAATGCTTCTGATGGATGAGCCGATGGCCGCGCTCGACGCGCTGACGCGCGAAACCATTCAGGAATTGCTGCTTAAGGTTTGGCAGCTCACCAACAAGATGTTCTTCTTCATAACGCATAGCGTCGAAGAGGCCCTTTTTCTCGGTTCGCGGCTGATCGTCATGTCGCCGCGCCCGGGCCGCATCACCCACACCTATGAACTCAACTTCAATCGTCAGTATCTAGCCGAAGGCAATGCCCGCGCGATCAAGTCCAGCCCGGAGTTCATCAGGATGCGCGAGGAAGTGCTAGGCATTATCTACGGCGACGAACGTGCGTCCGGCAATCCGGAGGTGGCCCATGCTTGAGAGAGCCAAGCGGACCCGGGCCGTCGAGCCTGGCCAGATCTTCGGTGCACCGGGCGAGGGCAACAGCGGATTGATCAGCTTCCTCACGTCAGCCGCGCTCATCGCCCTATGGTTCATCGTTGCGGAATCTGGCTGGGTGAGGCCACTCTTTCTCCCCTCGCCGTTGGCAGTATGGGACAAGTTCGTGCTGGCGCTGACGGAGGGCGTCTCGAACTCGACCTTGGTGGAACACACTCTGGCCAGCCTATGGCGTGTTTTCGGTGCCTTCCTGATTGCGCTGGTGAGCGCCGTACCGATCGGTATTCTCATGGGCGTAAACCGCTTCGTTCGCGGGCTGTTCGACCCTGTTATCGAATTCTACCGACCGTTACCGCCGCTCGCCTATCTGCCACTCGTCATCATCTGGCTTGGCATCGGCGAGTTCCCCAAGGTGTTCCTGATCTATCTGGCGATCTTTGCGCCGATGGCGATTGCTGCGAGGGCAGGAGTACGATCGGTATCGACGGAGCAGATCCACGCGGCCTATGCGATGGGTGCCACTCGGAGCCAGGTCATAAGCCAGGTTATCCTGAAGGCAGCCTTGCCCGAGATCTTCACCGGGATGCGCATCGGCATCGGTGTGGGCTGGACGACCCTGGTGGCGGCCGAAATGGTTGCCGCAAACCGGGGCCTCGGCTTCATGGTCCTCAACGCGGCCGAGAATCTCGAAAGCGACACGGTGATCATGGGCATCTTCATCATCGGAATCTTCGCGTTCACCTTCGACCTCTTACTCCGCTACCTGGAGAAGGTGCTGATACCCTGGAAGGGCCGCGTGTAGGCAGCGACAGTCCGTTCCGACATTCCACTCAAACCCGGCCATGGCGGCCATGCAAGACGGTCTTCTCCGTCTGTGGTGAAACCATGCCACCTGACGAGCCAAAGGACATGACAATGACAGTGACTCCAGCCGATCTCAGAATACTGTTCGGTGCCTTCAACCGGCATGACATCAATGGGGTCATGCGCTTCTTCGCAGAGGACTGCGTCTTCAACGCCGTGGGCGGCCCGGATGTATTCGGGACCCGTTACGTGGGACTGGCTGCGATCTCTGACGCTTTCAGCAGTGTCTGGAAGGCCATGCCCGACGCGGAGTGGAGCGATCACAGCCATTTCGTACAGGATGACCGGGGGGTGTCCGAGTGGATGTTCTCCGGCACTGCCGCTGCCGATGGCAGCCGCATCCACGCAGAGGGCTGCGACCTCTTCACCTTCCGTGACGGCAAAATCGTCCGCAAGCAGGCGTTCCGCAAGAACCGTCCGCTTCTCCAGCCACGGTACTAAATTTCGGAGCTAATCAATGGAACAGCACACCACCATCCACACGAAGGGCAGGGCGCCTTTCGATCCCGCCTATGATCCCGAACACTCACGCAGCCCGGGCACCGGGAAGGAATATGCTCCGACATATTGGATCGCGACGGCGGGACCTGAGCCAGAAGACGACGGCCCAATTACGCGGGATATCGACGTCGATGTGGCTATCATCGGCTCAGGTTACACCGGCCTCTCATGCGCAATCCACCTTGCGCGCGACCACGGCATCAAGGCGACGGTACTCGAGGCGAACGGCGTCGCCTGGGGCTGCAGCACCCGCAATGGCGGACAGGCGCAAATCTCCGCCGGTCGCCTGAAGCGCTCGCAATGGATCGAGCGCTGGGGCGTGGATGTGGCGAAGAAGCTGCATGCGGAAATTGCTGAAGGCTTCGAGCTTTTCCGCGCGCTGATCCGCGAGCCGGAAATCGACTGCGACCCGCAGGATGGCGGCCATCTCTACATTGCGCATCGAGAGAAAATGCTACCGGCTCTCCAAAAGGAAGTCGAAGTCATGAACAAGGTGTTCGGCTATCCATCGCGCATGATCAGTCGCGACGAGGTCCACAGCGATTTTGTGCGCGACTCCGAGGCAAAGGGCGCGATGTATGAGCCGGACGGCATGGGAATTCATGCCGGCAAGCTGGCATTCGGATATTTGCGGCTGGCGCGGCGGCTGGGGGCGCGTGTTCACACCTCCAGTCCAGTTCTCAGGTGCACACATGATGGAAAAGCATTTCGACTTCAGGCGCCGGGTGGCAATGTGCGCGCGCGCGTGGTCTGCATAGCTACGGCAGGCTATACATCTCCCGCGATGAGCGCATTGACGCGCCGCCGGCTGATGCCGATCCTGTCAAATTCCATCGTAACGCGTCCGCTGACAGAGGGGGAACGGCAGGCGCTCAATTTCAGATCAATGATCCCTCTCACTGACACGCGCACGCTGAGACACTACTATCGACTTCTGCCCGATGGTCGTGTGCAAATCGGTAGCCGAAGCGCGATCACCGGACGTGATGCACCGAACCGCAAGCATCTTGACCTCCTTTTGGCTGGGCTCTACCGCAAATTTCCGCCGCTGAACGGAATCGAGATCGAATATTCATGGTGGGGCTGGGTTGACGTCAGCCACGACATGATACCGCGCATCTTCCAGCCCGATCCAGGGCAAAAGCTGTTCTACGCCATGGGCTATGGCGGCAATGGCGTCATGTATTCGGCGCAGGCCGGTCGCCGCATGGCCCAGATGGTCGCCGGCGAGGGGGGAACGCCGGATCTGCCGATCTTCACATCCGCGTTACCCAGCCACGGTGTTCTGACACCGTTCCGGCGGCTTGGTCAGTGGGGGATGTACCGTTGGTACTACCTCAAAGACGAGATCCTGTAGGCGTGGGGGAGTCAGAACGTTTGCGCGAGTTTGCGTGCCGCCGACTGAAGCACGGGCACATAGCGCTTGGCGTCGTCAAGCGTCATGCGTGCCTTTGGAGCGTGGCAGGCGAGCGACGCAACTACCCGTCCGTTTCTGTCAAGAACAGGAACCGCGATGGCTATCAGGCCGATCATGAACTCCTCCCGATCGGTGCTGTAGCCGTCGCGCAAAATCTCGGCAAAGTCTGCCTCCAGCGCATCGGCCGACATGATCGTTGCAGGCGTGAACCGTTCAAACGTCATCGAAGTCAAGAGCTTCTGCCTCTGTTGCGCGTCCATATGCGCAAGCAACAGTTTACCGCTGGCGGTGCAGTGAAGGGGAACCCGCGAACCAGGTTCAAGATGAACTCGCAGCGGCCAGTCGGATTCGACGCGCGCCAGATATATGGCGTCGCAGCCGGACCGCGTCACGAAATTGCATGTCTCACGCGTCACATCAACGACCTGCTTCAAGATCGCTTGCCGCTGGGATCCCACGCCCGAACCAACAATGGTCAAGCCCATCTTGAACAGACGTGGACCGACCGAGTAGTGGTGCCTGTCAGGCTCGCGAAAGAGGAAGCCCTCTTCCACAAGACGCTGGCACAGCCTGTGCAGAGTCGCTCTTGGCATGTCGATCCGCTCTGCAAGTTCGGTCAGCGTGACCGGCTTTTCGGAAAGTCCGATGACTTCGATCAGATTGAGGCTTCGGGTCACGGCCGAATTCGGCGTGTCGTTTCCATCTTCCATTTATTCGTCCTTATCTCATTGAGTGAGACTATTGTTAGCCAAAACATCTATTATATATCATCAATTTTGGCAATTTCTCATTCACTGAGATATTATATCTCAGAATATTTGACACCTCGATCCCTTTGGCTCCCTTTTTGGGGCGGGGAGGGACCGAAAGTGAACGAAGCGCAATTTGACTACATTGTTGTCGGTGCCGGCTCTTCGGGCTGCACCGTTGCCGCGCGTCTGTCCGAGAACGGCAATTTCCGCGTTGCTCTCGTCGAAGCTGGCCCGAAAGACACCAGTCCCTGGATTCACTTGCCGCTCGGTTACGGCAAGACCATGTGGGACGAACGCATCAACTGGAAACTTTACACCGAACCCGACTCCAACATGAACGGCCGACGCATCTACTGGCCGCGCGGTAAGGTCCTGGGTGGCTCTTCCGCGATTAATGGCCTGATCGCCATTCGGGGACAAGCTGAGGACTACGACGACTGGGCGCGTTACGGCGGCGATCAATGGAGCTATCGCAATGTGCTACCCTATTTCCGCAAGTCCGAATCCTTCAGAGGGTCCGCGAACCCAGACTACCACGGCAAACACGGGCCGATCAGCGTCGATCCGATCCGTGAACGACACCCGCTGATAGATGCGTTCATCGCTTCGGCCACTCAGCTTGGCATTCCGGCCAATGACGATTTCAACGGACCGTCGCAGGAAGGCGCGGGCTACTACAGTCTAACGACACGAAATGGGCTGCGCAGCAGTGCTGCCGTGGGCTACCTGCGTCCGGCGCTGCGGCGCGCCAACCTCGAAATTCTGACCGATACGCTGGTCACGAGAGTCCGCTTTGAAGGACGCCGCGCGCAGGGCATCGAATACACTCAAGGTGGGCGGAAAATGAGCATGGATGCGCGGCGCGGCGTCATCCTGAGCGCCGGCGCTGTGCATACACCGCACCTGTTGATGCTATCCGGCATTGGGCCAGCCCAGCATCTCAAGGAACACGGCATCGAGGTGCTCGCCGACATATCGGGCGTTGGCTCGAATCTGCAGGATCACCTGCAGTTGCGACTTATCTATCGATGCAACAAGCCCATCACGACGAACGACGATCTGAACAGCCTGACCGGCAAGGTGAAAATCGGCCTGCAATGGTTGTTGACGCGGACGGGTCCGCTTGCCGTCGGAATCAACCAGGGTGGTCTTTTCGCCAAGGTCATGCCGAATGCGGCGCGGCCCGATGTTCAGTTCCATGTTGCCACCCTTTCCGCAGACATGGCCGGAGGAAAGGTCCATCCCTTCTCCGGCTTCACCATGTCGGTTTGCCAACTTCGTCCAGAGAGCAGGGGCGCTATTCGGTTGGCGTCTGCCGATCCCACGATGCAGCCGCTCATACACGCCAACTATCTCGACTCTGACCTCGACCGTCAGGTGGCCGCCGCGGGCGTCAGGCTGGCCCGCCGCATCGCGAGTATAGGTCCGCTGCACCAGCTCGTGGCTCGCGAGGAACTCCCGGGCGAAACCGTGGAGAGTGACGAAGGCATTCTCGATTTCGCGCGCCAGCATGGAGCGACCATCTTCCATCCGACGAGCACATGTCGAATGGGCCAGGACAGCGATGAGGGCGCTGTGGTCGATCCGGACCTGAGGGTGCGAGGCTTTGACGGTCTGTGGATCGCTGACTGTTCGGTGATGCCCAACATCGTATCCGGAAACACGAACCTGCCGGCGATCATGATCGGAGAAAGACTGTCCAGCTCAATTCTGAACTGAAATCCAACTTTGGGAGGAAACCATGTTGAATACCGCCAGAAGCGTAAGGGAAAGTGAAGTGAGGCGCGTCGTGTTCGCGTCCTTGATAGGCGCGACGATCGAGTGGTACGATTTCTTCTTGTACGGCGTGATCGCCGGTATCGTTTTCAACCACCTTTATTTCCCGGCAAATGACCCGCTTGTTTCAATGGTATTGGCCTATGCAACCTTTGCAGTCGGCTTCGTTGCCCGTCCGCTCGGCGGTATCATATTTGGACATTTCGGGGACAGGCTCGGGCGCAAACAGATGCTCGTGCTCACCATCCTTATCATGGGTGTGGCAACTGTTTTGATCGGCCTTCTGCCAACCTATGACCAGATTGGCGTGGCAGCTCCCATTCTGCTGCTCATCCTGCGCGTTGCGCAAGGCATCGGCATTGGAGGGGAATGGGGCGGTGCCGTCCTCATGGCCTATGAGTTCGCACCGGAAAACAGGCGCGGTTTCTATGCGTCGATCCCGCAAATCGGCCTTGCCGTCGGGCTGTGCCTCTCATCTGGCGTGGTAGCACTTCTCAGTTTGCTGCCCAACGAAGCTTTCATGTCCTGGGGTTGGCGCAGTGCCTTCGTTGGCTCGGTCGTGCTTATCATCATAGGCCTCTATATCCGGCTCAAGGTCGCTGAAACGCCGGACTTCGCCGCTGTCAAGGAAGAACGACAGGAACTCAAGATCCCGTTTATCGAACTCATCCGGACCTATCCCCGGAATATCCTGCTCGGCATGGGTGCCCGTTATATCGACGGCGTCTTCTTTAACGTATTCGCTGTCTTCTCGATCGTCTATCTGTCCAAATATGTGCAGGTGGACCGTACCACGGCATTATGGCTCGTGTGCCTTTCTGCACTTGTCATGGTCGTGGCGATTCCGCTGTTCGGTAAGCTGTCCGACCGTTGGGGCCGTCCTAAAACCTATGCCATCGGCAGCCTGCTGCTGGCACTGGTCACCTTCCCGGCCTTCATGATGATGGGAAGTGGGAGCTTGCCGTTGATTGCACTCTCTCTCATCGTCCCGTTCGGCATCATCTACGCAATGTGCTACGGCCCCGAAGCAGCTCTGTTCTCAGACCTGTTCGACGTGAAAGTGCGCTATACCGGCATTTCCTTTGTCTATCAGTTTTCTGGCATCTTCGCCAGCGGCATCACTCCGATCATTGCGACCTATCTCATCAGCTATGGCAACGGCGAGCCTTGGCTGCTGGCCGGCTACGTAGTGTTTGCCGCTCTTGTTTCGATGGTTTCGGCCATGCTCATACGCCCGGTTTCCGAAACGAATTCCGCCCTCCCGCACGAGCCATTGCGCTCGTCACCCGTTTACCCAAGCTAAAGGGAAATAGCCATGAAAATGACCACAGAGGAATCCTTCGTAAAAGTACTTCAGATGCATGGCCTCGAACATGCCTTCGGCATCATCGGCTCGGCCATGATGCCGGTGTCGGACCTGTTCCCCAAGGCTGGCATCAAATTCTGGGACTGCGCTCATGAGACCAATGCCGGCATGATGGCTGACGGTTTCAGCCGTGCTACGGGCACGATGGCGATCGCGATCGGCCAGAATGGCCCGGGCGTCACCGGCTTCATCACCGCGATCAAGACCGCCTACTGGAACCACACGCCGCTCCTGATGGTGACGCCCCAGGCGGCCAACAAGACCATCGGCCAGGGCGGGTTCCAGGAGGTCGACCAGATGGCGATGTTCGAGGAGATGGTCTGCTACCAGGAAGAGGTGCGCGACCCCTCGCGCATTCCCGAAGTGTTGAACCGCGTCATCGAGATGGCCTGGCGCCGCAGCGCCCCGGCGCAGATCAACATTCCGCGCGACTACTGGACCCAGGTGATCGACGTCGATCTGCCCTCGATCGTTCGTTTCGAGCGCCCGGCCGGCGGACCGCAGGCGATCGCCGAGGCGGCACGGCTGCTGTCGGAGGCGAAGTTCCCGGTCATTCTCAACGGTGCCGGCGTCGTCATCGGCAATGCCATCGCCGAGTCGATGGCGCTTGCCGAGCGGCTCGACGCGCCGGTCTGCTGTGGCTACCAGCACAATGATGCTTTCCCCGGCAGCCACCGGCTGTCGGTCGGTCCGCTCGGCTACAACGGCTCGAAGGCGGCGATGGAGTTGATCTCCAGGGCCGACGTCGTGCTTGCGCTCGGCACCCGCCTCAATCCCTTCTCGACCCTGCCTGGCTATGGCATCGACTATTGGCCCAAGAATGCAGCGATCATCCAGGTCGACATCAACGGCGACCGGATTGGCCTGACCAAGAAGGTAACGGTCGGCATCTGCGGCGACGCCAAGCAGGTCGCCCGCCAGATCCTCGAACAGCTCTCGCCGTCGGCAGGTGATGCCGGCCGCGAGGAGCGCAAGGGGACCATCCA
>Ga0172380_10006901_pt1 | contig 13001 bp, 12 predicted proteins | sample Leawe162metaG_FD_119747 | JGI IMG/M metagenome (GOLD analysis project Ga0172380, IMG submission 119747) | Leachate microbial communities from a municipal landfill in Southern Ontario, Canada - Leachate well 162 metaG | ecosystem: Engineered > Solid waste > Landfill > Unclassified | place...
CTGCTGGCACTGCACCTGACCAATGGTCCTCGCCGTGCCATCGCCCTGGTGTGGCTGCTCGTGGCCATCTCGATCGCGCAGGCCCTCGTCGGGTACACGCAGTACTTCACCGGACTGCCGACGCTGCTGGTGCTGATTCACGTGACCGGCTCAGCTGGCCTGTGGATCACCATGCTGCTCATTCCCTCACGCGAACGCGTGCGCGATGAGACGGCTGCCTAGAAGACGAATGGATCGATTGCCACCGCGAGGAACAGCAGCGCGAGATAGGTGATCGAGAAATGGAAGAGCCGCATGGCTCGCGCGTTGATCTGCGGGTCACTGTGCCGGGCCGCTCCCAGGAGCCGATAGGCCTCGACCAGGAACACCGCGCCGAGAACAGCAGCCGCGATGCCGTAGACAGGACCCATCGGCGCAACGGGGATGAGCACCAGTGACACCAGCACCATGACCCAGCTGTAGCGAACGATGCTCACGACGACATGTTCGGGCGACTTCAGCACCGGCAGCATCGGGATGCCTGCCTTGGCGTAGTCGTCCTTGTACTTCATCGCCAATGGCCAGTAGTGCGGAGGCGTCCAGAAGAACACGATCAGGAACAGCACCACTGGAGTCCACGTGAGCGACCCCGTGACCGCCGACCAGGCGATGAGCACCGGCATGCAGCCCGCCGCACCGCCCCACACGATGTTCTGGGCAGTGCGCCGCTTGAGCCACATGGTGTAGCCGACCGCATAGGCCGCGATCGCCACCAGCGCCAGCACGGCGGCGACCCAGTTCGTCCACCAGTAGAGGAAGAAGGCGCTTGCCACGCTCAGGAGGAAGCCCTGGAACAGTCCGGCACGCACGCTGATGATGCCCATGGCGGCGGGACGCTTGTCGGTGCGATGCATGATCGCATCGATGTCGCGGTCGTAGACGCTGTTCAGCGTATTGGCGCCCATCGCGGCCAGAGCGCCGCCGAGGAGCACGGCGATGGTGGCTCGCAGGGTGGGCAGGCCATTGGCTGCCAGGAACATCGTTGGCACCGCGGTGACCAGGAGCAGTTCGACGATGCGTGGTTTCGTCAATGCGATGTGGGCACGGATGCGCTCGCGCGGCGTGCTCGATGACACCTGGAGACCTGTACTCACCCTGACAGCCTAGCGATGGGCTGTCAGTTTTCTACGCCTCATGGACCGCACTAGGGTTTCGCCTGTGACGGCACTGGACTGGACCACTACTGACGAACGCGCCACCGCATACTTGCGCGCCTTGGCCATGGACGCTGTGCAGAAGGTCGGCAACGGCCATCCGGGCACTGCGATGGCCTTGGCTCCATTGGCCTATGTGCTCTTCCAGCGCGTGATGCGCCATGACCCGGCCGATCCCACCTGGCTTGGGCGCGACCGCTTCGTCCTGAGCTGCGGGCACTCGAGCCTTACCCTGTACAGCGAGCTCTTCCTGAGCCAGTACGGGCTGACGATGGGCGATCTTGAGTCCTTCCGCACCTCGGGCTCTCGCACGCCGGGACACCCCGAGCACGGGCACACTGCAGGAGTCGAGACGACGACCGGTCCCCTTGGCAACGGCCTGGCCACTGCGGTCGGCATGGCCATGGGCTCCCGCTATGAGCGCGGACTCTTCGATCCGAACGCTCCTGAGGGCACCAGCCCATTCGACCACCACGTCTGGGTCATCGCCTCCGACGGCGACCTCCAGGAGGGCGTTTCCGGTGAGGCCTCCTCACTGGCTGGAACCCTGGCCCTGGGCAATCTCACCGTCATCTGGGATGACAATCACATCTCCATCGAGGGCAACACCGCGCTCTCGTTCACCGAGGATGTCGTGGGTCGCTATGCCGCCTACGGCTGGGCGACGCACTTCGTGGATCGCCTGCCTGATGGCAATGTCGACCTGCCCGCGCTCTACGCAGCAATCCAGGCAGCGCTCGCCGATACGACCAAGCCCACGTTCATCGCGATGCGCTCGACGATCGCATGGCCGGCGCCCAAGGCCCGCGACACCTCGAAGGCGCACGGCTCGGCACTGGGTGCCGATGAGGTGGCCGCGACCAAGATCGAGCTGGGCCTGGATCCTGAGCAGTCCTTCGCCTTCGATCCGGCCGTACTCGCAGATGTTCGTGAGCGGCTGCAGACAAGGGTCGCAACCGAGCGCAGCGCCTGGACGACCGGCTACGACGACTGGCGCTCTCGCGAGCCCGAGCGGGCACTTCTCCTGGATCGCATCGTCGCAGGTCTGCTGCCCGATGATTTCGAGGCTGCGTTCCCCCAGTGGGAGACCACTGATGCACTTGCCACCCGCAAGGCCTCAGGAGAGGTCATCAATGCCATCGCTGCGATCATGCCTGAGTTCTGGGGCGGGTCAGCCGATCTGGCCGAGTCCAACAACACCACCATCGAGGGCGGCAGGAGCTTCCTGCCCGAGCAGACGACCATGCCTGACGCCTCGCCGTATGGCCGCATCGTCCACTTCGGCATCCGCGAGCACGCCATGGGCGCAGCGCTCAACGGCATGTCGCTGAGCGGCCTGACGCGGCCCTTCGGCGGAACCTTCCTGGTCTTCAGCGACTACATGAGAGGCGCAGTCCGACTGGCTGCCTTGATGCAGACGCCTGTCACCTTCGTCTGGACCCACGACTCCATCGGCCTAGGCGAGGATGGTCCGACCCATCAGCCCGTCGAGCACCTGTGGAGCCTGCGCGCCATGCCTGGACTCTCGGTTGTGCGGCCCGCAGATGCAAATGAGACCGCCGGGGCCTGGCATGCCGCGCTCACCCAGCGTCGACCCGTCGGACTCGTGCTCACACGCCAGAACGTGCCGACCCTGGTCGGACCGGCAGCCGCAATCGCCGGAGTTCGTCGCGGTGCCTATGTGGTGGCCGACAATCCGAGTCCTCGAGTGCTGCTGCTCGCGACCGGCTCCGAGGTGCAATTGGCCCTACGGGCCCATGAGGAGCTCTTCACCGAGGGCATCACCAGCCGCGTGATCTCGATGCCGTGCCTGGAATGGTTCGAGGAGCAGGACGCCGCCTATCGCGACGCGGTACTGCTGCCGAGTGTTCGCGCTCGTGTGTCCGTCGAGGCCGGCGCCACACTGGGCTGGTGGAAGTACGTCGGTGATCGCGGTCGCGTCATTGGCATCGATCACTTCGGGGCGAGTGCTTCCGACAAGGTGATCTTCACCGAGTTCGGCATCACCATCGAGGCGATCAAGGCAGCAGCGAAGTCATCACTCAACGACCAATCATGAAACCCTCGTTTGGAGACAGCAATGGCCACGGAAGCACTGCAGCAACTCACTGACGCAGGTGTCTCGATCTGGCTTGACGATCTGAGTCGATCGAGGCTGACTTCGGGCAACCTGGCCGAGCTCGTCAGGACGCACTGCGTTCGCGGCGTCACCTCGAATCCCTCGATCTTCGAGGCTGCGATCTCCAAGGGCGCCGCAGACTATGCGTCGGACCTGGAGAATCGTGCCCGCCAGGGTCTTGACGTCGACCTCATCATCCAGCAGCTGACAACCGATGACGTGCGCGAGGCGTGCGATGTGATGCTCGGGGTCTATCAGTCAACCGGTGGGGCCGACGGCCGGGTCTCCATCGAGGTCGACCCCAGGCTTGCCCACGACACTCATGCCACCATCGACCAGGCACGACTCCTCTGGGGCCTCATCGACCGACCGAATCTGCTGATCAAGATTCCGGCGACCCTTGCCGGCCTACCGGCCATCACTGCAGCCATCAGCCACGGCATCAGCGTGAATGTCACGCTGATCTTCGCCGTCGAGCGCTACGAAGCCGTCATCACGGCTTACGAGGAAGGACTGCGCCAGGCCGCACACCACGGCCGCGATCTGTCCTCCATCCATTCGGTCGCCTCGTTCTTCGTGAGCCGCGTCGACACTGATGTCGACAGGCAGCTCGATGCCATCGGCACGCCGGCGGCTGCGGCCCTGCGCGGCAAGGCAGCCATCGCCAATGCCCGGCTGGCCTTCGGGCACTACGAGGAGCGCATTGCGCGGGACGACTGGGCACTGCTCGCCGCCAAGGGCGCAACCCCCCAACGGCCGCTCTGGGCTTCTACCGGAGTCAAGGATCCTTCCTATGACGACACCCGCTACGTCATCGATCTGGCCGTGCGCGGAACCGTCAACACGATGCCAGAGGCAACCATGAAGGCCGTCGCAGATCACGGCGTCTTCGCCGGTGACACGGTGACCGGCACTGCTGCTGCCTCGGCCCAGGTCTGGAACGACCTCCGCACGCTGGGAATCGAGCAGACGGTCGTGTGCGACACCCTGGAGAAGGACGGCGTCAAGAAGTTCATCGATGCCTGGGAGCAGCTGCGCGCCACCGTGCAGGCGGCGATGGACCAGATCGTCTAACGAGTCTTCGAGGATCACATGACGAACCCGCTGCGCAGTCCGAAGGATCAACGACTCCCCCGCATCGCCGGGCCCTGCGGCATGGTGCTGTTCGGCGTCACCGGCGATCTGGCGCGCAAGAAGGTGATGCCAGCGATCTACGACCTTGCCAACCGCGGCTTCCTTCCCCCGGGGTTCAGTCTCGTGGGGTTCGCCCGCCGCGACTGGGCAGACGAGGACTTCGCCCAGATCGTTCACGATGCCGTGCGTGAGCACGCTCGCACGCCCTTCCGCGAGGAGACCTGGCAGCAGCTGTGCGAGGGCATTCGCTTCGTCGCCGGTGACCTGAGTGATGCTGCCGCATACGACGAGCTGTCCAGGGTCGTCGCGGATCTCGACGAGAAGCGCGGCACGGGCGGCAATCACGCCTTCTACCTGTCCATCCCGCCCGGCCTCTTTCCTGTTGTCCTCGAGCATCTCAAGACATCCGGCCTGGCGACGAACACCCCCGATGCCTGGCGTCGCGTGGTGATCGAGAAGCCCTTCGGCCACGACCTCGAATCGGCCCAGCAGCTCAATGAGCTCGTCGGAACCGTATTCGACACCGGGTCGGTCTTCCGCATCGACCATTACCTCGGCAAGGAAACCGTCCAGAACATCCTGGCCGTGCGTTTCGCCAATGAGATGTTCGAGCCGCTGTGGAACAGCAACTACGTCGACAATGTGCAGATCACGATGGCCGAGGACATCGGCATCGGTGGGCGTGCCGGGTACTACGACGGCATCGGCGCTGCCCGCGATGTGATCCAGAATCACCTGCTGCAGCTCCTCGCGCTCACGGCGATGGAGGAGCCACTCACCTTCGCCGCAGCCGAGGTCCGCGCCGAGAAGGAGAAGGTCCTCTCGGCCGTGCGACTGCCGAAGGATCTGGGCGCACACACCGCGCGCGGGCAGTATGCGGCCGGTTGGCAGGGCGGCATCCCAGTGCTCGGCTACCTCCAGGAGGAGGGCATCGATCCCGACTCCCACACCGAGACCTTCGCGGCGATGCGCGTCGACATCGACAACCGCCGCTGGGCAGGAGTGCCGTTCTACCTGCGCACGGGCAAGCGCCTTGGCCGCCGCGTGACCGAGGTGGCGGTGATCTTCAAGCGCGCTCCGCATCTGCCCTTCCTCGCAGAGGCCGTGCAGGAGCTCGGCAACAATGCACTGGTCTTTCGGATTCAGCCCGATGAGGGCATCACGGTTCGTTTCGGTTCGAAGGTGCCGGACACCTCCTCCATGGAGGTTCGTGACGTCACGATGGACTTCCAGTACGGCGAGACGTTCACCGAATCAAGCCCCGAGGCCTATGAGCGGCTGATCCTTGACGTGCTGATCGGCGATCCCCCACTCTTCCCACGCCATGTCGAAGTGGAACTGGGCTGGAAGATCCTGGATCCGGTACTCGACTTCTGGGCGCAGCAGGGCCAGCCCGATCAATACGTGTCCGGCGGCTGGGGCCCGCCGATCCAGTACGACATGCTGGCCCGCGACGGCCGCGCTTGGAGGAGACCATGATCCGCCTGGAGAAGACCAGCGGTGGCGCGGTGGCCGCGGCGATCAACGCCGAACGGCATCGACTTGGCTCACCCACCACTGGCATGGTGCTCACCTTGCTGATCATGGCCGACGAGGAGACCCAGTCGGATGCGACCGCGGCTGCGGCATCGGTCGCCCGGCAGCATCCAATGCGCATCATCACTCTCATCGGTCGCCCCGAGGGGCGGGCCGCACAGCTCGATGCCGAGATCAGCGTGGGCGGCGACGAGGGACCGGGCGAGGTAGCCATCCTGCGCCTGCGCGGCGAGCTCGCCGAGCATGGCAACTCTGTCGCGGTTCCCCTGCTCCTGCCGGACACCCCCGTCGTCGCCTACTGGCCCGGATCTGCTCCCGATGTCCCTGCCGACAGTCCCATCGGCCGTCACTCGCAGCGACGTATCACCGACGCTGCAGCAGCCGATGACCCGATCGAAGCCCTGCGCACCCGCAAGCGGGGCTACCGCCCGGGCGACACCGATCTGGCCTGGGCGCGCTGCACGCAGTGGCGCTCGGTACTGGCAGCTGCCTTCGATGCTCCCTTGGGCGAGGTGCACCACATACGAGTCGAGGGCGAGCGAGACAATCCCAGCGTGATCCTGCTGGGGGCCTGGCTGTCGCAGTGCTTCCAGGCAAGTGTCGAGACCGTCTGGAACGAGAATCTGGGCATCTCGTCGGTGACCCTGGATCTGGATGACGGTCAGATGTCGATCACGCGTCAGGATGAGAAGACGGCCTGCATCGCCCGTCCAGGACGCGCGGATGCGCAGATCACCCTGCCGCGCCGATCGACTCCTGCGCTGATGGCTGAGGAGCTTCGCCGCCTGGATCCTGATGACATGTACGGATCCGTCATCACTAATCTGGAGATATGAGCAACCGAGATGTCCTTCGCCATGCCGATGCCGATGCCCTCGCTGAGGCGGCTGCGGGGCGCCTTGTTGCAGCAGTCGTCGAGGCCCAGGAGCAGCGCGGCCAGGCCCATGTCGTCCTCACCGGGGGCGGCATCGGCACAGCAGTGCTGGTTGCGCTGGCCGCAAGTCCGGCCGTGAGCGCCATCGACTGGCACCGCATCCATCTGTGGTGGGGTGACGAGCGCTACCTGCCCACTGGCGATCCGGAGCGCAATGACACCGCAGCCCATGTCGCGCTGATCGATCAGGTGGCGATTCCACGCGACCGCGTGCATTCGATTCCCGGACCTGATACCTCTGATTCACCGCAGGCGGCCGCGCTCGCCTATGGCGAATCCCTCCTGCGCATCGGCGAGGGCGCACTGCCCGAATTCGATGTCGTCCTGCTCGGCATCGGACCGGATGCCCATGTGGCATCGCTGTTCCCAGAGCACCCGGCAACCCACGCGGTCGGCAATGTGGTTGCCGTGCACAACTCGCCCAAGCCTCCACCCACGCGGGTTTCGCTGACCTTCGCAGCACTGAACAATGCGCGCCAGGCCTTGATCCTTGCCTCAGGCCCGAGCAAGGCCGAGGCCGTGCGACTGGCCCTCGAGGAGCATGCCGGTCCCCTGCAGGTCCCCGCGAGCGGAATTCATGCTGCCCAGCAGACGCTCTTCCTCATCGACGAGGAGGCGGCACGAGAACTCCCGGCCGACTTCGGTCGACCGGGAGCCTAGAACTCTTGCTTGACTGCGTGGGCTAGAAGCCGCCTCCGCGCAGCTTGCCGAGGGCCTCATCGAGGATCGCAGCGCCATCGACGTCAGAGCGTCGTTCCTTCACGTAGGCAAGGTGCGTCTTGTACGGCTCGACCTTGGGCGGAGCGGGCGGGTTCTCCTTGTCCGTGCCTGCCGGCAGTCCGCATCGCGGGCAGTCCCACTCTTCGGGAATGGCCGCATCGGAGGCGAAACTCGGACGGGACTCATGCTTGCGCGAGCACCAGAATGAGATCCAGATACGGGGTGCAGCCTCGCCGCGCTCGGCCTCGCCCATGGGGCCTGCGCCTACGCGACTGCCTCGAATCGCACTTCCACCAGCCATGTTGTTGTTCCTCCCGGAATATTGCGAACTGAACTAGACGCCAGTGCGGATGAGGAGCCCGACGCCAACAATTGACGCGGCCCAGATGAGCCCAAGGGCTACGGTGATGCGATCGAGATTGCGCTCAGCGACTGACGAGCCGCCGATCGACGAACTGACGCCGCCGCCAAAGAGGTCGGAGAGACCGCCACCCTTGCCACGGTGCAGCAGGATCAGCACGATCAGCAGGATGCTGGTGATGATGAGCACGACAGCGAGCGCGATCGTGACAATGGTTAGCAAATCAAACTCCGAATCGACGTGTAGCCATCAGTATAGATCAGCCGGCCAGTTCGGCCGGGTGCAGGCGAAATCGGATGATTCCCACGAAGTCGTCGGGATCCAGGCTCGCTCCGCCCACCAGCACCCCGTCGACATCGACCCGGGCCATGATTCCGGCGATATTGCTGCTCTTGACCGATCCGCCGTACAGGATTCTGGCCGAGTTCGCCGACGCGGCCCCGTGGATCTCGCCGATGCGCATCCGGATGGCCCGACAGACCTCCTGGGCATCGTCGGGCGTGGCGACCTCACCGGTGCCAATGGCCCAGACCGGCTCATAGGCGATGACCAGGCCGGCGACCTCCTCGGCGGTGAATCCCGCAAGTGAGCCCTCGACCTGCTCGAGCACGAATGGCACATGGTTGCCCGCCTGGCGGATCTCCAGTCCCTCGCCCACGCACACGATCGGCGTGATGTCGGCGCCGAGCGCAGCGCGTGCCTTGGCATTGACCAGCGCATCGGTCTCACCGTGGTACTGACGTCGCTCACTGTGGCCGACCGCCACGTAGCTGCAACCGAGCTTGGCGAGCATGCTGGCTGAGATCTCACCGGTGTAGGCACCTGAGGCGTACTGCGAGACATCCTGGGCGCCATAGCCGATGTCGTACTTATCACCCTCGATCAGGGTCTGCACTGACCGGATGTCGGTGAATGGCGGCAGCACGACGACATCAGCCGAGGCGAAGTCCTCGTCATTCAGTGCAAAGGCAAGCTTCTGCACGAGCGCCAAGGCCTCGAAGTGATTGAGGTTCATCTTCCAGTTGCCGGCAATCAGTGGCTTGCGCTCGTTCTTGGCCATGTCAGTTCTCCTCCAGGACAGTGAGACCGGGGAGCTCTTTACCCTCCAGGAATTCCAGGCTGGCACCGCCGCCGGTGCTGATGTGCGAGAACGCGGACTCATCAAGGCCAAGCAGGCGGATCGCGGCTGCTGAATCGCCGCCACCCACGACCGTCATGGCATTGCTCGCGATCATGGCCTCGGCGACTCCACGCGTGCCGGCCGCGAACGGCTCCATCTCGAAGACTCCCATCGGTCCGTTCCAGACCACTGTGCCGGCATCGGCAATCGCCGCCGCGAAGGCAGCAGTGGTCGCCGGACCGATATCGAGGCCCTTCCACCCATCCGGAATGGCATCCGAGCTCACGATCTGGGTTGCTGCAGTGGCCGAGAAGTCATCAGCGACGACCACATCGACGGGGATCAGCAGTTCGACACCGCCTGCTGCTGCCTGATCGATGAAACCGCGCACCGTCGGGATCTGATCGGCTTCCAGCAGCGAGTCGCCTATCGAGTGTCCCTGCGCCGCAAGGAAGGTGAAGGCCATGCCACCGCCGATCAGCAGCCGATCGACGCGACTGATGAGATTGCCGATCACGCCGAGCTTGTCACTCACCTTCGAGCCGCCCAGGACGACCACATACGGGCGAGCAGGCTCAGCAAGCAGGGCAGCGAAGATCGTGGCCTCCTTGTGCACGAGTCGTCCGGCCGCATTGGGCAGCAAGGTGGCGACGTCGGTGACCGACGCCTGCTCGCGATGCACGACACCGAAGCCCTCGGATACGAACACGTCGGCCAGTGCAGCGAGCTCTGCGGCGAGTGCTCCACGCTCAGCGGTGTCCTTGCTGGTCTCGCGAGCGTCGAACCGGATGTTCTCGAGCAGCAGGACGTCGCCTGGCTCAAGGGCTGCGACCATCGATCGGGCGTGCGGTCCGGTGATGTCGTCCGCGACCTCGACGTCCGCATCGAGCAGCTCGCTGAGCCGATCGGCCACGGGTTGCATGCCCAAGGCATCGCTGGCCACGCCCTTGGGCCGCCCGAGATGGGCCACGATCACGATCCTGGCTCCGGCGTCACGAAGGTGCTCGAGCGTGGGAAGCGCGGCCTTGATGCGCCCGTCATCGGTGATGATCTTCGTGTCATCAGGACCGTCCGGACCATCGGCCAGGGGCACATTGAAATCGGCGCGAACCAACACAGTTCGCCCGGCGACCTGCAGGTCGTCGAGTGACTTCATCTCGGACCCTAGAGCTTTGAGCCGACGAGGGCCGTGATGTCGATGAGGCGGTTCGAGTAGCCCCATTCGTTGTCGTACCAGCCCAGCACCTTGACCATGTTGCCGTTGGCATTGGTCAGGCTCGCATCGAAGATGCATGAGGCAGGATCGGTGACGATGTCGGTCGACACGATCGGATCCTCGGTGTACTTGAGGTAGCCCTTGAGCGGGCCTGATTCCGATGCGGCCTTGACCGCAGCGTTGATCTCCTCCTTGGTGGCGGGATTCTTCAGCTCGACAGTGAGGTCGGTGGCCGAGCCGGTGGGCACGGGAACTCGCATCGAGTAGCCATCGAGCTTGCCCTTGAGATGGGGCATGACCAGGCCGATTGCCTTGGCCGCTCCGGTGGTCGTGGGGATCATGTTGAGCGCGGCGGCACGGGCGCGACGCAGGTCGCTGTGCGGGAAGTCCAGGATCTTCTGGTCATTGGTGTACGCGTGGATGGTGGTCATCAGTCCGCGCTCGATGCCGAAGGCGTCGTCGATGGCCTTGGCCATGGGTGCCAGGCAGTTCGTGGTGCAGGAGGCATTGGAGATGATGTTGTGCTTGGCGGGGTCGTATTGGGAGTCGTTGACGCCCATGACGATCGTGATGTCCTCGCCCTTGGCGGGCGCGGAGATGATGACCTTCTTGGCACCGGCAGCCAGGTGCTTGCCGGCCTGCTCGGCATCCGTGAAGAATCCGGTCGACTCGATGACGACGTCGGCGCCGACCTTGGCCCAGGGAAGGTCGCCGGGGTCGCGCTCGGCGAAGACCGGGATGACCTTGCCATCGACGGTGATCTGGCCATCTCCTGCCTCGACCGGCACGCCGATGCGGCCCAGGATCGAGTCGTACTTGAGGAGGTGCGCAAGGGTCTTCGTGTCGGTCAGGTCGTTGATGCCAACGATCTCGATGTTGGCCTCACTCTCAAGGAGTGCGCGGAAGAAGTTGCGGCCGATGCGGCCAAATCCATTGATGCCAACCTTGATCGTCACGTCTTGCTCCCCGGCGTTAGATGTAAGTGTTCGCCGACAAGCCTAGCGAATGAGAACACGGGTGCGTGCGCCCCTGCGACTAGGAGAGGAACTCAGGCCCGAGCGCTGATTCGGTGTCAGGAACACCCAGTTCCTGGGCGCGTTTGTCAGCCAGGGCGAGCAGTCGTCGAATGCGCCCGGCGATGGCGTCCTTGGTCATCGGCGGCTCGGCCAATGCGCCGAGTTCCTCCAGGCTCGCCTGACTGTGCTCGAGACGAAGCCTGCCGGCGACGACGAGGTGGTCGGGCACTTCATCGCCAAGGATCTCCATGGCTCGGTGCACGCGTGCGCCTGCCGCGACAGCGGCGCGAGCCGATCGGCGCAGGTTCGCATCATCGAAATTCGCAAGTCGATTGGCCGTGGCTCGCACCTCACGGCGCATGCGCCGCTCCTCCCAGGCCATGACCGACTCATGGGCGCCAAGGCGGGTGAGCATCGCACCGATGGCATCGCCATCGCGAATGACCACCCGGTCGACCCCGCGCACCTCCCGGGACTTCGCGGCTATCCCGAGTCGACGAGCAGCACCGACCAGAGCGAGTGCGGCCTCCGGGCCCGGGCAGGTGATCTCCAGGGATGAGGATCGTCCAGGCTCGGTCAATGAGCCGTGCGCAAGAAAGGCCCCTCGCCAGGCGGCCTCGCAATCGCATTTGGAGCCGGCGACGATCGCAGGCGGCAGTCCGCGGACCGGCCGGCCCCCGCCATCGACCATCCCAGTCTGTCGGGCCAGGGCCTCGCCACCTTGGACGACGCGCACGACGTAGCGCGTGCTCTTGCGGATGCCGCTGGCCTGCACCACGGCGATCTCACTGTCATGGCCGTAGATCTCCATGATGTCCTTGCGCAACCGACGTGCGCTCTGCCCTGCATCCACCTCGGCCTCGATGACGATCTGCCCGGAGACGATGTGGATTCCGCCACCGAAGCGCAGCATGGTGGAAACCTCAGCCTTGCGGCAGCAGGTCTTCGTGATTTCCACGCGGCTCAACTCGTCCTTGACCGCGGCAGTCATAGCCATGGGGACGCATCCTGCCATGGATCGCGATTGGCCATGTCGTTCACCCGTGAAGTGCAGATCTGAGCGCCACAGCAAGTCGATCAGGATCATGTGCCCCTGGGTTGCGGCCACGCGTGTATGCGACATGCTCGAGCAGGAGTTCTGCCCCGAAGTCCGAGCACGCCTGGGCAAGACCATCGCGATCATCGACATGGCGAGGGTCAGCGATGACTGCATCGAGTCGGATGCCTGGCGTGATCGCCTTCAGGAACTCCAAGTGCCTGGCCACCGGAATTCCGGCGGTCTCGATGTCGTCATGCGGCGCCAGATTCATGACGAGGACTCGTCGGGCCTGCGCTTCGACGATCCCTCGGGCCAGGTCAGGGATCAACAGGTGCGGCAGCACAGACGTGAACCAGGACCCGGGCCCGAGGATGATCACTTCGGCTTCCTTGACTGCCGCGAGTGCCTCTGGACAGGCCGCTGGACGCGAGGGCTCGATGGCGATGCTCACCACATCACCGGGAGTCGTGGCCACCTCCTGCTGCCCACGGACCTCGGTGATGAAGTCGGGCGCATGCGGATTGACCCCGCGCACCTGGGCGACGATCTGCAGGGGCTGCAGGCTGCACGGCAGCACTCGGCCATGGGCCTCGAGCAGCGAGCCGACCCAGTC
>Ga0172380_10006902_pt1 | contig 13001 bp, 11 predicted proteins | sample Leawe162metaG_FD_119747 | JGI IMG/M metagenome (GOLD analysis project Ga0172380, IMG submission 119747) | Leachate microbial communities from a municipal landfill in Southern Ontario, Canada - Leachate well 162 metaG | ecosystem: Engineered > Solid waste > Landfill > Unclassified | place...
TCCGACAATTCGCTGTTTTCGACCCGTACCGAGGTGCACTGCGCCAATTGCGGCGCGCATCTGGGGCACGTCTTCCCCGACGGCCCCCAACCCACCGGCCAGCGCTACTGCATGAACGGGACGGCGCTCGATTTCACGCCCAGGGCATAGTCCGGCACCCTTGATCCAAATCAAGGCCGGCGCGGGCGCGGCTGTGACAGTGCCGCGCACGGGCCGTGGCCCCTGGGCGTACGGGGCGGCTCGGGCAAGGAGCAGTCCGATGTTGCGACGCCGTTTTCTGCAGGGGTCCCTGGGCGGCATGGCGCTGGCTGCGGCAGGCGGCGGCGGGGCGGCCGCCGCAGCTCCCAGCCCGGTAGTGAAGACCACGCAAGGTGATGTGCGCGGCGCCCTGGTCGACGGCATCCACGTCTTCAAGGGCATCCCCTTCGCCGCCGCGCCGGCCGGCGCCGACCGGCTGCGCCCGCCGCAGCCGCGCGCGCCCTGGGGCGGCGTGTTCGACGCCCTCGCCTTTGGCCCGAAGCCACCGCAGGGTCCGTACCCGCCTCTTGTCGCCGGGCTCCTGCCCGAACTGGCAGGCCCGGGCGAGGACTGCCTCACCCTCAATATCTGGTCGACCGAACTGGGCGACGCCAGGCAGCCGGTGATGGTTTGGGTTTCCGGCGGCCTGTTCGAGTATCACGGCACGGGCGCGTGCCCGTGGTACAACGGCGCCGGTTTCGCCCGCGACGGCGTCGTCTGCGTCACCATCAGCTACCGCGTCGGCGCCGAGGGCTTCCTCTATCTCGACGACGGCCTCGCCAATCTCGGCCTGCTCGACCAGATCGCCGCGCTCGCGTGGGTGCGCGACAACATCGCCGCGTTCGGCGGCGATCCCGGCAAGGTCACGGTGTTCGGCGAATCCGCCGGGGCGCTCAGCATCGCCACCCTGCTCGCCATGCCGCGCGCGGGAGGGCTGTTCCGCCGCGCCGTCGTGCAGAGCGGCGGCGCCCACCATGTCAGCTCGGCCGCAACCGCCGAACGCATCGGGCGCCGGCTGGCCGAGAAGATGGGCGTCGCGCCGACGCGCGCGGCGATCGCGGCGGCGCCGCTCGACAGCATGCTCGCCGCGCAGGCCGCGCTGCGCGAAGAGATGACGACGCAGCCCGACCCGGCCTTCTGGGGCGAAGTGCTGTTCACCAACCTGCCGTGGCAGCCGGTCGTCGACGGCGACGTGCTCCCCGGCCATCCCTTCGAGCGCATCAGGGCCGGCGCCGGCGCCGGTATCGAACTGCTGGTGGGCAGCAACACCGAGGAGACGCGGCTGTTTCTGGTCCCCGGGGGGACCATCGACACGATCACACCCGAAGCGCTTGCCGGCAGCATCGTCGCCTACGGGCTCGCCGTCGAACCGACGCTCGCCGCCTATCGCGAACTCCACCCCGGCGCTTCGCCGGGCGATCTGTTCAGTGCCATCCAGACCGACTGGTACTGGCGCCTGCCGGCGCTGCGGCTGGCCGAGGCGCGGGCGGCACAAGCCGACGCGGCGCCGACCCACGTCTACGAATTCGCCTGGCGCTCGCCGCAGTTCGGCGGTCGCCTCGGAGCCGGCCATTCGCTGGAGATTCCCTTCGTTTTCGACAGCCTCGGCCAGCAGACCCAGGCGACGCACGGCAACAGCCCGCCGCAGGCCCTGGCCGACGCCATGCACAAGGCCTGGGTCGATTTTGCCAGGACCGGCGATCCGGGCTGGCCGCGCTACGATCTCGGCCGCCGGGCCGGGATGCGCTTCGACACGGCCTCGCGGCTCGTCGAGGACCCGCTGGGCCGGGAACGCGTGCTCTGGCGGGGCGTGCGCTGACGCACCGCCGGCTTACAGCCGCAGCAGCCGGCGGGCGTTGTCGCCACCGACCAGCCGGCGCTCCTCGGCGCTCAGCGGCGCCGCGTCGAACCACGCCGCCGCCTCCTGCGCGCGCTCGAAGGGATAGTCGATCGAGAACATCACCCGCTCCGCGCCCAGCGCGTCGATGGCGCAGCGCAGCGGCTCGTTCGAGCACACCCCGGCGGTGGTGACCCAGATATTGCGCCGGAAATAGCCCGAGGGGCTGAGCGCGAGGCGGCGGGCGCCGCGGTTGGAGATTTCCCAGCGGCTGTCGAGCCGCCACAACTGGTACGGCAGCGTCTCGCCCATGTGGCCGAGGATGAGCCTGGCCTTGGGGAAGCGGTCGAAGACGCCGGCAAAGACCAGGCGCAGCGCGTGGTTGCCGGTCTCCACCGTCCAGCTCCACAGCGGCCCGTAGAGCTCGGGGTGGTTGTGGTACATGTAGGGCATGTCGGGCGAATTGTAGGGGTGGATGTAGATCGGCGCGCCGAGGTCCCCGGCCCGTTCCCAGAACACCGAGAAGCGGTCGTCGTCGAGATAGGCGCCGTTGGTCTGCCCGTTGATCATGGCGCCGCTGAAACCCAGGTCGCGCACGCACCGCTCGAGTTCGTCGGCGGCGCCGGCGGGGTCCTGCATGGCCAGGTGCGCGAAGCCGGCGTAGCGGTCCGGTCGCGCGGCGATGCGTTCGGCGAGGAAGTCGTTGCAGTCGCGCGCCTTGCGCGTCGCGGTCGGGGTGTCGGTCTCGGCCTGCACCCCCGGCCCCGACAGCGACAGCACGGCCCTCTCGACCCCGGCCGCATCCATCGCGGCGAGCCGCCGGTCGCCGAAATCCTGCAGCGCGTCGAGGGCCCGCCCGAACAATTCGGGGCTGATGTTGATCGCCGTCCGGTTGAAGTACTCGACGAAGCCGGGAGCCATGAAATGCTCCTCGAGGGCAATCTTTCCGTGCGTGTCGGCCATTTGAATTCCCGTCATAGCTCGAAGAGGCGTTTTTCGGTCCGGTGCAGGCAGGCGCCGGGGCCGTCGGCCTCGATCATGTAGTTGTCGCAGATGACGGCGAAGACGCTGCCGTCGTCGTAGCCGGGGTGCACCGCAAGGCACATGCCCGCCTTGAGCACCATGGTCTCGTCGCGCCGGATGAGCGGGCGTTCGACCATGTCGACGCCCTGCCCGTGCGCGTACAGGCGCCGCTCGGCGGGCAGGCCGCGCGCCTGCATCCAGCGGTCGTGGGCGTCGGCCACGGCGGCCGCCGCAACGCCCGGCCTGAGTTGCGAGAGGGTGAAGTCCTGCGCCGCCCTGACCGTCGCGAAGGCATCCTTGAGCGGCTGCGGCGCCTTGCCCAGCACCATGGTGCGGGCGATCTCGACATACATGCCGCCCGGCCCGTTCACCTCGATCAGCAGCGAAAAATGGTCGCCCTTCTCGATCGTGCGGCCCTGCAGCATGCGTCCGGCGAAGCGCGAGCTGCGGCCCACCGGCGCAGACGTGCCCAGGTAGATGCCCTGGTCGCTGCCCAGCCGGTGCGCCTCGTCCTGCGCGAAATCGACGATGTCGATATCGCGCAGCCCCGGCCTGATATAGCCGCAGACGGCGGCGAACACCTGGTCCTGGAGCGCCGCGACCGCGTGCAGCAACGCGATCTCCTCGGCGCTCTTGACGGCCTTGACGTCGTCGACGAGGTCGCTGGCGTCGGTCGTCTCCAGGCCGGGGGCCGCAGCAAGCGCCGACGTCAGCGCCGAGGGCAGCGCCCCGGGCGTGAGCAAGCCGACCGTGCGGGCACCAGTGCGCCGCAACTCGGCGACCAGCAGTTCGGCATCGTAGCCGTTGGTGTAGGCGATCGAGGTGAAGGACGGCGTGCTCACGATCCGGCCCACGCCCCGGTGCACCGGGTCGTTCTCGAGCTCGCGCACGGCGCCGAACTCGCCCATCTCGATCACCGTCATCGGCCGGTCCGGATAGAACACCACGGTCCTGGGATAGCCGTTGGTGGCCGGCAGGTCGGTGAACCAGCGGACGTAGCCGCCCACCCAGTCCGAGCTGTTCTGCATGACCACGGCGTCGAGGCCCTGCCCGCGCATGGCAAGCCGGACGGCGGACCAGCGGCGTTCCAGTTCGGCGGTCGAGACCGGGGCTCTGGGCTGCATCAGGCACTCTCCTTGTGGTTGCGCTCGATCCGGCCCGCAAGCCCCCCCGCGCCCTGCCGCGCATAGGCGTCGAGATTGGCCGCGACGAGCGGCAGCGCCTGCTCGTGATAGGTGTCGGACATGCCGCCGATATGCGGGGTGACGATGACATTCGGCAGGCCCCAGAACGGGCTCGCCACCGGCAGCGGCTCGGTGTTGAACACGTCCAGCCCGGCCCCGGCGATGGTGCCGGCGGCCAGCGCCGCAAGCAGTGCCGGCTCGTCGACGCATCCGCCCCGCGACAGGTTGATGAGGAAAGCTTCCGGACGCATGGCGGCCAGCACGTCCTGGCCGACCAGGTGGTGTGTCGCACGCGAATACGGCACCACCACCACCACGAAGTCGGCGTCGGCCACGGCTCGGGCGATGTCGGCGCGCCGGTACACGGCGGCGAAGCCGTCGACTTCGGCCCGGCCATCGGAAACGCCCGTCACCCGCATCTGGAACGGGGCGCACCGGCGCGCCAGATCCTCGGCGATGGCGCCGAGGCCGACGATGCAGATGGTCCTTCCGGCGAGCAGCGGCTGCGGCCAGCGTTCCCACACCGCCCTCGCCTGGTTGCGCACGATCTGCGGGAAGCGGCGGGCCAGGGCGAGCATGAGCAGCATTGCCAGCTCCGACATCTGCGGCCCATGGATGCCGCGGCAGTTGGTGATGGCCACCTGCGGCCCGAGCTCGGGCATGGTCAGCAGATTGTCGACGCCGGTCGTCAGCGCCTGCACCCACTCCAGCCTCGGCATGGCGGCCACCATGTCGCGGCCGACCGAGGGGGCGAGCGCCACGAGGACCGCTGCTTCGCCACCCTTGCGCACCACCTCGTCGGGCTCGGTGGCGGTCACGAAGTCGTAGCCGGGGCACAGCTTCGACAGCGCGCTGGCGTACCAGGCGGCCTTCTGGTCGAACACCAGAACCTGCTTGCGCATCATGTTCGGCCGCCGCTCAGTACAGGAGTTCGGGAAGCCAGAGCACCAGCCCCGGCCAGGCAAACAGCAGCAGCACCAGCACCAGCGGCGCCGCGAGGAACGGCACGATGCCGGCATAGAGCTTGCCGATCGGGATGTCGCGCACCTGCGCCTGGATGATGAACAGGTTCATCCCTACCGGCGGGGTGATCAGGCCCACCTCGACCATGATCACCACCACGACGCCGAACCACAGCGGGTCGTAGCCGTAGCCGGTGACGATGGGCAGGAACACCGGCACCGTGATCAGCACCATGCCGATGCCTTCGAGGAAGCACCCCATCACCAGGTAGATGAGGAGGATCAGCAGCATCACCATCCACGGCGCCAGACCGGCGCCCTGCGCCAGTCCGAGCAGCAGGTCGGGCAGCCGCGTCTGCACGATGAAGTTGGCGAAGATGGTGGCGCCGATGATGATCATGAACAGCACGCAGGAGGTGATGACCGTCATCTTCACCGCCTGCAGCAGCGAGAGGATCGTCAGCCGCCGGCTCAGCATGCCGAGGACGATGGCGCCGAAGGCGCCGATGGAGGCGGCTTCGTTGGGGCTGAAGACGCCGGCATAGATGCCGCCTATGGTCACCACGAACAGCACCACGAACTGCCACGGTTCGCGCAGCGAGTTGAGGCGCTCCCCCAGGCTTGCAGGCGGGTCGCGCGGCACCTTGCCGGGGGCGCGGACCGCGACCAGCAGGGCCACCAGGGCGTAGAGCGCCAGCAGCACCAGGCCGGGGATCATCGAGGCGGCAAACAGCTTGGGGACGGAGGCTTCGGCGATGGCGCCGTAGATGACGAGGATGATGGACGGCGGGATGAGGATGCCGAGGGTACCGCCGGACGCCACCGTGGCCGAGGAGAAGCCGTCCTCGTAGCCCGCCTTGCGCATTTCCGGCAGGGCGATGCGCGTCATCGTCGCCGCGGTCGCCACCGACGATCCGCAGATGGCGCCGAACGCCCCCGAAGCCGCGATGGTGGCCACCGCCAGGCCGCCGCGCAGGCCCGACAGGATCACCCGCGCCGCCCGGAACAGCTCGGCCGAGAGCCTGGAGCTGGTGGCCACCTCGCCCATGAGGATGAACAGCGGCACGATCGATAGATTGTAGCTCGACATGGTGTCGAAGGTCGTCGTCCCTGCCACGAGGGCGGCGACGTTGAGGTTGGACAGCAGGGCGTTCCCGGCAATGCCGCACAGCGCCAGGCCCAGCCACACCGGCTGGCGCAGGAACAGGAGCACGAACATGACCATCATGGCCGAGAGGCCGAGGACTGGTGCGCTCATTCGAAGTTCGCCTCCCCGCCGGTCGGCGGCGACGCCGCCGGCTGCTGCCGGGTCAGGGCCGCGGCGAGCGCGGCGATGGCGGCACTGGCCATGCCGGCCAGCGCCAGCGCCCAGATGATCCACACCGGCAGGTTGAGTTCGAGCGAACGGTCGCCGTAATTGTAGGCGCTGACCGTCGGCTTGATCATCGACCACAGGATGAACAGCAGCACGAACGTGCTGAGAATGCCGGCTACCGTCGACAGGACGCGGACCACCGGCGGCGGCACCATCATGTCGATCAGTTCGATCGCCAGTTCCAGGCGGTCGGCGATCACCCGCGGCAGGCCGAAGGCCACCATGACCACGAGGCACATGCCGACCAGATCGAAGGAGCCGCGGATCGGCGCATTGAAGGCGGCGCGCATGAAGACGTCGGCGACGACGACCATCATCATGGTGAGCAGCGCCACCATGGCGATCTTCAGGTCGAAGTCGAAAACCCAGTCGAGCAGGCGCCGGAAGCGGCGGGTCCCAGGCATTGCTGTGAATCTTTGCGGTTCGGGAAGACTTGGCCCCCTCCGCGGCGCCATCGCGTTGCGGAGGGGGCCGCGCGGGCTACTCGGTATAGGCCGCGAGGAAGGCGCGGGCCGGCTTGCCACTGGCCTCGACCGCGTTCAGCGCCGCTTCGGTGATCGGCGCCAGCAGGTCGCGGAGCTTGGCGTACTCGGCGTCGGGCAACGTGGTCATGGTCACGCCGCCGTCGATCATGTACTGGCGACCCTCGGCTTCGCCCGCGTCCCACATGACCCCGAACGCCTCGGCCCGGTCCGGCCCGGTGGTCTCGTCGATCAGCTTCTGCAGCTCCGGGCTCAGCTTGTCGAAGGCCTCCTGGTTCATCAGCACGGCGAACGTCGCCGAGGCGATGCCGGGTTCCATCGAGTAGTCGATCACTGGCGCGAGGTCGAACGACTTGGTGGCCTCGAACGGGAAGCTGGTGCCGTCGACGATGCCCTTGGACAGGGCGTCCGCGGTTTCGCCTGGCTGCACCGGGAGCGGCGCCGCGCCCAGGGCTTCGATGATCTGCTGCCAGGTCGAACCGGCATAGCGGATGCGCAGGCCCTTGAACTTGTCGATGGCATTGGGTTCGACGGAGCTGGTGTGCACCTTGAGCGCCGGCGTCACCGCCATCCACAGGATCTTCGTGCCGGGATGCTCGGCTGCGAGGAACTCCGGTGCGAGTTCGGTCAGCCGGCGCGAGGTGATGGCGCTGTTCTGGCCGGTGGAAGGATAGGAGAGCGGCAGGCCCGCCAGCTCGGTGACGGCGAAGCGGCCCGGGGTCGACCCGTGCAGGATGATCGCCATGTCGACGGCGCCTTCGGCGACCATCTCGAACTGGCGCGGAGCAGGCCCGAGCTGGCCGGCGGGGAAGATTTCGAGCGATAGCTGGCCGCCCGACTTCTCGCTCAGCTCGGCCGACCACAGCTCCAGCATCTTCTGGAACGTATGGTTGGGCGGCAGATAGCTCGAGACCTTTAGCGTCTCGGCGCTGGCAGCGCCGATCGAGGCGGCTCCGAGCGCCAGCGCGAGCGCGAGGCGGGTGATGGTGCGGTGTAGCATGTGTCTCCTCCTGATCGTCCCGGGACCCGTCGCAGCACATCCTCCCGCGCTGCGCTCCCTTTGGCGTCGGTACAGCTTGACACGCATCTTTCCATTCGATCAATTCATCATTCCTGCGCGTAACATAGACTGCAGTTATGGAAATTGACCCGCGCCAGCTCCGCCACCTGCTCGCCGTCAGCCGTGCAGGCTCCTTCAGCAAAGCGGCGGAGACGCTGCACATTTCGCAGCCGGCCTTGTCCGCTAGCATCGCCCGGCTGGAGGATGTCGTCGGTATCAGGCTAGTGGAACGAGGCCGGCACGGTGCGCGGTTGAATGCCGCAGGGGAGATCCTGACGCGGCACGCTCGCAGCATCGAGACGGTGCTGGCCACGGCCCGCTGGGAAGCCGCCTCGCACGACCGCGGCATTGCCGGGCCCCTCAGCATCGGCGGCACCCCCCTCGCCACCGCCAGCATCATCCCCCGGGCAGTGGCGGCCCTCACCGGCGAGGGACGCTATACGATCGAGATCGTCGAGGGGGTCGACGAGGAACTGATCGCGCGGCTGCTGCGGCACGAGCTCGACGTGGTCATCAGCAATATCGGGCTCACCGACGGCCGGCCAGAGGTGACGGCGATCCCGCTGTTTCACGCGCGGGTGGTCGTCGTCGTCCGCCCCGGCCATCCACTCGCCACGCGGCGGCAGGTGTCGCTGTCCGACCTGGCGGACGCCCTGTGGGTGCTGCCGCCGGAAGGCGGCGCCTTCCGCATGCAGGTCGAGGCCCTGTTCACCACCAGCGGCCGCCCCTTCCCCACCAATCTGGTGCAGGCCGCCCCGTTCAGCGTGCTCAAGGAACTCGTCCGGCAGTCGGACGCGGTGACCGTGCTGTCCGACCAGATTGTCGGCTCGGAGCTGCGCGACGGCCTGCTCGTCGCCATTCCGCTGCGGGAGAAGGTGGCACCACGCATGTTCGGCATTCACCTGCTGCGCGACCGCCAACTCAGCCCCCTCGCCTCCCGCTTCATCGACGTCACCAGGCAGCTGGCGCCCTCCTTCGAGATCCGGCGCTGAGGCCGGCCGTCAGGCGATGATGCCGAAATAGCCGAGTGCATCGCCGATCGCATCCTCCTCGTAGCCGAGATGCGACAGCAGCACCCGCTCGAGGGCGGCGTAGATGGTTTTCGCCGCCGCGAAGTTCTCTTGCCCGGGGTCGCGCGCCAGCGCCGCCAGCGCCGCGATCAAGCGCTCCAGCAGTTCATGCACCACGACGTGCTCGGCCTTGAGCCGCTCGGCCACCTTGCGGAACGCCTCCCCCTGGCGGGCGATGGCCGGGAAGATCATCTGGTCTTCGATGGAGTGGTGCATGTCGACGAACTGGCAGTACTGGCCGCACAGATTGCCGAAGCGGCGGTAATTGGCGACCATGGCCAGGCCCGCCGTCTCGACCTCGACCTCGGCCGGCGTCACCGCGCCCGTCGAAGCCTGCTGCAGCAGCCGCGACAGCACCCGCATGTTGTCGCGCAGGTGGTCGTGGATCTCCACGAGGTGCTGGCCGGCGAGCCGCTGTGCCGGCGTCACTGCCTCCAGCCTGGGCGCCGTGGGCCGGGTGGCGTCGTCGAGGAAGGCGATGTCGTCGAGCATGGGCAGGTCCGGGATGACGGGCGTGCCCTCACATGGGTCCTCGCCCGCCCCGGGTCAATGCCGCAACCTTGACGAGTGGGCGCCGGGGCACCTAGGTCAGGGACCCCAGTCCGCAGGAACGCTCCATGCCCCCCTCCCTCCCGCCTGTCGCCGAAGCGCGCCCGCACGACGCCACCGTCCACGGCATCGCCCGCTCCGATCCGTATCACTGGCTCAGGGCAGACAACTGGCAGGAGGTGATGCAGGCGCCCGAGACGCTGCCGGCCGACATCCGCGCCTATCTCGAAGCCGAGAACGACTATTTCCGGGTGGAATTCGAAGCGCCGCACGCCGCCCTTGGCGAGCAGATCTTCAACGAGATCCGCGGCCGCATAAAGGAGGACGATTCCGGCATCCCCTCGCCCGACGGGCCGTGGGCCTACAATTCGCGCATGCTCGAGGGCAAGCAGTACCCCCTTATCGTGCGCACCCCGCGCGACGGCGGCCCCGAGCAGGTGCTGCTCGACTGCAACGCCGAGGCCGGCGAGGCCTATTTCGGCTTCGGCGGCGCCGAGCACGATCCCGGCCACCGCCTGCTGGCGTGGAGCGCCGATCGGCAGGGCTCGGAGTATTACGATCTGTTCATCCGGGACCTCGAAACCGGCCGGGACACCGGCGAGGTCCTCAAAGACATCGCCGGCGGCGGCGTCTGGTCGGCCGACAGCTCCAGCCTCTATTATACCGAGTACGACGACAGCCACCGCCCCTTCCGCGTGCGCCGGCACGTCCTCGGCACGCCGCAGGCCGACGACGAGATCGTCTACGAGGAGGCCGACCCGGGGTTCTTCGTCGGCGTCGGCAAGACGCAGAGCGAGGCGTTCATCGTCATCGACGCGCACGACCACCAGACCTCCGAGGTGCGCCTTGTCGACGCCCGCGCCGGCGGCGCGCCGGTGCTGGTGGCGGCGCGCCAGACCGACCGCGAATACGACGTCGAGGAGCGCGGCGGCGTGCTCTACATCCTCACCAACGCCGACGGCGCCGAGGACTTCAAGATCGTCACCGCCCCCGTGGCCGCTCCGGCGGCCGCAAACTGGGCCGACCTCGTCCCGCACACGCCGGGCGTGCTCATCCTCGACATCATCGTGCTCGCCAACCACCTCGTCCGCCTCGAGCGCCACGAGGGCCTGCCGCGCCTCGTCGTGCGCGACCTGCGTTCGGGCCGCGAGGAGACGGTCCGCTTCGAGGAGGAGGCCTACTCGCTCGGCATGTCGGCCGGCTACGAGTTCGACACCACGACCATCCGCTTCACCTATTCCTCGCCCACGACGCCGGCGCGCACCTACGATTTCGACCTCGAGACCGGCGCGCGCACGCTGCGCAAGGAGCAGGAGGTGCCGTCCGGGCACGATCCGGCCACCTACGAGACGAAGCGCATCTTCGCCACCGCCCCCGACGGCGAGCAGGTGCCCGTCACCCTGCTCTACCGCCGCGGCCTCGCCCGCGACGGCACCGCCCCGGCCCTGCTCTACGGCTACGGCGCCTACGGCATCGCCATCCCCGCGAGCTTTTCGGTCTCGGCCCTGTCGCTGGTCGACCGCGGCTTCGTCTACGCCGTCGCGCATATCCGCGGCGGCATGGACAAGGGCTACCGCTGGTACCGGCTGGGCCGGCGCGAGCACAAGCCCAATACCTTCACCGATTTCACCGCCGCCGCCGAAAAGCTGGTCGCCGACGGCTGGACCTCGGCCGGCCGCGTCGTCGCCCATGGCGGATCGGCCGGCGGCATGCTGATGGGGGTGGTCGCCAATCTGCGGCCGGAACTGTGGGCCGGCATCCTTGCCGAGGTGCCGTTCGTCGACGTGCTCAACACCATGCTCGACGCGACGCTGCCGCTCACCCCGCCGGAATGGCCGGAATGGGGCAACCCCTTGGCCAGCAAGGCCGATTACGAGCGCATCGCGGCCTGGTCGCCCTACGACAACGTCCGTGCCGGCGCCTATCCGCCCATCTTCGCCATTGCCGGGCTCACCGACCCCCGCGTCACCTATTGGGAGCCGGCCAAGTGGGTGGCGCGGCTGCGCGCCAGGAAGACCGACACAAATCCGCTCTATCTCAAGACCCATATGGGCGCGGGCCATGCCGGCGCCTCGGGCCGCTTCGACCGCTACAAGGAGACGGCGCTGAGCTACAGCTTTGCGCTGTGGGCCGCCGGATTGGCATAATCGTCCACGTCGCGCCCATTGCCCGACCGGGTCCAGGGCCTATATTGGAACGGACAATCCACGCAAACGATCCGCGCCGGCGGGCGCCCAAGACCCCTAAAAGGAGGCACAGATGGCTTTTGAACTCCCCGCGCTGCCCTATTCCTACGACGCCCTGGCGCCGCACATGTCGGCCGAGACCCTCGAATACCACCACGACAAGCACCACCAGGCCTACGTCACCAACGGCAACAAGCTGCTCGAGGGCTCCGGGCTCGAGGGCAAGAGCCTCGAGGAGGTGGTCAAGGGCAGCTTTGGCAAGAACCAGGGCCTCTTCAACAACGCCGGCCAGCACTACAACCACGTCCACTTCTGGCAGTGGATGAAGCCCAATGGCGGCGGCCACAGGCTGCCCGGCGCGCTGCAGGCGGCCATTGACCGCGACCTCGGCGGCTTCGACAAGTTCCGCGCCGATTTCGTCAACGCCGGCACCACCCAGTTCGGCTCCGGCTGGGCCTGGCTTGCCGTCAAGGACGGCAAGCTCGAGGTGTCCAAGACCCCCAACGGCGAGAGCCCCCTGGTGAGCGGCGCGAGCCCGATCCTGGGCGTCGACGTGTGGGAGCACAGCTACTACATCGACTACCGCAACGCCCGGCCCAAATATCTCGAGGCGTGGTTCGACAACCTCGTCAACTGGGATCACGTGCTGGAGATGTACGAAGCGGCGACGAAGTAAGCCTCCCCTACCTCGAGCGTCGGAGAGGGACCGCGCGGCAGCCCCACCCACCGGCTGCGCCGGTCCCCCCTCCCCCTCAGGGGGAGGGAGCGCCGACTGCAGGCAACGGGAACTCGGTCCTTTCGGCTCTAGCGCCATCCCTCCCCTTCAGGGGAGGGGGGACCACGCGCAGCGTGGTGGGTGGGGTCGCAGCAAGACAGCGTGGTGGGTGGGGCCGTCGCCGGCCTCGCAATCCCCACCATCCCGCCCCTCGCGAGAATGACGGCCGGTGGACCCTACCCCGCGGCGCGCTGCCCCGCCTCGTTCAGCGCCCAGTTCACCTTGTTCCACAAATCGTCGATTGAATCGGTGAACACCACGTAGCGGTCGTGGCGCTTGAGGCTGTGCGACAGCACGTCCTGCGCCATGCCGCGCATCACCTCGAAGGCGCGGTTGCGGTTGAGGAGCACCACCGGTTTGCCGCCGGCGCCGCCGCCGCCGCGCACCCAGGCGGCATAGAGGTTCGAGGCCGAGGCGAGCGACCCCGGCAGCCCGACATAGACGTCCGCGAGCGCGGCGACGCGGGCGAGCCGGTTGTCA
>Ga0172380_10006903_pt1 | contig 13000 bp, 7 predicted proteins | sample Leawe162metaG_FD_119747 | JGI IMG/M metagenome (GOLD analysis project Ga0172380, IMG submission 119747) | Leachate microbial communities from a municipal landfill in Southern Ontario, Canada - Leachate well 162 metaG | ecosystem: Engineered > Solid waste > Landfill > Unclassified | place...
CGAGCGCCGAAACGAGCGGCGATCGATCGGGCCTACCTGTGTGGTCCGTGCCGCGAGTGCCCAGCGAGCCTGGTAAACGAGGGTATCCGCGAAGCGGACGCGACTCCCCGTAAGGGGAGTCGGCGCCGAGTGCAGCGAGCGGCTTGTCCGCGAGCCGGGAGAAAACCCCCGCTTGGCGACCCGCCAGCGTCAGCGCAGCGTGTCGAGCGGGGGTTCCGGGGGTAAGTGAGGGCATCCGTGCAGCGGACGCGACTCCCCGTCAGGGGAGTCGGCACCGAACGCAGCGAGCGGCTAGGCCGCGAGCCGGGCGTGAGCCAAGTCCCCCGGCGGGTACGTAGGGCAGAGCCCTACGAGCTAAAGCTTCGCTTCAATCTCATCAAAGAGGAGCAGGTCGGCCTGCACGATGATCAGCTGGCGCAGCTCCGCCTCGGTGCGGCCGTTGCTGCTGAACAGGCGGCCGAGGAAGGGGATGTGCGAGAGGAACGGCACGCCGGCGTGGCTGCGCCGGCTGTCGCCGTTGGTCATGCCGGCGATGACCAGCGAGCCGCCGTCGGGGATGGTCACCGAGGTGCGAACGGCGTTGTAGGTCAGCATCGGGATGAGCAGCGGGTAGCTGCCGGCCGGCGAGGCCGCGATGGCGGTACCGGACTGCACCACGTTGCCACCGGGGAAGTCGGCGACCGGCGGGCCGAAGCGGCGCCAGGCCATCACCTGGGCGTTGGTCGGACGCATGGTCAGGGTGATGTACTTCTTATCGGCCGAGGCGATCGCCTGCACATCCAGCACTGTGCCGTAGCTGAGGATCGAGATGATCGGATCGTACTGGCCCTGGACCACGTCGTAGTCCGAGATGTACGACTGCTGGTTCATGTTGACGATGTGCGCCTGCTGGCCATTGAACAAGGTGATGTCCGGCTCGAAGACGACGTTGCCGCGACGTTCCTTCTCGACCGCGTTGAGCACGGCGCTGGCCCAGAAGTTGGAGGCCATCTGCCAGGTCTGGGTGTGCAGGTTCAGGCCGCCGCCGTCATTGGTCAGGGTGTTGGCGCCAGTGTAGCCGAGCAGGGCGGTGTTGATGCGCCCGGCGGTCATGATCTGGTTCTCGATCGGCTCGCCCCAGGCGGCGCCGAGGTTGGCATTGGTCGTGCCGGGGGCGCCAGCCTGAAACGGCGCCGGCGGCTGGGTGCCGGGCGCCAGGGCCGGGGCGGTGAGGCTGGGCAGGCCGGCGCTGTAGTTGTTCCAGTTGACGCCGATCTCCTCGAGCATCGAGTTCTCGACGTTGAGGAACTTGCACTTGACGTGGATCTGCGAGCCGCGCTGGTTGCGCAGGGCGCGCAGCAGCTCGTCGATCTGCGCGTGCACCTCGCCGCTCTGCGTCACCACCATGGCGCCGTTGTATTCCTCGACCGAGGTGCCGGCATCGGCGCTCCAGCTCGCCGGGGCGACAACCTGCTGGATGATCTCCATGAACTCGCCGGTCTCCGGCGTGGTGTCCGGTTCGATCGGCGGGAGCAGCTGGCTGCCGGTGCCGCCCGGTTCGGGGATCTCCAGGCTGGGGCCGGGGAAGCTGGCCATGGCGTGGGTCAGGTCGCGAACGTCGTAGATCTTCATGAACAGGTCGCCGCGCGTGCCCTGTTCGTTGCTGATGTAGATCGCCTCGTTGCGCAGGGTGTATTTCAGCCCGGTGATGCGCATGATGAAGTCGAGGACGAAGCGCAGCTTCATGCGCTCGACGCGCAGGGTGACCGGCGGCGGGGCGGCGGCGGCGACGCGCGGATCGAGCACCATGTTGGCGTTGGTCACGCGCTGCAGGAACGAGACCACGTCGGCCAGGTCGGTGTCCTGGAAGTCGAGGGTGATCTCCTGCTCGAGCTGATTGCTGATCTCCTTGCGCCAGGCCTCGGTCTTCTCCTCCAGGCCCTGCACCGGGGCGCTGCGCCGGGCGTCGATCTCCGGCCACTCGGTGGTGTAGCGCACCAGTTCGAGCTGCGGCAGCATGGCGGCGCGGATCGACTCGGAGAGCAGCTTGTGCTCCTCGTCCCAGCGGTCGGCGGTCATCTGGCGGATGTAGACGTGGCGCTCGCGGCGGCACTTGGCGAGCAGGTCGGCGGCGCGATCGTCGGCGCGGTTGAGCTTGAGCACCTGCTCGCAGATGAGGATGGCCTCGTCGAAGTCGCGGCGTTCGCGCGCACGCAGCGCCCGGCGCATCATCGCGTCGATGCGGTCGCGCTCGAGCTGCAGGCCGAGGTCGCGCAGCTCCTTGCTGCGGTCGGCGGCGGCACGGTTCCGATCGGCGGCGTCGGTGCGATCCTTGACCTCGCGGCGGTTCTTCGCGTCGCTCAGCAGGGCCTCCAGCTCGCGGGTGGCGGCGGCGCGGCGGTCGTCCTTGAAGGGCAGGCTCTCGACCCGCACCAGGGCCATCTGGAAGGCGCGGTCGGCGAGGTTGAAGTCGCCCGCCTGCATGGCGGCGACACCCTCGGCCTTCTTCGCCTGCGACTCGTTCCACAGCTCCTGGTCCTTGACCTGGACTTCATCGACCAGGCGGTCGATCTGCTGCGAACGGGGGTCGCGCTCGAGTCCGGCGAGGGCGCGCACGGCGCGCAGCTGGGCGGCGTACTCCTCGTTGGCCGGGGCGTAGTCGACCGCCAGGGTCAGCTCACGCACCGCATCGGGCAGGCGGTTCTCCTCCTTGGCGCGCATGCCGCGCACGAAGTGGTATTCGGCCGCCTGGTTGGCGCCGGCGAGGTGGGCCTCGCGCTCGGAGGCGTACTTGTCGAGCGCGGCGGCCGCCGCGGCACCCGGGTCGGTCGCCGGTGGCGTGACCGGCGGGGCCTCGCCGGCGCTGAGCGCTCCGCACAGGGCCAGCATGGTGGCGGTCAGGGTCAGGCGGCGGTAGGTCAGGGGCTTCACAGGCGGGCCTCCAGTTCCGGGTAGTTGATGATCGTGGCGGTGGTCAGCAGGTACAGCCGGCTCTTGTCGGAGTAGCGGCCGCGGGCGCCGAACAGGCGACCGAGGAAGGGGATCGAACCGAGCAGCGGGACGCGCGAGGCGGTGAACTGGTCGAGGCTGGCGTTGAAGCCGCCGACCAGCAGCGAGCCGCGATCCGGCAGCATCACCGTGGTTCCGACGGTGCGGATCTCGACATTGGGCAGTTCGATCGGGTAGGAGGCCGGCGCTCCCACGACGGTCACGTTGCCGCCAGTGATGATCGGGATCGCGGTGATGTACTCGGTGAACAGGGTCGCCGAGGAGGTGGCGCTGCGCAGTTCCAGGGTGACGAACTTGCGGTCGGCGCTGACCAGCGGCCGGGCCTCGAGCATGACGCCGAGGCTGAGCACCGAGATCACCGGATCGTAGGTGCTGGAGGAGATCTCGTAATCGGAGATGTAGGCGAGCTGGTTGCCGTAGAAGCAGCTCGCCTGCTGGCCGTTGAGGCAGGTCAGCTCGGGAGCCTGCAGCACGCGACCCTGGGCATTACGTTCGACGGCGGTGAGGATGGCGGTGAGCTTGGAGCTGCCGAGCAGGGCGGCCTGCAGGGTCAGGCCGGTGCCGGCGGTGGCCGGGGCGATCGACATGGCCGAAGCCGGGGGCTGGTCGGTGGTGGCACCTTCGACCGCCCAGCCGTTGACCGCGCGGACCAGGCCGTTGCCCTGGGTGCTCGCGTCGATCGTCGAGAGCGCCGCCGGATTGGCCCACTGCACGCCGATCTCCTCGACGTAGCGGTCGTAGAGCTGCAGCCAGCGCGCATCGACGCGTACCGAGATGCTGCGCTGCGCCGACTGCGCGCGCAGGAACTCGCGGATGAGGCGCTGCACCTCGGGCGGGGCGGTGACCAGCAGGGCGTTGCCGCGCACGACGATGGCGTTGCCGGCATCCTCCCACGAACGCGGGCTGACCGCCCGCTTGATCAGGTCGGCCATATCGTCGGCGGTGGCCGGCGGGGTGCCGTCCTCGGTGGCGGCGAGGAAGCCGGCCGGTCCGCCGGCTCCGGCGCCATCGCCGCCGGTGCTGAGATCGAGGGTCGGACCCGGGAAATCGCCGGTGCCGACGAGCAGCTCGCCGAGGTCGTGGATCGCGATCGTGGCGGTGCCCTCGACCTTGTCGCCGAGGAAGATGGCGCCGTTGGTCAGGTTCCAGCGCGTGCCGGCCTGCTCGGCGACCCAGGTGAGGATGTCCTCCAGGCGCATGCCGACCGCGCGCAGGGTGATCAGCCGGTCGGTGGCGGCGAGCAGTTCAGGTGCCGCCACCAGATTGATGCCGCCGAGCCGGCCGATCAGTTCGATCGCCTCGGACAGCGGCGTGGCGTCGAAACCGACGGTGACGCGGGCGGCGAGGCGGTCGCTGATCGCCGCCTGCCAGGCCGGCACCCGTTCGTCGACCTCAAGCAGCGAGCGCCGACCCGAGCGCCGATCGGTCCAGTCGCTGGGGAACATCGGGTTGCCGTCGAAGCCCTCGGGGATGAGCGCGCGCTCGACGCGCAGGCTGATCTCGGCGCGCAGTTCGCGCTGGCGTTCGGCGATGGCGGCGGTGCGGGCGGTGTGCGTCTCGTCGAGCAGGTCGCGGAACAGCGCGTCGATCTCCTCGTCGCCGGGCAGGTCGTGGAGCAGGGCGCGCAGGTGCGCCAGGGCCAGCTCGCGGTGGCCGCGCGCGCGCAGGTCGCGAGCGCGGAGGAGGCGCTCCTCGCGCATGCTGATGGCGGCGTCGCCGAGGTGGTCGGCACGTACGCGCGCCTCGGCGGCGGAGGTCAGCCGGGCATCGGCGGCGCCCTGGTTGTTCTCGCGCGCCTCGGCGCTGCGGGCCGAGGCGATCAGGCCGAGGGCGCGCTGCCGTCCGGGATGGTCTTCGCCGGCCAGGGCCAGGGCCGGCTCGAGGCGGGCGAGGGCTTCGCGGGCGCGGCCGCTGGCGAGCAGGAAGAGGGCGTCATCGCAGGCGGCGGCGAGATCGGCGGCGGCGGCGTCGGCACGCACCACGACGCGCTCCGGGCGGTCGCCGAGCGACGGCGCGGGCAGCGCCGCGGCGCCCTGGCCGCGCGCCTCGGCCTCGCGCGCCTAGGCGGCAGCCTGGCGCGGCGGCGCCTCATCGGCCGCCGCCGCCAGGGCGGCGATCAGGCCGAGCGCGAGCGCACGTGGGCGTACGGGCGAGCGCATGCGCCCGCCTCCTCCGCCAACGCTACGCCCGCGCAGTTGCTTCACTGCAGCTTCTCTTGCTCGTCGAGGTCGAGGATGGTCGCGGTGAGCAGGAAGAAGGTCTTGCGGTTCTCGTCGTAGACGCCGTTGCGGCTGAACAGGCGGCCGAGGAACGGGATGTGCGAGAGGAACGGCACGCCGTTGTGGGTGCGCTGACGCAGCGAGCGGTTGTAGCCGCCGAGCAGCAGGCTGCCGCGGTCGGGCAACATCACCGTCGAGCGCAGGGTCTGCACCTCGACGTTGGGCAGCTCAATCGGGTAGGCGGCGGGTGGACCGACGACGGTGACGTCGGCGCCGGCGATGATCTGCGGTGCGACGATGTATTCGATGAAGATGCCGGCCAGGCCGACGCTGGTCGGACGGACCTCCATGGTGACGTACTTGCGGTCGCTGGAGATGACCGGGCGCACATCAAGCAGGTTGCCGTAGTTCAGGATGGTGATCACCGGGTCGAAGTTCGACGAGACGATCTCGTAGTCGCTGATGTAGGCGTACTGCTGGATGAAGGCGGCGTTGGCGCGCTGGCCGTTGAAGCAGGTCAACTGCGGATGCTGCAGGATGGTGGCGTCGGTCTCGTCCTCGGCGGCGCTGAAGATGGCGTTGACCTGCGCGACGTTGAGCACGCTGCCGGTGTTCATCGCCCCCTCGAGCACGAGGCCGCGCGGGTTGGAGGCGGGATCGCCGGGGTTGACGGTGTAAGCTGCCTGGGTGGCGTTGCCGGGCAGGATCTGGGTGATGTTGCCGTTGACGGCGTAGCCGCTGTTCAGGTAGTTGCCGCCCTCGCGGCCGACGGTGGTGAAGCCGTCGAGCAGCGTCGGCGAGGTGATCATGTTGGGCTGGCCGTTCTGCCACTCGACACCGATCTCCTCGAAGAAGCCCTTGCGCACGTCGAGCAGGCGGACGCCGACGTTGACCTGCATGGCGGTCTGGGCGCGCAGGTTGGCGAGCAGCTGCTCGACCTGCTTGTGGCCCTCGGGCGTGTGGCTGACGAACAGGGTCGAGCCGCTGCGCTGCTGGATGTCGATGTTGCGCGCCGGATCCCACTCGGCCTTGGTGACGTTGTTCTTGATGAAGTCGACCAGCTCCTGCGGATCCGTCGCCGCCGGCTCATCGACCGCCCCACCGCCGCCGAAGAGGTTGCCGCCGCCGCCGGCATCGCCGCCGCCCGTCGCGGCGTAGGCCATCTCGACCCCGGGGAAGTCGCGCACCGGGGTGATCAGGTCGGTGACGTCGTAGAGGCGCAGGCCGGCCGTCCCGGTGATCGCCTCATTGTTGATGAAGATGGCCTGGTCCTGGATGGCCATCTTCCAGCCGGTGATCTCGAGGATCCACTTGAGCGCGTCGCGGAAGCGCATCTCGCGCACCTTGAGCGTCACCGTGCCGCCGCCGCCCGCTGCCAGCACCTGCGGGCTGACGACGATGTTGACGCCGGTGACCTGGCGGAGGAACGCGACCACGTCCTCGAAGCTCTGGTCCTGGAAGTCGAAGGTGACGCGCTGTTCGAGGCGGTCGTTGAGCGCGGCCATCCACGGCTCGGCGCGCTGCGCACCGATCTCACGCGGGATGCGCAGGGTGCGGCGCTGCCAGTCCTCGGGATAGACCAGCAGCTCGTTCTGCGGCACCAGCGACTTGTGCAGCTCCTCGGCGACGCGGGCGAGGCCCTCCTGGCGCTCGACGCGGTACTGCACGTCGAAGACGTAGTGCCCCTCGCGGCGGGCGGCGAGGTAGAGCTGGCGTGCGTCCTCACGCCGGCGGTCGAGCTCGTAGGCGTTCCACGCCTCGACCTCGCAGCGGCGGTAGTCCTTGCGGTCGTAGGCGGTCTGCGCCCGGCGCATCAGCTCGTCGACCTTCAGGCGTAGGGCTTCGACCTGCATCTCGGCGGCGCGGCGGGCGGTCTCGGCGGCGACGCGGCGATCATCATCCATGCGCTGGACGTCGCGCTGGCGGGCCTTGTCGCGGGCCTCGGCGCGTTTGGCCGACACCTGCTTGGGCAGTTCGCCCCAGTCGAAGGCGTAGGGGAACGAGCGGATGCCGATCTCGACCCGGTCGTAGTCGAGCTCGGCGTCGCCGAACTTCCCTTCCGCCATGGCCTTGTCGCCGCGCTCGAGCAGGGCGGACAGGCGCACCGCCGTCTCCTGGGTGCGGATGTCCTGCAGGCTGCCGAACCACGAGGCGGCCATCTTCAGGCGGTTCTCGCGGTTGGACAGCACCGCCAGCACATCGGTGCGCAGCTGCTGGGCGCCGGCATGCGGCGGATAGAGGCGGACGGCCTTCTCGACCAGGTCGAGGGCCTCGGCGAAGGCGCCGCCGCGGTATTTGGCCAGGGCTTCGGCGTAGGCCGCCTCGGCGGCGACCTCGGCATCACCGGGGCGCGGGGCCGGCTCGGTGGCGGCAGCGGCTGGCGCCGGTGCCGGCGCTGGCGCGGGTTCCTCGGCGGCCGGAGCCATCACAGCGATCGCCAGCAATAGCGGCGACAACGCGAGCGGGTGGATCGGGCGGGGTGAACGCAGGCGCATGGGGCGTCCCTCGGGGCGGGGTCGGTGCTGATCCGGTGGCATTCATGCCACCAGTGACGGTCTGGAGGATGCTAGGATGGGGGTCGGGCACCGGAGGGGTAAGGCCCGGCCGGCGTCCCTGGTGTCACTCTCACCGCGCCAGCGCGGTGAGAGTGCCTGCTACCGGGGTGGAATCGGCGGCATCCCCGGCTGAGGCATGTCGGGCGGGGCCATGCCCGGAGGCATGCCGGGAAGTCCGTCCGGCGTCATGCCGGGGGCCGGGGTCCTGCCACCGGCCGGCGGCTTGCCCTTGGGCGGTGTGGCGGCCGGGGGGGCTTCCGGCGCTTCCGGAGTGGGGGTCGGGGCGGTGGCGCCCGGGGCCGCCGCCTTGGGCGTCATCACACCCTCGGGATCATGCACCTTCAGGCCGTTCTCGACCAGCTCCCACCAGGCGATGCGGCCGTCGGGGAAGACGTAGTAGTCGGTGTCGGTCTCGTACGAGGCGACGTCGAGGGCGCCCTCATCCGCCTTGGCCTTGTACAGTTCGGTCAGTGGGCCGGTGCCGGGCTTGAACTTCTTCGGCTCGTCGGGCACCAGGCCGTACTGTTTGAACTCGCTCGGCGCCTTGGTGAACTCTTCGCGCTCGTTCAGGCTGGCGGTGCGGTGCGGGTAGAAGAGCACATCCTTGCCGGTCGGCGGGTTGACGCTGATCAGCTTGGTCAGCACCAGGATGTTGCCGGTCTCGGGGTTCTTCAGTTCGATGATGTCGGTCTTCACCGGCTTCTTGTCGAGCAGGAGATCCTTGCGCTTGCCGCCGCCCTGGCGCGCCACCGGCTTGACGAACCAATAGAGGACGCGCTCCTGGTCCTTGATCAGCTTGTCGACCACGAAGGGGGTGTCGAGGTCTTGCCTGATCTTCTTGCCGTCGAACGGGCTGACCAGATCGACATCCTTCTTTCCGAGCACGTCGCCGACCCCGAACTTCTCCTCAAGCGGCTTCTTCATCCACTTGCGCTCGCCACCCTGTTCGAACAGGCGCAGCAGCAGGAAGCGGCCGACGTCGCGGGTCTTGGCCGGATTGTCGGGCAGGGCGGCGGTGGTCAGGCCGACCAGGGCGAAGCGCACGCTGGCGGTCGCACCGACCTCGGCCACCGGGCTCCACGGGCCCTCGAAGCGCTTCTCGTTCTCGCTCAACTTGATGCCGGGGGGCAGCGCCCCCTGCGCCGGCCGCAGCAGGGACTTGAACAGGTCGCCCTTCTGCACGCGGATCTGCGCCAGGGCCTTGTCGATCAGCGGGGTGTCCTCGGTCGGCCCGGCCGAGGCCTGGCCGGCGGAGACCAGCACGGTGTAACGCGGGCGCTCGACCAGCGGCTTGTCGATGTCGAGGGCGGTGGCCGAAGCGATGACGCGGGCGCGCAGCTTGTGCAACTGCCACGGCTCGGGGGTCGGGATGGTGACGGCGCTGGTGGGGATGGCGCTCATCGGCAGCAGGCCTTCCGGAGTGGCGCCGGGCAGGACCAGCGGCTTCCACGGATTCTCGCCGATCTTGATCTGCACCTCGAGGCCGAGATGGCGGCCGGTGTTCTCGATCTTGCCCTTGTCCTGGCGCTCCCACTTGCGTTCGGCCTCGCCGCTGACCCGCGGACGGGCGGCGGCACCGGCGGCGGCCGGGGCGGCGACCGAGATCTTCAGCGAGCCGATCGCGTCCTCGATGCCGACCTCGGGGGCGAGCAGCTCGTAGACGTAGAGGTACACGCCGCCTGTAGGTGGCTGGGGCGGAGTGATTTTCGTCGGATCCTTCGTCCCGTTCGGGTTCGGTTGCAGCTGATCGGGGACGCGGCCCTTGTCCGGCGGATTGGTCAGCCAGGCCATCGTCGGGGTGATCGGGGCGGCCTCGGAGATCCGCGCCAGCAGCTGGTCGAGGTAGGGGCGCGGCTCCTTCATCACCGGCGGGTTCTGCGTCTTGAACACCTTGTCGATCTTGGCGTTCTTCGCCTCGATCGCCTGCTGGTCCTCCTTCGGGCGGATGCTCGGGTCGTCGATCGCGCCCCACAGCACCAGGCCGCAGCCGCCGGCGATGGCGGCGACGATGAGCTTCTCGCCATGCGCGATGAGGAAGGTCTTGGCGTTCATGTCAGTGCCCTCCCATGAAAGGGGCCCCGGTCGGCGGTCCCGCAGCCGGCGGGCCGCCAGCCCCGGCCGGGCCGGTGGCCGGGGCGCTTCCGCCGCCGGGTTCGGCGAAGTCGATGAGTTCGCAGGTGATGACCAGGCGGCTGGTGTCATCGGCGACGTCGAAGCGGTCGCCGGCGGCGGCGGTCTCGCGGCGCGTCAGGCTGGCCGAGCTGACGGCGATGAGCGGCCGGTCGGTCTGGCCGTTGCGCTCGAGGCCGGCAGCGGTGGCGAGCAGGGCGCTGAGCGAGCCGTCGAGGGTCAGGCGCAGGGCGAGGCCGCGGGCCTGCACCTGCGTGCCGACGCCGGTGGTCAGCGGACGCAGGCCGCCATCGGCCTCGCCGCCGGTGCCGCCGATCCATTCGACGGTCGCGAGCATGGCGGCGGAGGTGGCGCGGTCATCGCTGCGTCCGGTCGGGCCGACCACCGGGTTGTCGGCGATGGCGACACGGGCGTCGATCAGGCGGCTGGCGATCAGCTCCATGGCGCGCAGGCGCACGGTCAGCTGGCGGTGCTCACGCGGTTCGGGGAAGGCGCCGGCCTTGGTGTAGAGGCCGGCGCTCTGCCGCACCGCCGTCGGGCTCTCGCCGATCGCCGTCTTCTCCTCGCCGTCCTTGGCGGGCAGCAGGCAGCCGGCCTCGCGCAGGCGCACGATCAGCGCCTCGCTGGCGGCGACGTAGGCGTTGTACCACTCGAGCACGTTCCCGGTCGGGGCGACCGGCTTGAGCAGGTAGGCGTTGCGGCTGAGCAGCTGCTTCTTGATGTCGGCGAGCTGGGTTTCGTACTTCACCACGTGCGGATCGAGCACGCGCTTCCACTGCTCGGTGATCAGGTAGTCGTTGGACAGGCGGGCGGTGTCGGCCGGGTTCTCAGCGTCGAACACGCCCTGCGGATCGCCGCGTTCGGCGCGCTTCTCCAGCTCGGTGAGCTCGACCGCCTGCTTGTCGAGCTTCTGCTTCGAGGCACGTGCCTCCGCCGTCGGCACGATGGCGAACCAGGTCACGAGCTCGGCGACCAGGACAACGCCGCAGATGATCCAGAAGAGGTGCTTCATGGCAGGCCTCCCTGGCCGGGGGTGGCGGTGGCGGCGGTGGCCTCCGTCTCGCCGACCACGGCGATGGTGCAGGTGTAGGTGGTGGTGCTGGTGGCCAGGGTCTTGCGCTCCTCGATCGGGGCGGCGTCGCCCTTCTCGTTGAGCTTGTCGCGGTCGAGGTAGTACCAGCCGACCGTGCCTTCGATGTCCGAGGTCGCCTGCACATCGGCGAAGAGGGTGGTGGCCTTGGAAAGATCCTGCAGGTGCGCCGGCATGGGCAGTTCACGCAGGCTCTTGAGCAGGGCCGAGCGCACCTCGCCCTGGCTCGGGCCGGAGGGGATGTCGATCTGCACCGTCACCGTGCGTACAGCGGCGAGCGGACGGAAGGGGTCGTTGCCGCCCTGGGTGCTGCTGCCGGCGAGCTCGGGGAACTCGACCTTGCGCAGATAGGCGCCCTGCAGCCCGGGGGTGCTTTCAGCCGCCGTCACCGTCGCGGCGGCCGCCGCGGGCGGGGTCGGCGGACGGTAGGCGGTGTTCTGCGCGATGCCCTGCACGGCGCTGGCGACGCTGGCGAGGACGGCGTTGGGCAGGCCCTGGTTGGCGCCGACGATGTCGAAGGTGGCGAGCTGCGGGGCGAGCTGCTGGACCTTCTCCAGCACCGCCTTCGAGGCCTGCATGCGCTCCTTGTTCTGGCTGGCGTAGCGCGTCACCTTCTCGGCGAGGGCGGCGTTGGTGCGCGCCGCGCCGCTGGCGACGGCGTAGTCCGCCCACATCGTCACGCCGACCAGGACGATGGCGGCGACGGCCGCCCAGCGCTTGGTGCCGAGGATGCGCTCGGTCTGCATGCCGCTGGGCATGAGGTTGACGTTGGCGCGCGACACCCCGGAAGCCTGCAGGGCCAGGCCCATGGCGACGCCGAGGGCCTGCAGATCCTGCATGAAGTGGCTGCGGTCGAGGCCGGCGGCGACCTTGATGCGGTCGAGGTCCTCGAGGATGTTGATGGTCAGGCGCAGCTTCTCGGCCATGTACTCGGGCAGGCCGGGCAGACGGAAGGTGTTGCCGGAGATGACCAGGTTGTCGAGCGTGGCGGTGGAGTTCTGCGTCCGGTAGAAGCCGAGACTGCGGTTGATCTCGCTGACCAGTTCGGACAGGCCGGATTCGATCACCTTGATGATCTTGTCGGCCTGGCGGCTGTCGTTGACCTGGCGCTTGAGCGTCTCGGCCTCCTGCACGCTGACGCGGAACTTCTTGGCGAAGACCTGGGTGATGTCGTTGCCCGAGACCGGCAGGCTGCGCATCCACAGCTGGTCGGCCTGGTAGACCACCAGGTCGGTGTTGTCGGCGCCGACGTCGAGGATGATCACCGCCTCGCCGTCGGGGAACTCCTGGTCGAACTTGATGAAGTTGTACAGCGCCAGCGACGGCACCGAGACGCCGGCGAGGTTGAGGCCGACCGACTTGCACTTGGCGATCAGGGTGGTGATGATCTCGCGTTTGACCGCGAACAACGCGACGTCGAGCGAGGCGCCGTCAGGCGCCGGCGAGCTGTGGTAGCCCCACTCGACCTCGTCGAAGTTGCCCGGGATCTGCTGCTTGGCCTCCAGCTCGACCATCGCGTGCATGCGCTTCTGGTTGATCACCGGCACGTTGACCGCGCGGGTGAACACCTGCCGGCCGCTGATCGCGGCGTAGACCGGCGTGGCGCCGAACTCCTCGCGCGCGACGATCGCCTGCAGCGCGGCGGTGACGGCGACATCGCGGTCGCCGCCCTCGGGCACGCTGATCGGCTCGATGGCGTAGCCCTGAACCGTCACGCCGTCGCCGCTGCGCGCCAGCTTGACTGCCTTGATCGACGAGTGCCCGATGTCGAGGCCCCAGGCGATCTGATGGCTGTCCATAACGTGAATCCCCGCGGGTGGATGCAACCCGGCGAGAGGCCGGGCGAAGGGTTAGGGTAGAGCGCGGGGGGGTGCAGACCAAGGGGGGCGGAAGGTGGGGGGGGCGCATGTGTGTCACCGGCGTGTTACGAGCCGCTGGCCGCTGGCCGCTGGCCGCTGGCCGCTGGCCGCTGGGGATCGACGCCGAGTGACGGCGAGGGCTTTGCCCGAGTCCGGACG
>Ga0172380_10006904_pt1 | contig 12998 bp, 14 predicted proteins | sample Leawe162metaG_FD_119747 | JGI IMG/M metagenome (GOLD analysis project Ga0172380, IMG submission 119747) | Leachate microbial communities from a municipal landfill in Southern Ontario, Canada - Leachate well 162 metaG | ecosystem: Engineered > Solid waste > Landfill > Unclassified | place...
GAACAATCAAATCTTTTTTAGTAGGTGTATTCGTCATCCTAGCACTCCGCCGGCAAACAAGGTTCCCAAGTTGGTCTCACCTTGCCATTCCTGTAACGCCGGGTGATTATTGCCAGAAACGATATCAGTTGCTCCTTCCGGTGTTTTTGCAAAGCAGAGCACGTTATGCACATTAACCATGCTCAGTATTACAGGTGAATGGGATGCCAGGAGTATTTGCGCATCATATACAGATGAGAGTGATTGGAACATCGTTTCAACTGCACGTGGATGAATTCCGTTTTCCGGTTCTTCGATCAAATATACACCGGTAAAGTCCGGCAAATACGCGGGCAACGTCAACGCCAGCAGTCTTAGAGTGCCGTCAGATGCCATCCAGGATGGTACTTCCAACCCTCCACGATAACATAAGACCAGATAGCGGTGCTTGTCATCCTGGCGTTCAATTGTGCGAATATTTTCAAGGTCGGTCAGCGCTGTTTTAAGGTGTTCAATCCAACTCTGAAAATTATCGGGATTCTTTTTCAATAACCCGTCAATTACCCATGGAAGATTTGAGCCATCCGGCTTGAATCCACGTTTCTGGCCAGGTGGACTGGCTTTGCGGATTAGCAGACTGTTAAGAATAAACGGCTGCACACCATCGATCAAAAGCTTTTTTAACCAACTTGAAACAGGGAATTTAGATTCATCCTCAGGCAAATTGCCAAGAGCTGATTTGCGCGGGCCAAGCTTAAAAGAAGGAGCCCAGCCTTTACCGCTTTCTTTATAAACTTCAGAATAAAAATTGTCATTTCCACCGAGTACTTTATTGACTACGGTTTGTGATCCCTTGATTCCTTTTGGAGTAACAATTGTTGCCGGAGCATCATTCCAGACAGGGAAAAATGTTCGTTGCTGTGGCTCAATATGCCCGTTTCCCGGTTTTTTTAACAAGACCTTTTCAGAGAGAATAACAATTTCATCTGTTATTGGTTCCAGAGATATTGAGACTTCATAACGGACGGTGATAAATTCTTTATCACCTAGCAAAAGGCGGCGTTCCTCAGGAATATTAGCTTCAATGGCTAACTCGAAGGCATTGCCTGTTCTACCCCACAGTAGATCCTGGAAGTTCTGGGTACGTTCGCCGATGGCAGCTTCAAGGCCGTCCGATACTAAACTCCCCAAGAAAGCTACTACGTCAAGAAACGTGGTCTTTCCGCTGGCATTCGGGCCTACCAGGACATGGAAAGGGCCCAGCGGCTGTCGGATATATCGCAGACAACGGAAGTTTTTTGCTTCAATCAAGCTAATCATAGATACTTCTCCAAATTTCTTTAGAAATCATCCACGGGAGTCGCTCACCCATGGTTAGCATAAGATTTATATTTAACCCCACTGTCTGCAAAAATTTAAGAAGTTTGTTTTGCTGTAACCTGTTGAAAATCATGAATACTTGATCAACTCCACCATGTCCTTCACGGCGCGGTCGAGGCCAACCAGGACGGCCCGGGAGATGATCGAATGGCCGATGTTGTACTCCTCGATGCCGCCGAGTGAGGTAACGGGTTTGATGTTGACGTAGTTCAACCCATGGCCGGCATTGATGCCCAGGCCAACCTTGGCGGCCAGCTTGATGGCGGTATCGATCTTTTCCAGTTCATGCCTCATATCGGCGGTATAAAAGGCCTCGGCGTATGCCCCGGTATGGATCTCGACATAGTCTGTGCCGGTTTTATTGGCCGCCTTGATCTGTTCCTGGTTCGGATCGACAAAGAGGCTGACGGAAATGCCGCCGTCGTGCAGCCGTTTTACGCTGTCGGTGATGGCCTTGAGGTTGAGGATCACATCCAGACCTCCCTCGGTGGTCAGCTCCTGGCGTTTTTCCGGTACCAGCGTGACCTGCTCCGGTTTGACCCTGAGGGCGATGCGCACCATTTCCTGGGTAGCTGCCATCTCCAGGTTGAGTTTGGTTTTGACCGTCCTCCGCAGGATTTCCAGGTCGCGGTCCTGGATGTGGCGGCGGTCCTCACGCAGATGGATGGTGATCCCTTCGGCGCCGGCCAGTTCACCCATGGCGGCCGCCACGACCGGGTCCGGCTCTGCTCCGCCGCGGGCCTGGCGCACAGTGGCCACGTGATCGACGTTCAACCCAAGCTTTGCCATGTTATTTCTCCCCGATATGCAGCTTCACCAGGTCAGCGATCTCATTGGCCCAGCTGGTGATTTCGTACTTGTCCTGTCCTTCCAGCATGACGCGCAACAGCGGCTCGGTGCCGGAATAGCGGATCAGAACCCGCCCTTCGTTGCCCAACTTGGATTCCACGTCCCGAATGGCTTTTGCCACCGGTTCGATGGTCATGATGTCCTTTTTCTCGCATACGCGGGTATTAACCAGCACCTGGGGGAGCGGGATCATCACTTCCGCCAGTTCGGAGAGCTGTTTCCCTTCGCGGCGCATGACCGCCAGCAGTTGCAGGGCCGAAAGGATGCCGTCCCCGGTGGTGTTGTAATCCAGGAAGATCATGTGTCCGGACTGCTCGCCGCCCAGGTTGTAGCCGCTGTTCCGCATCTCCTCGACCACATAGCGGTCGCCAACGGAGGTCTTCACGATCTTGCCGCCGGCCTTCCTGACGGCGATATCGAGCCCCATGTTGCTCATTACGGTGGCCACCAGGGTCTTTTGGTTGAGTACGTTGCGCTTGATCATGTCGGTGGCGCAGATGGCCATGATGTGGTCACCGTCCACCTCGTTGCCGAATTCGTCGCACACGATCACCCGGTCGGCGTCGCCATCCAGGGCAATGCCGATATCGGCGCGGTGTTGCTTGACCGCCTCGCTGATCACTTCAGGATGCAGGGAACCGCAACCGGCGTTGATATTGGTGCCGTTCGGCTTGACCCCCAGGGGGATCACCTCGGCGCCCAGTTCCTCGAAGACCGCCGGTGCCACCTTGTAGGCCGCGCCGTTGGCGCAGTCCAACACGATTTTGAGTCCCGACAGGTCCATGTCCTGGGGAAAGGTGTTTTTCAGGTAGACGATGTAGCGGCCGGCGGCATCGTCGATGCGGAAGGCCTTGCCCACCTCGGTGGCCGTGGGCCGCAGGGAGTCGATCTTGTTGGTTTCGATCAGGCGCTCGATCTTCAGTTCGATCTCGTCCGGCAGCTTGAAGCCGTCAGGGGAAAAGAACTTGATGCCGTTGTCCTGAAAGGCGTTGTGGGATGCGGAGATGACTACACCGGCATCGGCTCGCATCGAAGAGGTGATGTTGGCGATACCCGGCGTTGGGAGCGGTCCCACCAGCAACACATCCACGCCCATGGAACAGATGCCTGCTACCAGTGCGTTTTCGAGCATGTACCCCGAGAGCCGGGTGTCCTTGCCGATCACGATGCGGTGCCGGCGTTTGTTGGTGCTTTTGAAGATATAGGCCGCGGCCCGGCCCAACTGCATGGCCATCTCGATCGTCATTGGGTAGACATTGGCTACGCCTCGTACCCCGTCGGTGCCGAATAGTTTTTTCACGGATGCTGATCTCCTTCCGAGTATCTTTTTTGGGCCTTTATCAGGCTGATTTCCAGCGAAGCCGGAGAGATGCGGGTGACCTCGATCCCATCCGGCAAGTGCAGATTGGCTTCCAGGTGCGGGAAAAGAATCGTGCCGGGGCCGGAACCTTGCAGATCGAGCATCAAGGCGGCATTGGACCGCCGCGCCCCTTCGAGCAAAAGCGATGGCCCGGACAAGGTGAAGCGGATTTCTCGGGGTAGCTGAGACGCCAGGGCGCAACCTCTCGGCATATTCTTTAAGTGCACCGGCAGGTTAAGTTCGGCATGGTTCCTGTGCGAGTAGGACGTCAGGCCCCAGATGCAGCATGCCACCAGCAGGCTCAAAAGCTTGAGTTCCAGGTTACGCGTACAGAATTGCCTGAAAATGTCGGGACCCGGTGCTGTCATGGTCATGTTTCTCCCGCGATGGCGCTCTTTGGCGGCTGTTTGCCGTCAAAGGCCTTTCTCAGCATGGGGCGTATCTCGGACGACTCGACATCGTAATTGATCTTGCCATCATGCACCAGCGATATCTTGCCGGTCTCCTCGGAAACCACCATGATCAGGGCATCCACCAGCTCCGATAACCCCAGGGCGGCCCGATGTCTTGTGCCGAAGCTCTTGGAGATATCCGGGTTCTGGGACAGAGGCAGCAGGCAGCCGGCCTTGGTCAGTTTCCCTTTTTGGATGATAACCGCGCCGTCATGGATAGGGGAGTAAGGGAGAAAAATGGAGTTGAGCAATTCGCTGGTGACCTTGGCGTCGATCTCGGTGCCGATCTCCAGCAGATGATCGATGGGCATCTGACGGACGATAACGATCAGGGCGCCGATACGTTTCTGGGCCATCTCGTTTACGGCTCGGATCAGCTCCTCAACGGTTTCGGCGACCTCGTTGCGGATGTGGGGTTCGGCCTGACGTCGGCCCATAACCAAAAAGGCGCGGCGAATGTCTCCCTGGAAAATGATGGCGATGATGATCAGCGCCGAGGAGAAGATGTTGCGCAACAGCCAGGTGGTGGCATAAAAGGCTGAAAACAGCGAGAAGTAGAAAATTATGAAAAAGATCAACAGAAAGACGAGCATCCTGACAGCTGTCTCCTTTTTCAGGAGCAGCACAAATTGGTATACCAGGACGGTCAGGATAAGAATGTCACCCAGGTCGAGCAGAGTGAAGCTGTCCAGGAATTCGGGCATTCGGTCCCTTTGTAATGCAGAAATTATGAATTATGGATAAAAGATATCATCCCTCATAATTCATGCTTGTCCATTGATAATGGCATGGGTCATATCGGCCACATCGCGCATTTCGCGGACATCGTGAACCCGCAGGACGGCTGCGCCCTTGGCGATCGCAAGGGCCACTGTGGCGGCGGTGCCGCAGAGCCGGTCGCCGGTATCCCGGCCCAGGGCCTTGCCGATAAAGGACTTGCGCGAAGTGCCGATCAGGATCGGCAGCCCAAGGCTGTGAAATTCCTGCAGCCGGCGCAGGATTTCGAGATTGGCGGCTGCGTCTTTGCCGAAGCCGATGCCGGGATCGATAACGATCCGTTCCTGTTCCACCCCTGCGGCGATTGCCAGTTGAACGGATTGTTTCAACCCATGCGTAATCTCGGCCAGCAGGTCCTCGTAGTGGGTATCCTTGCCCATGACATCCGGTGTGCCCCGAGTATGCATCAGAACCACACCGGCCCCGCTGCTTGCCGCCAGCAGGGGCATCTCGTTGTCAAAGGTGAAGCCGCTGATGTCGTTGATGATTTCCGCCCCGGCAGCCAGGGCTTCACGGGCAACCTGGCTCTTCCAGGTGTCGATCGAGATGGCGCAGTGGAGTTTGCCGTTCAATTGCCGGAGGACGGGGAGCACACGGCGCAGTTCCTCGGCAGCTTCCACCGTCTCTGCACCGGGACGGGTGCTTTCGCCGCCGATATCGATGATGTCGGCCCCTTGTTCAGCCATCTCCAATGCCCTGTCGATGGCCGCTTCAGGGGCGAGAAAACGATTGCCGTCGGAAAAGGAATTGGGCGTCACATTGAGGATGCCCATGATGAGCGGGCGCGTCAGGGGCAACTCCCGACGCGCTGTTTTCCATGTTTTGGGAACCCCGGAGATGCCGTTGGCTGGAATATCGTTCAACTCAGGCCTGGATGTCCGTGTGTTGTTCGGGCTGCACACTGTTCTTTGAACTGCATGGTGCCGTGGTATTGATGATCACATCCACCTCGGCGCCGCTCAGGTTTTCCTTCTCGATCAGGCACGCCGAGAGGTTGTGGAGGTTCTGGATGTTTTCCTGCAGCAGGGTGTGGGCGCGCTGGTAGGCCTCGTCAACAATACGCTTGATCTCGGCATCGATCTCGACCGCAGTAGCCTCGCTGTAGTTTTTGTGGGTGGACATCTCGCGGCCCAGGAAGATCTGCTCGTCCTTCTTGCCAAAAGAGAGCGGCCCCATTTTGTCGCTCATGCCCCATTCACAGACCATCTTGCGAGCCATTTCCGTGGCCTGCTCGATGTCATTGCCGGCACCGGTGGTAAAGGTATTGAAGATGATCTGCTCGGCGGCGCGGCCACCCATCATGACGGCGATGCGGGCCAGCAGGGCTTCGCGGCCATAGCTGTGCTTGTCCTCTATCGGCAGTTGCATGGTGACCCCAAGGGCGCGGCCGCGGGGGATGATGGATACCTTGTGGATCGGGTCGGTGCCGGGGATCATCTTGGCCACCAGGGTATGGCCGGCTTCATGGTAGGCAGTGCTATTCTTCTCTTCGTCGGAGATAACCATGCTGCGCCGCTCGACCCCCATCAATACCTTGTCCTTGGCATTGTCGAAGTCTGCGGATTCAACCGTGGTTTTGTCGGTACGCGCCGCCAGCAGGGCCGCCTCATTGACCACATTGGCCAGGTCCGCACCGGAGAAGCCCGGTGTTCCGCGGGCGATTACCGCCAGATCAACATCAGGGGAAAGGGGCACCTTCTTGGCATGGACCTTGAGGATCATTTCGCGCCCCTTGACATCGGGCCTGGGAACGACCACCTGGCGATCGAAACGGCCTGGTCGCAGCAGGGCGGGATCGAGCACGTCGGGGCGGTTGGTGGCGGCAATCAGGATGACCCCTTCGTTGGACTCGAAGCCGTCCATCTCCACCAGCAACTGGTTGAGGGTCTGCTCGCGCTCGTCATGGCCGCCACCCAGTCCCGCACCACGGTGGCGCCCAACGGCATCGATCTCGTCGATGAAGATGATGCAGGGCGCGCTCTTCTTGCCCTGAAGGAACAGGTCGCGCACCCGGCTGGCGCCTACGCCCACGAACATCTCCACGAAGTCCGAGCCTGATATGGAGAAAAAGGGTACTCCGGCCTCGCCGGCAATGGCGCGGGCCAACAGGGTCTTGCCGGTGCCCGGAGGGCCCATCAGCAGCACCCCTTTGGGGATGCGGCCGCCCAGCTTGGTGAACTTCTTGGGGTCTTTCAGGAAGGAGATGATCTCGTTCAGTTCTTCCTTGGCCTCTTCGATGCCGGCCACGTCCTCAAAGGTAATCTTGCCCTGGGCCTCGGTCAGCAGCTTGGCGCGGCTCTTGCCGAACGACATGGCCTTGCCGCCACCCACCTGCATCTGGCGCATGAAGAAGATCCAGATCCCTACCAGGAGCAGGAGCGGGAACCAGGAGATGAAGATGGAGAACCAAGAGAACTTCTCTTCTTCCGGCTTGGCGTTGACGGTCACCTTTTTTTCCAGCAGTGTTTTGGTAATGTCGGCGTCGGAAGGCTTGTAGGTATGGAACTCCTTGCCGTCCTTGCCCTCGAACTTGCCGTAGATGTCGTTGCCCTGGATCGTTACCGAGGTGATCTTGCCTGTATCAATCTGGGCGATAAAGTCGCTGTAGTTGATCTTCTCTGCCGTTGGTCGCGGCTTGTTGAACATGTTGAAGAGCAGGATCATCATCAGGCTGATGACCAGCCAGAGAGCAAGATTCTTGTAAAATTGATTCACGGTAACCCCCGTAATGGAATGAGCTTTTTGCGACGTTCAAACATATATAACTAACATTTTATATGCAGATTTACAAGTTAATTGACTGGAGGAACGTCATCAACTTTGGGAGAAAACTGCGCTGATGATACTGGACGCCCGGCTGCTTACCCGCGACAGTTGGGAGGTGCGCAGGCCGCAGATCCAGATGAGGGTATCGCCGCTGAACACCAAGGGGATCTGCTTGCGGAGGGGTAGGGGGATTTTTTCCTCGATAAAGATCTCCTTGACCTTTTTGCTGCCGCTCATGCCCAGGGGGACAATGCGATCGCCCGGCAGGAAGGTGCGGACGTGCCAGGGGAAGGGGGCTTGGTCAAGGTCGAATACAGCGGTGTCGGCAGGCAGATGGCAAAGGTCCGCCGGCGCTGCCTGAGCAATGCTGATGGTCAGCCGGCCGCCGTTGGGCATCTCGTAAACGCCTGGTCCGATTATGATGCGCACCTCAGGATCGACCCCCTCAGTTCCTTGAAGGGGAGGGGAGGGATGCAGCCGCTTGGTTCTTGGGTTGGCGCATGGTGAGGAAAAGGATGCACGCTGCAACATCAGTGATCCGTATTCCCTTATGGCCGTTATCCCCTGGGGCAGGTTCAGGGTTGCATTGGGCCTGGGGGAATCGGCCAACAGTTCAAGGGCCTTGATGTGCCGGTTGGTGAAATGATCCAGATTACCTGCCAGCCGTGCCAGGGCCAGACGGAACATCCGGCGCCGTAATGCTGCCGGTTCTGCTGCCAGAAGGGAAATGTCACAGGCCAGGCCTTGGTCGTTTGCCGTGCAGGCATGCACTACAGCCTTTTCCGCCAGCTGATCCAGCAGTGCATCCTCATCTGCCAGCAGGGCAGCGGTTGCGCCCAGCCGCTGCCGGATGGCGGGATTGTACCCTTCCAAAAGCGGCAGCAGTTCATGGCGGATACGGTTGCGCAGAAAATTGGCATCGCTGTTGCTCGCGTCCTCGCGCCATGCCAGCCCTTGCTCTGTCAGGTAGGTTTCGATCTCAGCCCTGGTGATGTCAAGCATGGGGCGGATAAAACCGCGATCGTTACGGTATTGCATCCCACTGAGCCCGCTTGGGCCGGAGCCCCGTAGCAGGCGCATGAGGACGGTTTCTGCCTGGTCATCGGCGTGGTGTGCCAGGGCAACCGAGGTTGCCTGCCACTTTTCGCGCAGCTCTTCGAAAAAGGCAATGCGTGCCCGGCGCCCGGCATCCTCCAGGTTGAGGCCCTGTTGTGCGGCCAATTCCTTGACGTCGATACGTCCGGACTCGAAAGGTATGCCGTAGCGGCCTGCCAGGCCCCGGGCGAACAGTTCGTCGGCGTCGGAATCCGGGCCGCGCAGGCAGTGGTTGAGATGGGCCGCCACCAGTCGCAGCGCAAATCCGGGCAGGCTGGCAAGCAGGTCCAGCAGGGCAGTGGAGTCCGCCCCACCGGAGATGGCGACGATCAGCGTATCGCCATGCTCGAACAGTTGCTGTTCGCGGATCGTGCGGGCGATCCGTTTGCGCAGGTCAAACGCGGCTCTGGTCACGGTTTGTTGGTCAGGGCGATGATTTCGGGGATGACCTGCTGCATGGCATCCTGCAGCGAATGGCGCATGATCCGCGCGTCTTCCTCTGGCGAGGCGGACAATGGGACTGTTGTGCTGTCACGGGCCGCGACCGAGAAGGTCTTGACCTTGACGCCTTTCAGGAAAACATCGACATTGAATTTTAGTTCATGCTTGATTTCGTCGCTGACTGTTCCCTGGTTGATATTCAGGAAGGCGTTGATGTCGGTGATGAGGATGCCGCGGTCACCAGAGGGAGGGGTGGAGGTGGCGTAGGCGGAGGTAAACCCCGAGCGTTTCAATTCGAGCAGCAACGCTGCTGAGATCCACTCGCCAATGCTGCGGTCAGAGAGGATGTTGGCCTGGGGCACGCCATGGACGTTGTTGATGGTGCCGATGATCCATTCGCCTTGGCTGTTTTTTGTCGCGGACGGCGGATCCAGGCGCGCCACTGAAATATCGCCGCTCTGTTTGCCCAGGGATTGTTTGGTCGGGGTGTAGTCAAGCGTGATTTTCTGATCGACCGTGGCGCAGCCGGACAGTGCGGCCAAGGTGAGGAAAACTCCCACAATGGATGCCGGCAGGGACGGAAACCTTCTATTCATGATATGACCTCTCTGGTGTGGCGAAGTTTTGGCAAGTTCAATGCAAAAGCTGTGTTCGTTGGATTTGTGGTCAACATTAAAGTAGTTAAATGTTACAGTAGCCCATTCTTGTCTTCAGCCCTGACATTTTGTCTGCAACTTGGCAATGGGTACGAAGAAGATACTATAGGCAAAAAGGGTGATTGGCGCAATCCCGCAGAAGAAACCTCTTGCCCGATCTTGATTATTGGATTATGTTTTTAATCAAGATCGAAAGGGAGTTGAATGTAGATGCCGTTTCCTGTCAGTAATGCAAACCAAACTCCTGCCGATGTCGTGACTTTGAAGCAAGTTCAGAGCTCGACTTCCAGGAAAGAAACCTCCGCCGGCAAGGCGGCCCAGCGCCCGGCAGCTGCCGCCATAACTCTACCTGAAGATGTCGTGACCCTCTCTTCTTCCAGCAGGTCAAAGGCAGAAGACTCCCTCCTTGCCAAGAGAAACCCCTCGCAAGCGGTAACTATTGATGAAAAACAGGCCCTGTTGGGGGCCACCGCTGACAGAAACGGCTTCTCCATCCACGTTTAGATCCGGTCTGTCTGGAACAGCACGTTCAACAGAAAGCTTATCAGGCTGAAAAACAGGGCGGCTAGGAAGGCCGTGGCGTAACCGGTCACATGGAAACCTGTTACCAGGTGGGCGGCCAGATAAAATATAAAACCGTTGATCACCAAGGTAAACAGACCCAAGGTAACCACGGTCACCGGCAGGGTCAACAGGATGATTATGGGCCTTAGAAAGGCATTCAACAGGCCGATCACCAGGGTCCCCACCAGCAGGTCGCGGAAGTTGTCGATCCGGATGCCGGGTACCAGTTTCATCACAAAAAACAGGGCGAACGAATTCACCATCCATCTAAGTAACAGCCGTGTCATATCTCCCTCACGCAGTACCGCTTACAGCCATTTTTTCCTCTTGAAATAGTAAACCATGCCTAAGGAAATGGCGACCATGACCCCCCACAGGACATAATAGCCGTTGTGCCATTCCAATTCCGGCATGTGCTTGAAATTCATGCCGTAAACTCCGACCAGAAAGGTCAGCGGCAGGAAGATCGTGCCGACCACCGTCAGGAACTTCATCACCTCGTTGGTGCGGTTGCTGATGCTGGAAAGGTAGAGATCCAGCATGCCCGAAAGCAGGTCGCGGTAGGTCTCGACCGTATCTATGACCTGCATGGTGTGGTCATAGACATCGCGGAAATAGATCTTGGTGGCGTCGCCCAGGAGGGGGCTGTCGCCGCGTTCGAGGAACGATATCGCTTCCCTCAGCGGCCAGACCGCCTTGCGCAGGAAGATGATCTCCTTCTTCATCTCGTTGATCAGGTGCAAGGTGGCGCGGTCCGGAGTCAGCGCCAGATTCTCCTCGATGTTGACGATCCGCTCGCCCAGGTCTTCCAGTACGCTGAAGTAGTTGTCCACGATGGCGTCGATCAGGGCATAGGCCAGATAATCGGCCCCCAGGGTCCTGAGCTTGCCCTTGGAGTTGCGGAGACGTTCGCGTACCCCATCGAAGACATCCCCATCGATTCCCTCTTGGAAGGTGAAGAGATAGTCCTTGCCAAGAATTATGCTGAGTTGTTCCGATGTGAATTCCTTGTCCTTTGTTGGCCGCAGCATCCGCAGCACGATGAAGAGATAGTCGCCGTAATCCTCGATCTTGGGGCGCTGGACCGTATTGACGATATCTTCCAGCACCAGGGGATGAAGATGGAAGCACTCCCCGAAATGGCGAATTACCTCCACGTCATGCACCCCTTCCACGTTCACCCAGCGGATTTCAGGGAAATCCAGGTGGGAGAGGCATTGGTCGAGCTGTTGATAATTCTGCTCATTGAAGCTGGTGGGACCGTAGCTGATCAGTGTTATTTTGACCGCTTGCGCCGGCGCCTCTCCGATGTGGACCAGGGTGCCAGGGGGCAGGCCGGTCTTTACGGAACGTTTTTTCGGGAATTTTCGGCTCGGGGACATCTCAGATCCCCAGGATGTCGGCCATGCGGAGCAGGTCGTCGGACAGTTTTTTCTGTCCCCCCAGCACCACCATCTCCAATAGCGTAGTAGTCAGTGAGTTTGCCGAAAGCCCAATCATCACCCCTTTGCTGCCGGACAGCAGCAGGTCAACGGATTTGCGGCCAAAACGGCTGCCCAGCAAGCGGTCGAAGACCGTTGGCGCGCCGCCGCGCTGGTAGTGCCCCAACACGGTCACCCTGGTTTCGAATCCGGCGCAATCCTTGATGCTGTCCGCAATTTCCTGAGCATGTCCGGCCCCCTCGGCCATGATGATCAGGGCATTGGTGCGCCCTTCGTCATAGCGGCGGCGCAACTGATGGCACATCTCCGAGAGGTCGAATTCCGCTTCCGGCACAATGGCGAATTCAGCTCCTGTGGCAATGGCGCTGGTGCTGGCCAGATAGCCGGAGTTGCGCCCCATGACCTCGACGATAAAGGCCCGGTCGTGGGAACTGGCGGTGTCCTTGATGCAGTCAACCGCATAGATGATGTTGTTGAGGGCCGTATCAACGCCCAGGGCCATATCGGTGTAGGGGATGTCGTTGTCGATGCTGGCCGGTATGCCGATGACCGGGAAACCCATCCTGTCCAGGGCCAGGGCGCCGTTCAGCGAACCATCTCCGCCGATGACGATCAGCCCCTCCACCCGTTCCTTGAGCAGGTTGTCCAGGGCCTTTTTTCTCCCTTCCTCGGTGCGGAACTCCTGTGACCGGGCCGATTGCAGAAAGGTGCCGCCCCGTTGGAGGACCCCGGAAACCGATCTGGTGTTCAGGGGGATGAAATCGTTTTTCAGCAGCCCGGCAAAGCCCTTGCGGTAGCCGATCATTTCCACGTCGTGGGCGATGGCGGTGCGTGCCGCGGCCCGGATGACGGCGTTCATGCCGGAACAGTCGCCGCCGCTGGTAAGGATTGCCAGTCGTTTCATGGTATAAGTCTCCTCTGTTAGCATATTTCAGATGGTTCAGTGGCTAATTCTGCCTGGTTTCCACGTACACGGTGGATTCGTGCAACTGCATCCCCAGTTTTGCGGCGCTACCCTTGTACCAGTCCACTAAGTCGCGGCCGTTGATCTGTTCCTGTCCTGACAAATCCTTCTGCAACTTGTCCACGCGGGTCAGCGACCGGGTGCCGTTAGCAAAGCTCTGTGAGGCGGCCTTGTCATTGATAACCGGCAAGGGGAACCTGCGGTCGCTGGCGAACAGCTTGACCGCGTCCTTGCCAAAGGGCGGCTCGACCTTGATCTCCCATGAATCGCTCA
>Ga0172380_10006905_pt1 | contig 12998 bp, 13 predicted proteins | sample Leawe162metaG_FD_119747 | JGI IMG/M metagenome (GOLD analysis project Ga0172380, IMG submission 119747) | Leachate microbial communities from a municipal landfill in Southern Ontario, Canada - Leachate well 162 metaG | ecosystem: Engineered > Solid waste > Landfill > Unclassified | place...
AGCATCGAGAGCGGCAACGCCGCGCCGGCGCGCTTCCTCGGCGCCGCCGATCCGGCCTCCTGGCGCACGCTGGTCGACTGGCCGGGCCGCGCGGCGCAGAACGACGGCCCCGGTCGTCCCGCCGTCGCCACAGCTACCGGCATGGCCGGCGCGGTGCGCCTCAGCTATCCCGCCTCGCCGGCGGCGGTCGAGGCCAAGGACCGCTACTGGGGCGCGCCGACCGCCTTCATCGCCATGCCGGCGGGCGAGCGCGCCCGCCTCACCGCCGCGCCGTACCGTCGCCTGACCTTCTGGGTCCGCGCCGAGCAGGCCGGCATGATCGATCTGGTGCTGCCCTGCACCGGCTGGAAGAACTCGTTGCAGGCGACCATCCACCTCGATCCGGCGCAGGGCTGGCGCAAGGTCCGGCTGGATCTGACCAGCGATCTGCAGCCCAGCCACGGCCGGAACTGGAAGCTGGCGGATCTCAACGGCGAGCTCTTCCTCTTCCACGGCCGCCGCGTCGCGCGCGATGCGCCGCAGCCGGCCGCCCTCGCCATCGAGATCGCCGACCCGCGCTTCGAGTGACCGGCCCGCCGGTCACTTGCTCAGGCGGCCCTGCCAGAATACCCAGCCTTCCGAGCCGTAGTTGGCAACGCTGTTCCACTGCGTCGGATCGCTTAACGCCGTGATCTCCGTACGGCTGACGGTGCCGTTATGCCCATCGAGGTAGAGGATCGAACTGCTGCCGCGATGCGCCGCCTCGGGGTAGTTGGCCCAGCTCATCGGCGAGATCGACGGCTGGAAGAAGTTCGCCAGGTGATACGGCACGCCCTCGCCGACGAAGGCCACCTCGGAGGTCCGTCCGATCGCGGAGATCGGCGTCCCGACGTCATGGCACGGTTTCAGCGGCAGCGAGGTGCTTGCGCTGCACGCGCTCAGGCGGCTGTTGGCGCCATAGCTGGCATAGCCGGTGATGGCGAAGTTCAGCGGGTAGTGCTTCTGCTGTACCGGGCAACCCATGTACCTGGCGTTGCCACCGGAACCGTGCAGCACGCCCATGTCGCCATCCGCCCACAGCTCGAGGGCGCCGCGCCAGTTGTAGTCGAAGCCCTTGATCTTCGGCCATGGCGCGTAGTTGCGGACCGATGGGACGAGCAAGCCATCCCAGTCCGAGGAATAGGCCAAGACCATGGTGCCGATCTGCCGCAGGTTGTTGGCGCAGACCTGGGCCCGGGCCGCCTCCCTGACCATGCCGATGGCCGGCAGCAGCATGGCCGCGAGGATGGCGATGATCGAGATGGTGACGAGCAGCTCGATCAGGGTGAAGGCAGCACGACGTGATGGCAGCGCGGCAGGCATGGGGGTGAACATACCCGCACGGACGGGTCCGGGTTAGCACGGATTCGCCTGTGCTAGCATGGGCTGCCAGGGCTCAGCCCAGGACCAGGTCCTCGCGGCGGAAGGCGTATCCGCGGATCTGCCCACGCTGCCAGTCGTCGACGCAGTAGTTGACCACGTAGATCTCGCCGTCGGCGAACTGCACCCAGCCGGTGTAGCCGCAGTCGCTCTGCGGCGAGCGGTCGAAGTCGAGCGGCATGATGCGCGTGTGCGCCTTGGCGCGATCACCGGCCAGCACCGAGGCGGTGTCGGTGAGGGCGGCGAAGGTGTTCTGCGTCCACCAACCGGCCCAGCCCAGGCCGCCCTGCATGTAGCGGTGGGTGATCAGCACCTCGCCGGTCGCAAGTAGGCCGGCGACCGGCCGGTGGCAGGCGGGCAGAGGGAAGCGCCAGGGCTCGTCCCAGGTGACGCCGGCATCGCGGCTGAGGGCGACGTGGCAATCGATGCCGGTGGAGGAGTTCTCGCGCAGGAAGCAGGCCAGGTCGCCGCCGGGCAGTTCGAGGATCGAACCCTCGCAGTGGAACAGTTCGGCCGAGCGGGCGATAACCGCCGGACCCTGCCAGGTGGCGCCCTGGTCGTCGCTCCACCACACCCGCTGCTGCGAGCGCCACTGCGCATCGGCGCGGGCGTGCGCGCTGAGCAGCCAACGGCCGGCGTGCACGCCGTGCGTCAATACGATCAGGCGGTCGGGGACGATGCCCTCCACCGGGACGCGGCGCGGCGCGCTCCAGCTCTCGCCGCCATCGCGCGACTCCAGCAGGTGGTTCTCGGCGCAGCCGCCGCCATCCTTGGTGATGCGGTCGACCACGGCGATCAGCCGGCCATCGGCCAGGGCGGTGATGCGTGGGCAGTTCCAGTACGGGACTGTCTTCGGATCGCCACGCGTCTCGGCGGTGAGCGGATGCGGCGCGCTCCAGGTGCGACCGCGATCATCGCTGAGCGTGCACATCATCTGCGTACGGTCGCGGTTGCCGTGGTGGGTGCAGGCGGCGAAGACGCAGACCAGGCGCGCGCCGCCGTGCAGCGCGACGTCGGGCCAGGCGAGATACCAGGTGTCGTCGCGGGCGATGGGGAATTTGGCGATCATGGGTGGCTCCAGGTGGAGAATAGTTCGGTGCCGATCGGCAGGGCTTCCAGGTCGCGGCGCAGCGCAGCCAGCCCGGTGGCGTCGAGGGTGCGCAGGGGCAGACGGCAGGCGCCGCATGGCACGCCCTGCATGGCGAGCAGCGCCTTCATCGCCGGCAGGGCGCGGTGGCGCTTGAGCACCTCGATCATGGCGCCGGCCTGCTGCTGACCGGCGCGGGCCGCGGCGAGATCGCCGCGGGCGAAGGCGTCGATGATGCGGTGGTAGAGCGGTGCGGCGACGTTGTAGGTGCTGCCGACGAAGGCGGTGGCGCCGAGGGCGAGGGCAGGCAGCAGCATCTCGTCGCGACCGAAGCCGATGGCCAGGCGGTCGCCGAAGTCGGCGAGGCAGCGGCCGTAGTCGTGCAGGTCCTCGTAGGTGAATTTGATGCCGGCGAAGTTGGGCACGCGCTCGAGGGCGAGCCCGATCACCTCGTACACCGGCACGGCCACGCCGGTGAGGAAGGGGATGTGGTAGTAGGTGACCGGCGTGCGCGGGCAGGCGCTGGCGACGGCGGCGATCCACTCGGCCACCTCGCTGGCGCTGCCCGGCTTGAGGAAGCACGGCGCCAGCACCGCCACCGCAGCGGCGCGGTGCTGTTCGGCGTGCGCGGCCAGCGCGCGGGCGTCGCCCAGGGCGAGGGCGCCGGCGTGGACGATGACCGGAAAGCCGTCCGGCGCGCAGGCCAGCCAACGCTCGGCGACCTGCTTCCGTTCCGCAACCGTCATGGCCACGCCCTCGCCGGTGGTGCCGCAGACGAAGGCGCCGGTGACGCCCTGGCGCAGGAGATGGGCGCAGAGCCGGTCGATGCCCGGCAGGTCGAGGGCGCCGTCGGCGGTGAAGGGGGTGAATGGTGCAGATATCAGACCATGCATGCTGAGCTTCATGCGGGTATCCTGCATGATACCTCGTAGTCATCCATGGGCGGCTGGTATCTGATGGTAGGATTATAATATATGGGCATGGCCACGACGCCCATCCTGCCGTCACCGCTCGGCCTACCTGATGTCCTCGACGTGCTCGACCGCATGCTTGCCGCCGCCGGCGGCGCGGCACACGTGCTGGGCGGCCCGCGCCGGCTGCAGGACGAGGCCGAGTCCGTTGCAGCCGTGCGTCTGGCCTTCCCGCGCACCACCGTCATCGCCGCCGGCCGCAAGCGGCATGAGCTGTCGCGCGCCGGCCGCCGCGTCCTGGTCGAGGGCGTCCCCGGCCAGGTCATCCACTTCGCCACCGCCGCCTACGACCACTCGCTGTGGCGCGAGCCCTGCACCTGCTTCGGCGTGGTCTACCGCCGCGAGTTCCTGCGCGTGCTGCGCTTCGACCATGCCGGCGGTCCGCGCGCGCCCGGCACCACCCGCACCGCCCATCATACGCGCCTACCCCTCGCCGGGGCGGCCCTGCAGGTGCTCGCCGCCCTCGACACCCTGGCCGACCGGCCCGACGGCGGCGATCCGGCGGTGGCCGCGGATATGGTGCGTGCGGTCCTGCGCCTGGCCCGCGAACACGTCGCCGCCGACCTCGCTGGCACCGGCAGCGGCGGCGCGCTGCTCACCTGGCAGCTCTGCCTCGAGCACATCGAGGAACGCCTGGCCACGCCGCTGTCGCGCTCGGCGGTGGCGCGGGCCCTCGCTCTGCACCCCAACTACCTCTCGGCGCTGTGCACCCGCCATGGTGGCGCCTCGTTCCAGCGCACGGTCGAGGCACGTCGCCTGGATCGCGCCAAGGCCTTGCTGCGCGCCGATCCCGGCCTGCCGCTGGCCGCGGTCGCCCGCCGCTGCGGCTGGGCTGACGCCGGCCATTTCATCAAGGTGTTCCGTCGGCGTTGCGGCGTGACGCCGGGACGCTGGCGCGCCACGCCCGCGGGCTGACCCCGTGCTGCCGGCGGAATAGGCGGCTGAACCAGAAGGCGTCATCGAAGCCGGACTCGGCGGCCACCGCCTGGATGGGCAGGGCGGTGTGTACCAGCAGCTCCTCGGCGCGCTGCAGGCGGCAGCGCGTCAGCCAGTCGACCGGTCCGCAGCCGCAGTGGCGGAGGAAGAGGCGGCGCAACTGCGAGGGTGAAAGGCCGACGCGACGGGCCAGTCCGGCGCTGTCGAGCGCGCCCGGGCCGTGGTCGGCGAGCTGGACGAGGGCGGCGGCGAGGCGCGGATCGGCGTCGACGTCGTCAGCGAGCCCACCGCACAGCCCGGCCACCGTGGCCAGGCGCCGCGCCGCGGCGCCGGCCCCGCGCGCCTGCTGCAGGGCGGCCAACGACGCCCAGGCGTGGCGCACTCCCGCCGCCCGGCCGGGCAGATGCGGTCCGCCGCGGCGCAGACGCGTCGCCAGGAGGTCGGCAAACGGCCCGCCGCAGACGATCGAGACGTGGCTCCAGCGCGTTCCTGGCCGGGCGTTGTAGGCCGAGGCCTCATCGGGCAGCAGCCACCAGGCGTCGCCGGTGGCGAGGTCCTGCTCCGCTCCGTCGCCCAGGTGGAGACGGCCGCGCCCGGCGACCACCGCGCAGATGGCGTGCAAGCCGATGCGGCGCAGGCCGGGCAGCGGGGCGCCCTGGTCGGCGTGCGAGCCGATGCGGTCGATCCACAGGCCGAGGGCGCGTTCATCGGGATCGGGCTGGCGGCTGGGCTTCTGCCGCCAGATGCGCGTCTGCTCCAGGTCATTGCGCGCCTGCGCCATGGCTTCCACGATCTCCGATCATCATGATTACAACCATGGAAACCAATACCATCACCGTCCGCGAACCATATCTCGACCGGCCTGATCCTTCGACCGGCGTGCGCGTCCGACGCTGGACGTCGTCGGACGCCCGCGACCAGCATTTCTACTTCACCTCGCCGTGCGCCACCACCGACGGACGCTGGCTGCCGATCATCAGCGAACGCACCGGCCACCCCAACGTGCACGTCATCGACCGCCGCGAGGGCACCATCCGCGAGGTCTCGCGCAACCGCTCCGGCCTGCTGCACGGCTACGTCTATCCGCTCGGCGGGACGACCGGCCTGGCCAAGGGCAGCCCCAGCCTGCACGCCGTCTCCGGCCGGGTGGTGTGGATCCAGGACGATGCGCTGTGGACGGCCTTCTGCGGCGAGGCCGCCGCGCCGCAGCGGCTCTGCGCCCTGCCCGCCGGCTGGTACAGCGGCTTCACCGACCTCAGCGGTTGCGGGAGATACGCCTGCGTCGCGGTCGGCCAGCCCGAGGCCTTTGCAGATCCGGCTGACGGCCAGGGTCCGCAGATGAAGGCCGTGCTGGCGCGCTTCCGCCATACCCCGCTGGTCACCCGCGTCATGCTCATCGACTGCCTGACCGGTGCAGTGACCTGGGACGCGGCAGTGCCTTTCTGGGTCACCCATGTCAACGTGCACCCCGCCGATCCCGACCGCGTCATCATCAACCAGGAGGGCGGCAACGTCGGCCAGCGGGTGTGGCGGCTGTGGGGTCGCACGGGTCGCATCGAACCGCTTTTCCCGCAGTATCTCGGTGAGCACGTCAGCCACGAGAACTGGGATCCCGCCGGCACCGCGGTGGTCTACCACGGCCACGGTGGCCCGGCGGGCAAGGCCTACGTCGAGCGGCGCACCTGGGAGGGTCAGCTGCTGCAGCGCCTCGAGCAGCCCGGCCTGCCCATCGCTCATGCCACCTTCGCTCCCGACGGGCAGCGCTTCGTCTGCGACCTGCACCAGTGGGGTGGCGACGGCACTGCTGACGGCATCGTCACCTGGGATCTGCGCGATGGCGAGGTGCGCACGCTGTGCCGGCACGGCAGCAGCTTCAAGGACCAGGACTGCCACCCGCATCCGCGCGCCACCCCGGACGGATGCGGTGCGGTCTTCACCTCGGACTGCGAGGGGGTGTGCAACGTCTACGAGGTTGAATTGACCGCCTGAGCCAGGTGCTGCTCGGTCGTTGACGCTGCATCCGTTCCGCGTTCCGATGCCGGCTCCACGCCAGCTCCACACGGACGGATCCCACCATGGCGCAATGCCTTGAGACCATCGATCCGCCATTGTCGCGGTGGCTGTCCCAGCAGCGGATGTTCTTCGTCGGCACGGCGCCGTTGTCGACCAGCGGACATGTCAATGTGTCACCCAAGGGAGGCGACAGCTTCCGTGTGCTCGGACCCAGGCAGGTCGCCTATTGCGATTATACCGGCAGCGGCATCGAGACGGCCGCCCACCTGCAGGAGAATGGGCGGATCGTCATCATGTTCTGCGCCTTCGAAGGTCCGCCCAGGATCGTCAGGCTGCATGGGTCGGGGCGGATTATCAGGCCGGAGGACGACGCGTATGCGACCTTCCTGACGCACTTCCCGGTCAATCCCGGGACCCGTCTGCTGGTCGTGGTCGAGGTGACGAGGATCGCCAGTTCCTGCGGATTCTCTGTGCCGCTGTACAGTCATGTCGGGAATCGCGAGGTCCTGGACGACTGGGCGGCCAAGCAGGGTCCGGAGGGTCTGCAGGCCTACCGACGCCAGAACAACAACGCCAGCATCGATGGGTTGCCGGGGATATAGGGGAGGGTCGGCACAGCCATGAGCTTCGCCTTCACCGGGATCATCACCGATGCCCAGGCGATCGAGCTATCCATCGTGAAGTTCCGCTTCGCCTTCACGGCATGCACCCGACCGCAGGACCTCATCATCGCCGAGGGCGGAGAGGACTACGACGCGCTCGTCGCCTATGCCAGGGTCATCAGCGGGAAGATCCTCGGACGATCCTTCGCCGTCATCGACTATCGCACGTGGGCCGGTCCGGTCGACTTCTGCCAGGGATGCGTCCTGCGCAACGGCGTGATCGTCCCGGGGTCGTCGCACGCAGGTGATGACCAGCAGGGTGAGGAGGCGCTCATGCGGGTGATGCTGGAATTCGGCATCGTCATCCCGGAAAGCGGCTATTTCGAGCCTTTCGACAGAAGCCAACGCGGATGAGTGCGCCAGCAGGCGGGCCGTCCCCACCACCTACTTGGGCAGCAGCGCCTGCGCCTGCTTCGCATAGAAGCCCTCGGGATGCTTCTTCAGGAAGGCCTCGACCATCTTGGCGAAGCGCGGATCCTTGCGCCCTTCGAAGGGCACGGCGAGCAGCTTCTGGTACTCCTTGCCGACGGCGTACTCCGGAGCCTTCTTCAGCTCCGCCGCCTGCTCCTTGTAGCCCTTGCCGGCATCGCCGGGGTAGAGCTTGCCCATGGTCGAGGCCATCTCGCTGGCGGTGCACACATCGCCCTCGCCGCGCAGGCGGGCGATCTCGGCATCGATCGCATCCTTCCACGCCGTAACCACCGCCAGGCTCGCCTTGGCTGCATCGGCCGTCGCCGCGTCCTTGTCGCCGGCCAGCTTCTCCAGCGACCTGGTGCCGGCAGCCACGCCACCGGCGGCGATCGACTCCTCGATCTTCGCTACCTTAGGTGAGGTCGAGGGCTTGCTGAAGGTGGGGACGAGATGCCCGGGGTCCTCCTGCAGCAGCTGCTTGACCGTGTCGATGATCGCTTCAGCCCAGATCTGGTACCCCTTGGCGTTGGGATGCAGGGCGTCCGGCATGATGTCCTTGCCCAGCACCTGGTCGCGGGTGAGGAAGGCGGCGCCGATGTCCAGGAAGACCACCCGGCGGGGATCGCTGGGGTTGGCGTAGCCGGCGATGATCTTGTTCACCGCCTCGTTCTTCAGCCGGGCGCCATCCGGCTTCTCGCTGCGCGGGAAGATGCCGAGCAGCAGGATGCGTGTGCCCGGTGAGCGCTGCTGGATGTCGCCGATGATCGTCTTGATGCCCAGGGCCACGTCCTCGGCCGGGTCGCCGCCGTTGTTGGTGCCGATCATGATCACCGCCAGCTTGGGATGGATGCCCTCGAGCTCGCCGTTGCGCAGGCGCCAGATCACGTGCTCGGTCCGGTCGCCGGAGATGCCGAAGTTGGCGGCCTTCAACGGGGCGAAGAACTGGTCCCACACCGCCTTGCCGCCGCTGCGCCAGCCATCGGTGATCGAGTCGCCGATGAACAGCAGGTCGACGCCACCCGCCTGCGCGATCTTGAGGAAGCCATCGTGGCGGTTGCGGTCCTTCTCCGCCGGCACGGTGGTGCGCGGTCCGTCGGCGGCGCCGAGCATGGTGGCAGAGAGCAGGACGAGCAGGAGCAGGAGCGGACGCATGCGGACCTCCGGTCGAGACGCCGCATTGATCACCGCCGGTGGGTACGAGGAAGCCGCATGCTGGCGGATGGAGCCGGGGATGCTGATCCACGATGCGGGTGGATTCAGCCTGGTTCGATACGCAGCATGCTGCCGCAGTGCACGCAGACGGTCACATAGGCCATCGGCTTGCGCTCGACGTTGATGACGGTCTGGCAGGCCCCGCAGGTCACGCTGCGTACGCGCGACGAACCGGGTATGAGCGGTGCCGGAGCTGGCAATGGTCTGGCGACCGGCGGTTGCTGCGCTTGCTGCGGTTGCTGCGGCCGAGGCGGCAGCTGCGGTATGGGCAACGGGGTCGGATAGCGAGGCTGCGGGGGCAGTTGCGGTATGGGCAACGGAGCCGGAGCGCGAGGCTGTGGCGGCAACTGCGGTTGCGGTGTCGGATTGCGTGGCTGCGGCGTCGGATTGCGTGGCTGCGGCGGTGGCGTCGGATTGCGCGGCTGCATCGGCTGCGGTGCGACACCGAGTTGCCCAGGCATGGGGGTCGGGAAGCGCGGTTGCGGCGGCTGCTGCGGGAAGCGCACGGTCGACCCGGTCACCGGCGCGTCGACCGAACGGCGTTGCCGGAGCGTGCCGGTGTTCGTGACGGGGCTGGTCGCCTGATGGCGGTTGACCATCACGCGCACCGGCATGAGGCTGTCCTGCAGGATCGCCTGCGGCGGGAGATCCGCGGGCTGGAACTGCATGCTGGATATGGCGGCGGAGGTCGCCGGGGCGGCCGCCGGGGGCGGGGCATTCTCCTGCTGGGCGAGGATCTCCGCCACCTGCGCGAGGTCGACCGGCATGTCGATGATCGTCAAGACGCCCATGGCCTGGATGTCGGTCGCGACCTGCGGGTTGATCGAGCCGTAGTCGGCGATCAGCACCACCGGGATCGGGTCCTGCCAGCGCTGCAGGTCGCGAAGGAAGAGCATGCCATCGGTTGCAAGGTGCTTGATGTAGCCGATCACCATGTCGAACGGCGCACCGGTCTCGCGGCCGCGCTGCAGTGCCGCCAGGGCCGTGCGTACGGTGTTGACCGGGAGGAGGCGCAGACCGCGCTGGGTGAGGAAGTCCGCCAGGGCATGATCGCCCTCGCCGGATTCATCAAGGAGCAGGATGTCGCGGATGTGCGCCATGCAGCATACTCGCTGGATGCTATACGGGATCGGGCCCTCGCGCCAGAGCGCACCAGGGTCCCGGGCCAGGATGGTCAAGCGGTAGGTCTTTGTCGTCTCTCAGGATACGTGACGGGCCCAGCCGGGCCTTCCAGGGTACCCGGTTACTCACGGTGCGGGGGCCGTACGGGCCAATTCCGCGGCGATGCGCGCCACCTGCGCGTCCATCGTCTCGACCTGCAGCTGGCGCAGCATGGCGCCGATCGTCATCGCCGGGTCATCGGACCAGAACAGGCCGGTATCCTCGCGTGCCGACCAGCGGAAGCCGCCGCGGGCGGGGAAGGCACGGGTGAAGGCACGACCTTCCTCGATGCGCGGGTTCCAGTGCACCACCGCCGCCGACAGGTCGAAGCGGTGCAGCAGGACGCCGGGCTGTTCGCGGCGGGCGGCGACCAGGCCGAGAGGATCGTAGACGCTGACGTTGTCCCGCGGCGTGGCGCTGACCACCCAGTAGCGGAAGCGCTGCGCGTACGAAGCGGGGCGCACGCTCTGCGGCGAGGCGCTGGGCAGGGCGACCAGCTCGGCGCCGGCTGCGGCCAGCGCCTTCCAGCCCTTCTCGTGCGCCATGTCCCAGCAGATCTGGATGCCGAGGCGGCCGAAGTCGGTGGTGAACACCGGATAGGCGCGGCCGGGGGTGACGCCACCTTCGAAACTGCCGTCCGCCTCGACGATGGGATGGGCCTTGCGGTAGACGCCGGCCACCATCCCGGCGCGGTCGAGCAGCACGGCCGCGTTGGCGCAGCTGGCGTCCTCGCGCAGGATCAGCGGCAGCACCACCCAGGCATCGGCGGCCCGTGCCGCCTCGCCCACCGCCCGTACCGCCGGATCATCGATGGCGAGGGCGCGATCGCGTACCAACGTCCCTGGACGCTGCAGCGCGTACTCCGGCAGCACCAGCAGATCCAGGCGTTGCGGTTGCGCCGCCACCCGCGCCTCGGCGATGAGCTTGGCGATGGCCGTGGCACGTTCATCGGCGCTGCCGTTGAAGCCGGCCATGACCGTGGCGACAGTGATCTTGCGCGGCGGCTGCTCGGCGGGAGGGATGCGTTCGGCAGTGGCGAGGTTGCCCATGACGAGGAGTGTGGCGAGGAGGTCGCGGAGTGGCATATCAAAGTCTCCTGCAGCGTGTCATTTCCGCTGCCAACGGTCCGATGTTTCGAGCACCTGGCGTGGGCGGTCGCCATCGAGCCAGGCCCGGGCCTCGCCCTGGCCGCGCAGCCAGGCATCCCAGAAGGCGGTGCTCACGGCGAGGATGGCACGATGGTGGTTGGGGTTGCGCGGTTGGCTGTCGCCGGGCAGGGCGCGATCGGTGAAGGCGGAGTGCTCGGCGCGGTCCAGCACCAGCTCGTAGGCCATGCCGTTGGCCGGCAGGGCCGCATACACCGCCAGCCGGGAGGCGACGGACTGGTCGCCGATCGGCGAGGTGTCGTGGGTGCCGGTCATCAGCAGCCAGGGGAGGCGCACGCCGGCGAAGGCGGTGTCGCCGCCCTGGCGTGGACTGCTCGGACTGAAGGCGATGGCGGCGGTGATCCGCCGGTCGTTGCAGGACAGCGTACTGAAGGCCTGGCCGCTGACCGCCTGGGTGGTGAGGGCGCCGAAGGAATGCCCCGACATGCCGATGCGCGTCAGATCGAGGCGGCCGGCGAGGACGTGCCCGGCCTCCTCCTGCCAGAGCTGCAGCCGGTCGAGCACCGCCGGCACATCGCCGACGCGCAGGGCGAAGTTCCCCACGCTGGCGGCGCGGCGCATGGCGGCCATGCGCTCGGCGGGTGGAGCATCCTTCCACACCCCGGTGTCGCTGCCGGGATGCTGCAGGAAGACGCAGAGGTAGCCGCGCGCCGACCAGTGCTCGCCCATGAAGGCATTGCCATCGCGCGAACCGCCGAGCCCGTGGCTGAACAGCACCACCGGGGCGGCCGTGGTCGCGGTGGGGAGGTAGACGCGCACGGGGATGCTGCGGCCGCGCGTGGCATCCTCGACGGTCAGTTCGAGGCTCTTCGGCAGCGGCGTCACGGGCCGCTGCAGAGGGTCGTACTCGGCGGTGGGCAGGGACAGCATGAGCAGGGACAGCCCGATGATGGCGAGCATGGGGAAGCGCATGCAGCATATACCGCGCAGGCGCCGCCATATTACCAGCAATGTTTGGGCCAGCCCCGGTGCAGTGAAGCCTGTGCGTCGTGCCGGTGCAATGGCCGCCTGAGCCTGCTCCGGACGTCGCGCTTCACCCCGGCGGCGTCTGCATGCGCAGCGCCTTCTTCGCCTTCTTGGCGGCCTTCCTGGCCTTGCGTGCGGCGAGCTGCTCAGCGCTCGGTGGCGGCGGGTTGAAGTCCTCGCCGGTGATCGCCGAGGCTGCTGCGCGGATGGCGCCGATGGTGGTGGTGACCTTCTTGAGGAAGCTTGCGGGCACGGCGAAGCTGTCCGACACCGGGCGATCGACGACGTAGAGGTTGACCACGCAGTCGGCGTGCCGCTGTCGGGCATACTGCGGATTGCGCACCAGGTACTGGGTGAACACCTTGACCGGATCGATGTCAGCGCCCTGGAAATGGTAGCACTGTTCGATCGGGATGAGCGCGGTTGGCGACATGGTGCCGGCCATCGGATGGCATGGACGGCAGATGCAAGCCGGCAGCGCACGCCGAGGGGTCATCTCGTCGTTGCCGCCGGCGGGCAGTGCCGCAATCTCCCTGGCATGGACTGGACCACGGTGTTCCGCGAACCCGGCATCCGCACCAGCGATTGGCGCGAGCGCTGGTTCCTCGACGGCGATCTCGGCGCCGTCGAAATCGACGAGGGACTGGTGCTGCATTCCGGTCCGCTCGCTGGCAAAGACGCCAGCCATGTCGTGCTGTGGACGCAGGCGTCCTTCGCCGGCGACCTGCGGGTGCAGTACGACTTCACCCGCCTGGACGCCAACCTCGAGCACACCAGCGTCTGCATCCTCTATCTGCAGGCGACCGGCGCTCCGCCCAAGCCCCCCGACATCCTCGCCTGGCGTGGCGAGCGCGCCGTGCCGTCGATGCACCTCTACTTCAACCACATGCAGTGCCTGCACGTCAGTTACGCCTGCTCCGGCGGCGCCCAGCACAGCTACGTACGCGCCCGGCGCTACCCTGCGCGCGGCAACTTCGATGCCGACACGCGGGTGCTGCCGAGCTACGAGAATCTC
>Ga0172380_10006906_pt1 | contig 12998 bp, 16 predicted proteins | sample Leawe162metaG_FD_119747 | JGI IMG/M metagenome (GOLD analysis project Ga0172380, IMG submission 119747) | Leachate microbial communities from a municipal landfill in Southern Ontario, Canada - Leachate well 162 metaG | ecosystem: Engineered > Solid waste > Landfill > Unclassified | place...
GCACATCACGTCAGGATTCGGCGTCCGTCCCGATGCATATTCGCGAATTAGATAGTCGACCACGTCGCGCTTATATTCTTCCTCGAGGTCGCACGTCTCGAACGGAATACCGAGCTGAGCACACACTGCCATAGCATCGCGACGATCGTCGCGCCATGTGCACTCGAGGAACTCCGGATGCCACGCCTTAATGAAGACGCCGGTCACATCGTAGCCTTCGCGCTGCAAAAGAGCCGCAGAAACGGAGCTATCGACCCCGCCGCTCATACCGACGAACGCTTTTTTCTTGGTCTGACCTTCCATAACAGGGACGATAGCAAAGCTAAGAGTCATAAGCTATCAGTGGTATGACTTTCGCACCCCCGCCATGGCGGGGTCCGCTCTGCGCCATTTATTTTGAGAAGCTAAAGCCAATCGCCAATCGCTAAAAGCTTCTATATACTGTGCTCAATATATGGTAACGATACTTCAACACGAGCATCCAACCCTTCGCGGTGTCGCCTCCCCCGTTTCTGCAAGCGATTTTGGGAGCAAGGAACTCAAAAAGATACTCAATAATATGAAAACGGCCTTAGCCTCCCAGCGAGATGGGGTTGCCATCGCTGCCCCCCAGATTGGGGTCCCCCTTCGAATCTTCGTTGTCGCAGGGTTCATTTTCAAAAAAGAAAGCGACCCCGTTGCTCCTGCCGACCGCGTTTTCATCAATCCCGAAATCATCTCTCTTTCAAAACAAAAGAAATGGCTCGAAGAAGGCTGTCTTTCGGTGCGCTATCTCTACGGAGAAGTCTCACGATCGACCAAGGCAAAAGTCCGTGCGTACGACGAGAGCGGTAAGGCATTCTTGATCGGCGGCTCGGGGCTCGTCGCGCAGATCTTTCAACACGAGACCGATCACCTCAACGGCGCGCTTTTTATCGACACTGCACGAGACCTCCACAAACTCACCGTCGAGGAACACGAGAAATATCTCGGTGCTACGCCGCTCACACAATGAAACCTATTCGCTTTGTCTTCTTCGGCACACCGGACATCGCAGTCGCATCGCTCAATCAGCTCGCCACTGCGGGTTTACTGCCGACACTCATCATCACTGCTCCTGACAAACCACAGGGTCGGCATATGAAACTCACTCCGTCTGATGTAAAAGTCTGGGCCGATACGCATAGCATTTCCACGCTCCAACCAAAGACGCTCAAAGATGATGTGGTCGTCGAACAGCTCCGTGCTGAAGATGCTGATCTTTTTATCGTCGTCGCATACGGCAAGATCATCCCGCAGAACGTGTTGGACTTGCCAAAACACGGCGCGCTCAACATGCATCCATCGATGTTGCCACGTCATCGTGGTCCCGCCCCTATCGAGTCGCAAATCCTCACCGAAGAGCGAGGAGAAAACGTCGGCGTTTCGATCATGCTCCTTGATGCAGACATCGATCATGGACCTATCGTTGCACAGCACAATCATCTTCAGGAACTCGAGGGGCGATGGCCGATTAAAGCAAGCGAACTACGCCCTTTCCTTGCACAATATGGAGGAGAGCTCCTCGTCCAAGTTGTTTCTGACCTCGATACCCATCTTTCAAAAGCTCAAGCGCAAAATCACGACAAGGCGACGTTGTGTACGAAAATCACAAAAGAAGACGCGCTCATCAATCTCGCGGGTGACCCAGCGACGAACTACCGAAAAATCCTTGCTTATGACATCTGGCCACGAGCCTACTGTTTTGTCGAACGGCACGGCAAACAAATGCGTGTCATCATAACCGACGCAGTGTTCGAAGAGGGTCAACTCGTCCTCAAAAAAGTCATTCCCGAAGGTAAACGAGAGATGGAGTACGGGGAATTCACCCGAGGCTTCTAGCTTTTAACTTCTGGCTTTCATACAAATACAAAACCTCCAGACATTTCTGTCTGGAGTATCTTGTTTTGAAACTAAAAGTTAAAAGCTAGCAGCTTATAGCTACTCACTTCCCCATCCCATCTTCTGCACGATGTCTTTAAACATCCTTCCACCACGACGCATCATGCTCGACTTCTTCTCCTTCAACCGACGGAGTTCTTCGACAAGCTCATCCTTTGCGACATCGATTGCCGCATAGAGGTCTCCTTCTTCGGCCTCCGTCCGTAGACTCAACTGCGCAGTACGCAGATTAATCTCGGCCCTGAAAATATCGCCTGACTGGTGGTGACGCGTTGTCTGTTCGAGTTCAACTTCGACGCGGGCATCTGCGTCCTTATCATCGAGCAGTCGCTCAATCATCCGGACCTTTTCTTCGGCATACGCACGTATCGCTGGAGTGATCTCAAACTGCGTCGCTTTGAAAGTAATGTTAAGCATTGGGAACGGTGGTGAAATTATAAACTCCTCTAGTTCTCTTCTGCTGAGGCTGCGTCAGCTGCCTCTCGAGCTCGATCAGCAGCTTCTCCTGCTTCTTTTGCTGCAAGGTCGGCAAGATCGATTTGTGCTTCTGCCTGATCTTCTTTTGCTTGTGACTCCGCATCCTTTGCGGTTTCGAGATTGCGCTGCGCAGCAGCCTTGTCTTGGGCGTCAGTCATAGTGATTTTTTATTAGAGCTTATTTATAAGGCTGATAAAAAATCGATCTCTACACTCTTATGGTAGGCACTACTCATGACGAGGTCAAGGCATCTTTCTTACGGGGTAAGGGAGCGTTTGAGCGGTCAAACAAACGTTTTTAGAGATTGTTCGGTGTGTCATAGAAAGACTGCTCTGCCTCACGAACAATGCGTGCCATCGTTTTCACTGATTCAAGTGGATAGTCGCCAGATGCAGTCTCATCAGAGAGCATGACCGCATCCGTGCCATCCCAAACCGCTTGTGCGATGTCCGAAACCTCTGCGCGCGTCGGATGTTTGTGGTTCACCATCGAAAAAAGCATCTGCGTCGCAGTGATGCTTCCCTTGCCAAGCCACGAAGCGTGACGAATGAGGTGCTTTTGCGCAAGCGGAAGCTTCTCGAGTGGCATTTCGATGCCCAAGTCACCCCGCGCAATCATCACGGCGTCTGACACGCGCATGATGGAATCCATATTATCGAGAGCAAGCGGTGTCTCAATCTTAGCGATGATCTTTGTCTCATCGCCGACGATATCGCGGAGCTTCTGTATGTCATCAGCAGTCTGCACAAACGATACCGCGATATATTCGACACCTTCGGCGAGAGCAACCTGAACATCAGCACGGTCTTTGTCGGTGAGCCCCGACATTGTAAGCTTCGTGCGCGGCACGTTCACGCCTTTGCGCGAAAAGAGCACTCCACCGCGGATTACTTCACAGGTGATGTGGTTGCCTTCAACACTTCGTACAACAAGTTCCATCTCACCGCCCGCCAAAAGTATTGGGTCGCCAACCTTGATGTCAGCGTGAAGATATGGTTCGTCGACTTGGATGATGCTCTCGTCGCTTTCTTCTGCAGTCGAGAACACAATCATCTCTCCTTCGCGAAGTTCACGACCTTCGTCTAGTATCTTTCCCACGCGAATGCGCGGACCTTGGAGGTCTTGCATCACCGCAAGCGATAGGCCAAGCTCCTTGGCAGCCTTGAGTACATATCCGCGACGAGTTATGTATTCCTCGGGCGTGCAGTGTGAAAAGTTCATGCGAAATATCGAAACACCCGCCTCGGCGAAGGCTTTGATCATTTCATAACTCTCTGATTTTGGACCGATAGTCGCAACAATTTTTGTACGCATAATGAGGACGGAAGTTCCGATGATACAACGCGAGAGAGGACACGTCCACATGGTTCCACGGCGGCACTTTATTTATTTGACATGAGTCGGTATACTGACGCCGTATTCCTCGGTAGCTCAGCGGTAGAGCGGCGCCCTGTTAAGGCGATGGTCGTAGGTTCGATCCCTACCCGAGGAGCAATTTGAGCAAAGAACACCCGCTAGGGTGCTCTTTTGTTGTTACACTATTAACATGAACAAAATATATCTTCTCGTCGGAATCATCGTATTGGCGGTTGTGCTCATTTTTGTGGGCTTGAAACCGCGAGAGAATGAGATTCCGATAAAAGACTATAAAGACATCTCGTATACGATCGAAGGACAATCGATTACGTTGGTTGATGGATTTTCTGAGATTGAAGCAGCGCCAGGTTCGGCAGGCACAATTGTGACCCGTTATTTTGGAAATGAAGTCGAGCACGATTTCAATGATGATGGACGAAAAGATATCGTCTTCCTCGTGACTCAAGAGCACGGCGGAAGCGGAGTGTTCTTCTATGTGGTTGCCGCACTCAACATGCCTGTTGGATATGTAGGATCGAACGCTTTCTTCTTGGGTGATCGTATTGCACCTCAATCAACCCACATGGATGAAGGGGTGACAGCACAAGGAACAAACCGCGAGAATGTCGTTGTTGTGAACTTTGCGACCCGCGGACCGAGCGAGCCATTTACCGCACAACCAACTATCGGAAAGAGCGTGTGGATTAAATTAGATACCACCACGATGCAGTGGGGCGAAGTTGCCCAGGATTTTGAAGGAGAAAGTCGATAGGCCCAAGTTCTCACATTGTTATCCTGATTATCTTTTCAAGTGGCTGGATTACATCTCCTAAAAACGAGAGTGCAGAAGACTGGTTCCTTTTCTCAATTTCTCGTGAGAGAATTATGTTTGACAATTAGGAATAAATAACCCACATGAATTATCGCAACCGCGGGCTCGTTATCACTGTCAGAACGTTTCTTGGACTCCTCTTCGTATTCAGCGGTGTGAGTGGACTCTTCATGGGCAGTGATGTCTCAAACATCCCCGAACCAATGGCCTCCATCACGACATCACTCTGGACGGCCGGATTCTTTCAGATGATCAAAACCACCGAAGCTATCGCAGGATTCATGCTCCTCGTCGGATTCTTGCCAGCGCTTGCAACCATTATTCTCGCACCAGTAGGAATCGGCATCGTCGTCGTCAACGCGATGCTTATGCCTTCATTCTTGGTCGTTGCTCTCATCATCGCCCTCCTGCTCGCCTATCTCGGCTATGCATATTGGGACAAATACCGTGCGATCTTCCAGCGAAATTAACAATTAAAATTATTTATGGATAAAGTTCAACACTTCGAAATTCCAGCGGATGATTTGGCCCGAGCGCGCGCTTTCTACGAAGCATCGTTCGGTTGGAAGACGTCGAGCTTTCCGATGCCAGATGGATCGGACTACGTAGGCCTTCACACCGGACCTACGGATGATAAGAACATGGTTCAAGAAAACAACTTCATCAACGGCGGCATGTTCAAGCGCGGCGGTAAGTTCCCTGCTACAACTCCAACTATCGCAGCGATTGTTCAAGATCTCGACACATCATTGGAAAAAGTACGAACAGCAGGAGGATCTGTTGTAATGGAGAAACAAGAAATCGCCGGCATGGGCTACTACGCATACATCAAAGACACCGAGAACAACATTATCGGTGTTTGGCAGGATATTAAGAAGTCTTAATCTTCATTCTTATGGAATCACAAACAAAAACAATTCTCACCGTGGTGGTACTCATCGTCCTCGTGTTCGCCGGAGCGATGTACTACCGCTCACAAAAGATGATTGATGAGACAAACGCACCACCCGTCGAGGAAGAAGGCGTCGCATGTACGATGGATGCAAAGCAGTGTCCCGACGGTTCATATGTCGGACGCACTGGACCTGACTGCGAATTCGCACCGTGTCCTGAAACGGTTCCTACGTATTAAAATCTTCTCCAGACGCAACGAAAGCCGTGGTCCAGAGGACTACGGCTTTTTCGTCTCCAATCACCTCCCGAAGGAGTCTCCCCTTTTGTGGGGTCACGGCTATAAAGCGGCCGGTCGCTGTTGGTGCAGAAGCTATCCCTTAGCCAAACTCGGGTCCTCCAACAATGGGAGAAAGCCGAATTCTGCTGGAGCCTTGACCACCGGATCCGATGGAAGAGCTGTCGTTGGACCAGCGAGGGCGTCGGGAGATGCCTTCTTCCGAGTTCGAGTAGGAGCTCTCGCTTTTTGGGGACGTTTCTTCCCCTTGGGCTTGACCGGCGGTTTCTTGAGCTCGGCAATCTGACGTTCCTTTTCAGCCACTTTCTGCTGAAGGTCGAGTAAGTCCCCACGGAGCGCACTCCGCTCGATTCCGTAAGCTCCTTCGAGCTGTCCGTTACGGGCGAGCAGATCCTTTCTCGCATCTTCGAGCATGATGATGCGAGCAGAGGCGGTGTCCTCGGCCTTGATCTTACCGTTCCGCCATCCCAGAGCAAACATGAAGGCGACGAGCAGTGCCGAGGAAATGATTCCCATAATGATCCAGTCCAGAGGATCGGCATCCTTGTCCTGAGACTCGTCCCAGGTGATGACGTTCCACTGCATGTCTCCCCCGCGCTTCGCAGCGAGCAGAGAGCGGACCTTGGTGAGATCTCTTTCGAGGATCGCCGTTTCCTGTTTGCTCAGGATGTAGTCGCTGAAGGCCTTGTCTCTCTCAGCCTGTGTAGCCTTGAGCTCGCCTCCTTGAAGCGAATCGATCTGCGCGAGCAGATTGTTAATCTGCCCTTTCAATTCCTGTTCGGAATGCTTCGACGTCCGCGGTGCGACAGATGCAGATTTCGCGACTGCCACGGGGGCCGTCGCAGACTGCTTGCCGGCGCTCCAGTCCAACTTGACGTAGGGCGCCAAACCTTTGTTGAGCTTTCCCTTCAAGTTGTTGGATGTCGGGGCTGCCGGCGGACGCGGTGTCGCGGTGTTCACTGCGAGTTTTGGATCGCAGAGAATCTCCGGAGGACATTCGACCACCATGTCGTCGCCGATGACGATTTCGGGCGCTGGTGGACGCGGAGTCGTCGCTTTGGAAGCGGCGGGCTCGAACGTCGACATCGGCGGGATAAGCGCCGTCGGACCCGTTACCGCGTGGTAGACGGGTTGGATTGTCGCACAGGCGCCCGATATGAGCGCAAGCGCAACGATCAACAACAATCTCTTCATGGTGCATCTCCTCTTCGAAAATGAGTAAGGGTTTATGTGATTGGATACGACAAAGAACTCCACGACGCGAGATGCGTCGAATATATTTGGCCAGCCAGTATTTAAACACAATTTGGTATCAGAGTCAATCACCCATCGAACCGCCTCTCTTGCCCATCTCCCCTTTCTTTTGTATACTCCTCCAACGCTTTCGTTAGGGGGAAAGCATTATTACTAAACGCCGGAGGCCTCCAGTTGTGGGCACGGCATACACATCTCATACGTCTCCGTCGCATGACGCGTTTCGCAGGGGATGTCCCCGATTTTTTATTTCTCTATGGCAGATACAAGCAAACTCTCGATGACTGAAGAGTCACACGAGGTAGATGCAGTAGTCGTCGACAATCGCCTCATGGCGACATATGCGACAGACATGAAGGAGACGCCAAAGGCTGGTGACATCATCACCGGTAAGGTGCTCGCGCTTCACAAGAACTCAGTGTTCGTCGACTTGCACCCATTCGGTACAGGTCTCATCTTCGGACGCGAGTTCGCGAACGCACGTGACATCATCCGCAACATCGCCATCGGCCACGAAGTGACCGGTACGATCGTTGACGCAGGCAACAAGGATGGATACATCGAGCTCTCACTCAAGGAGGCTCGTCAGGCATTCATCTGGAACGAAGCAGAAAAGGCATTGCGCGAGAAGCGCCAGCTCGATCTTCCTGTTAAGGAAGCCAACAAGGGTGGTCTCATCATCGAATGGCAGGGCATCTCGGGATTCCTTCCCGCATCTCAGCTCTCAGCTGAGCACTACCCACGCGTTGATGGCGGCGACAAGGATCGCATCTTCGAAGAGCTCCAGCGCCTCGTCGGCAAGAAGATCACCGTGATGGTCATCACTGCAGATCCCAAGGAAGGCAAGCTCATCTTCTCTGAGAAGGGCACCGGTCAAAAGGAGAAGCAGGAAATCGTCGGCCGCTACGCGGTTGGTGACGAGATCGAGGGCAACGTCACAGGTATCGTCGACTTCGGTGTATTCATCAAGGTTGCAGACGGTCTCGAAGGACTTGCACACATTTCTGAACTCGACTGGGGTTTGGTTGAGGATCCTCGCAAACTCTTTACCGTCGGCGAACACGTTCGCGCGAAGGTGATCGAAGTAAAGGATGGCAAGATCTCGCTCTCTATCAAAGCCCTCAAGGAGAACCCATGGGTCTCTGCGGGTAAGAAGTACACGAAGGACGACGTCGTTCAGGCGGTCATCATCAAGTACAACAAGCACGGTGCACTCGCATCGATCGAAGAAGGCGTCGCTGGTTTGGTCCACGTCTCCGAATTCGAATCGATCGAGAAGCTCCGCGAAGCGCTCGAGCTCGGCAAGTCATACACGTTCAAAATCAACGTGTTCGACCCCAAGGAACAGCGCATGACACTCTCGTTCGCGAAGAAGTAGCTTTTAGCTATTGGCTTTTAACTTCTAGCTTTCATACAAAATACCTCGTGCAGAAATGCTCGGGGTATTTTGTATGAAAGCTAAAAGCCAGTAGTTAAAAGCTACAAGCTATTAAAAATATTCATCGCCTTCTCTCTTCCCTCTTCGACAATCGACGCGATGGCTTCGTTGGTCTTTTTGAAGACCTTCTTGTAGACCGCCATGTCCGCGTCCTTCATCTTGGTGAGAAGGAATCGTACGACCTTGTCTTCACCGACAGGCTTGCGGAGCTTGCCGCCTGGGGTCGTGGGTGACACGCCGATGCGCACACGAACGAATTCGCGTGTCTTGAGTGCTTTGATGACAGATTCGATACCACGGTGACCGCCTGAACCCCTATCAAACGAGAGTTTGATCTTCCCTGCCGCCATATCCATGTCGTCGTGAACGACGATGACGTTCTCAACCTTCACACGTTTTGCCTTGGCAAGGTATACAGCCGCAAGGCCTGATTTGTTCATAAACGTCTCAGGAAGAGCGCAGATAACCTTGGCCGAACCGAGTGTTCCCTGTCCTACGAGGCTTCGTGCAGCGGAATCCGGTTTCCATTCGGTGATGTCCACACTGTCAGCAAATGACTCAACCGCCATACGGCCGATATTGTGACGCGTTTTTTCGTATTCTTCGCCCGGATTGCCGAGACCGATGATGAGATAGGTAGATGCCATACGAACAGCTTACAGCTTCCAGCTACCAGCTGCCAGTTTCATGCGGAAAACCTCCAAATCCATGGCGCAGAGCGGACCCCGCCATGGCGGGGGTGCGAAAGTCATACAAAGTTCTTTAGATTCAAAAGAAAAAGTCGCTTGACACGAAGAATTTTATTTAAACAACTGTGTGACACGCTCCGACTTCTTGCGTCAAGAGATGTGCACGCGTACAATCCTCTCATCAAGATCTTCATGAACGATTCACTGAACACAGAACGCATGACGACACCGGAGAAAAAACACGATCTCCTCTCCGAACTCATCCGTTTCGCGCTCATCACATTGTTCATCGTCCTCCCGATTCGCATCTACATCGCACAGCCGTTCATCGTGAGCGGTTCATCGATGGATCCGACCTTCAAAGACGGCGAATACCTCATCATCGACGAAATCTCGTACCGATTCGAAAACCCAGAACGTGGTGATGTCATCGTCTTCCGCTATCCGCAGGACACAACCAAGTTCTTCATCAAGCGCATCATCGGTTTACCTGGCGAGACCGTCGATATTAAAGACTCGACCGTCACTATCGAAGACGCGGAAGGCACGACGACCTCATTCGAGCTCGATGAGAGCTATCTCTCTCACCCCACATGGAGTGTGAGCCGCATCAAGCTCACTGACGAAGAATATTTTGTGATGGGCGACAACCGCCCAGCGAGCTCTGACTCTCGCATCTGGGGGCCGCTCAATGAAGACCTCATCATCGGCCGCGTCTTCACGCGTCTCTTGCCAGTAAAGCGTGTTGGCATCTTCCCAGGAGAGCACACATACGCAGACACGACCACCGAAGAGACCACAACAGTTCAATAATCGATACCATATGACAACGCTCCGCATCCGAACATCGCTTTCATCACCTCAGCGGTATTCCTATGACGGGGAGCTCAAGAAGGCCGTCGATATCGCGGACCACTACGGCTTCAAGCTTCTCAACCCGCTGGCAATCGAGAAAGAAGACCGCGACAACGCCGAGCGCCACGGCTGTCTCCACGAACAAGCTGCGATCATGCGTATGATCAATGCAGATGAATCATACAAAGGACTCGACACGCTTCTCTTCGCGCATACACGCAAGGTCCCGTACAAGAACAAGCTCGAGTTGCACCTTGATGTGATTGGTGACAAAGAAAGCTCGGCAGAGGGTCTCCTCTTCCAAGCCACCAAAGCAATCCTCCGCGATTATGGACACAACGATACGCTCGTCGCGGTCAACAGCGTCGGTGGACGTGAGACGACATCAAGTTTCACCCAAGCGGTAAACGCTTTTCTTCGCGGACGCATCAGCGATCTCGATCCTGAATGCCGCGACGGCATCCGCAAAAGTGCCTTTGCACCCCTACGATGCTCACATCAAGCCTGCATCGATGTGCGTGCTTCCGCACCCCAATCACTCAATTATCTCTCCGAGCAGAGCAAACAGCATTTCAAAGAAGTCCTCGAATATCTCGAGTCGCTCGATATGCCCTACGTCATCGATCCATCCCTCGTCGGCAGCGAACACTACACGACACGAACCGTCTTCGCAGTCGGAACTCCTGCAATCTCGACGCCGGAGCCTGAAGTCACCGAAGTTGCAGCCAAAGAAGCATGTATCGACCCTATCTCTCAGCGACACTTCTCAAACGTTCTCGCATGGGGAGAACGTCTCGACCAGCTCTCGAGGAAGCTCGGTGGCAAAAAGCCGATTCCTGCAGTGCATGTAACCATCGACCTCAATACCGCATCAACCAAAGAGCGCTACTCAAACGCATCCGCCGGCGCAGCCCCACAAGCATATGTTGTTCAAGTCGGATTCCCCGCAAAGATTCAGACGCTTCGCATGAACGAAGACCTCCGCAAAGCCCACATCCGCGTATCGGTCACCCTTCACAAGCAGAGCGTCACCGAACAGATGGATCATGCCCGCACGATTGGTGCCCCCTATATCGTCATCATCGGTCACAAAGAAGTGAAGGAGGGTGCGGCGCTTATCCGTCACGTCCACACAAACCACCAGGAGGCAGTGCCCTTCTCAGGTCTCCCGTCGTACCTCAAGACCATCTACGCCACAAAGAAGCGATAGACCACCAACCCCTTGATACGAGGCCACGCCCGTGTTAGGATATCGCCTATATGAACGTGCATATCCGAGTCGACCGCGACGAAAAAGAGAACAACATGAGCCTGCTTCGCAGATTCCGCACCCGCGTCATGGAATGGGGTGGCATGCGCCGTCTCCGCTCAATTCGCTACGCTACGCGCACTAAGTCTCCGTACGTCCAGCAAAAAGCCCGCCTCAAGGCAATCGGCAAAAAAGAAGAGCGTGAGCGCCTCTACAAGCTTGGTCTCGTCGACAAGGTATAGACAGCATGGCTGTATCTTTCACCAATAGATTGAAGACAACTCCCCTCTCGAAAGCGAGGGGTCTTGTTTGGCAGAAGATGGCTGATGCCATGCTTGGCACAAAATACGACCTCTCAGTCGTTTTTACAGCGGATGCATTCATGCACAAGCTCAATATGACGTACCGTCAGAAAGATAAGCCGACAAACGTGCTCGCTTTCCCTATCGCAGACGATTCGGGCGAAATCTACCTCGATATTCCATACATCAAGCGTGAGTCCAAGAAATACGACCATGCTCCCGAAGTCCATCTCGACTATCTCTTCATCCACGGACTCCTCCACCTTGCAGGACACGATCACGGAGACGAAATGGAACACCACGAGCGTCGTTTGATGAAGAAACACATCAGTCGATAACCTACCACCAACAACTCACAACCGACAATGGATTTTCCTTGTGGGTCGTTGGTTGTCGGTTATAGGTGATTTTGTCCGCACCACCGCGCGCGCTATACTTGTCGATGATGAATCGCACTATCGCAACAGGCATCGATGTCGGCACGACCGCAGTCAAGGTCATCGTCGCCGAATACATCCGCACCGAGAGCGGCCCCGAGCGCCGCATCATCGGCATGGGAGCCTGTGAATCAATTGGCATCCGCCACGGCTACATCGTCGACGGCGCTCAGGTAACCCGCAGCGTCCGTGAAGCGATTGCACAAGCCGAGAAGACCGCCCGCACTAAGATACGCAGTGCCGTCATTTCGGTCGGTGGCGTCGGCCTCGAAGGCCATGTGGCGAGCGGTTCGAGCATCGTCTCTCGTGCAGATTCCGAGATCACTGAGCTCGACATCGAACGCGCACTTGCTGCATGTCAGCAGGCGCTTCCGGACACCGCCAAGTTCAATCGCAAGGTGATCCACACGATTCCTCTTTCATACAAACTCGATGGCAAAGAAACCATGGGACGCGTCTTGGGTATGCGTGGCATGAAGCTCGAGATGAAGACACTCTTTGTTACTGCGCTCGAACAGCATTTTGCTGATCTCGTTGAAGCAGTCGAAGCTGCCGACGTTGAGGTTCGCGATGTCTGTGCATCCCCCATTGCATCGGCAGTGGCAACGCTTACCAAAGCACAACGCATCGCCGGCTGTGTGCTCGCCGATATCGGTGCCGAGACCGTCTCAACCATCGTCTACGAAGACGACATGCCGATTGCACTCAAAGTATTCCCGATTGGTTCCAATGCGATCACGCACGACATCGCGCTCGGCCTCCGCGTTCCGCTCGACGAAGCTGAACACATCAAAACAGGTGTCTCGGTATCGCTCACCGCATCCCGCAAGAAGCTCGATGAGATCATCAATGCACGTCTCAAAGATATTTTCGAATTGATCGAGACCCACCTCAAAAAGATTGGCAAGAACGGCCTCCTCCCTGCAGGTATCGTCCTCACCGGAGCAGGTGCGCGCCTCACCGGTATCGAAGACTTGGCCAAAGCATCGCTCGCCCTCCC
>Ga0172380_10006907_pt1 | contig 12996 bp, 7 predicted proteins | sample Leawe162metaG_FD_119747 | JGI IMG/M metagenome (GOLD analysis project Ga0172380, IMG submission 119747) | Leachate microbial communities from a municipal landfill in Southern Ontario, Canada - Leachate well 162 metaG | ecosystem: Engineered > Solid waste > Landfill > Unclassified | place...
CCATGGCATGTGATGCATGCAACACCAGCATTAACATGGGCACTATGGTTGAAATAGGCATAGTCCGGTAGTTTATGCACCCGTTTCCATTTAACGGGGGTGTTGGTCTCCCAGCTTTTCAGTAGCGGGGCAATTGTAGGCTTATCGGTGGCAATCAACGAATGGCAGTTCATACATTGCTGGGTAGTGGGGATATTCGCATGCGGAGACCGTTCAACCATTGTATGGCAGTAACGGCAATCCATACCGAGGGTGTCAACATGAACCGGATGGCTATAGGGCATCGGCTGAACAGGCTGATACCCGACATCGGTGAACTTTGGTGAACCGTAATACCAGACTAACCCGACTGCTATAACTCCCCCAAGGAGAACAGCAATGATTATCATCTGTGGTAGGCGGTTTGTCCATTTAGGAAAAATCTGAGCCAAGTGGAATCCTTGTGTTTTGCTCGTGATTCTATCGTTATCTTATTTAGGATGTCGCAATTATAGTGCGCAACGACAGCACTCCTCCCCAAAAGTTGTGCTCTTTTAGTGGTTAAGCACCACAGAGTATAATACGAACCTTTTTCCCTCATTCCCAATGTAAGAGTATAGAAAGTGACAGTTAGTACTAATTGGTTGTCATAATTTTCTCATCGAGGGGCGAACCGGCTGGAGAACAACCGTTTTTCCCTTTTTATGCAAGATTTCACCCATTTATTCCGTATAACCAAGTAAACAGTGTTACATTTTCACACAAAGGAAAACATAAAATGTCAGAAATAAAGATACAACTCAAACAGTTAGACGGCTTAGCCCTTGCGGCGTACGGGGAAGAGAGCAAGCATTGGGTGACGATGGACAGTACCCCTATACTTGGTGGAAAAGATTCCGCATCCCGCCCGATGGAGCTTATGCTGATGGGGATCGCCGGTTGCTCGGCAATGGATGTCATATCCATCCTCAAGAAAAAACGGGCGAATATCAGCGAATTTCGTATGGAAATTGTCGGAGAACGTGCGGAAGAGCATCCCAAACGGTTCATTCGGATAGATTTTCATTATATTGTCACCGGAAAAGAGATCAAACCGGAAGACGTTCAACGAGCTATCGAGCTAACCGAGGAGAAATACTGCGGTGCGATGGCTACGATCCGCGGCAATGTAGAACTGAGCTACCGGTTCACTATCAACGAGCAAGAGTAAGATAACCGCATCTACTGCGGAGCTACTCTTGCCAAACCCGGTTACAGAGCCATAGACACACATACATCACCAATAGAGCGCAAGCCGTTCCGCTTTGATATCATCGCCAAATCCGCCACTTGCGGCGCGCGGTGCGGTGTGCTGAATACCGATCACGGTGTTGCGATGACCCCACTCTTTATGCCGGTGGGGACATCAGCAACGGTGAAAACCTTAACCCCCGATGAACTGCGTATCTCTGGTTCGCAGATCGTCCTTGCCAATACTTACCATCTCTCCCAAGAACCTCGCACGGATGTGCTGGTGGCTGGAGGCGGGGTGGCAAAGTTTATGGGATGGGACGGTCCTACCCTGACGGATTCCGGCGGTTTTCAGGTTTTTAGCCTCTCGGCGACCCGGAAAGTGGAAGAAGAAGGGGTACGTTTCCGCTCGGTCTATAACGGAGAGCTACTGTTTCTGACCCCTGAAAGCGCGTGCGATATCCAGCGCGCCATCGGGGCGGATATGATATACGCTCTTGACGAATGCACCGCCTTGCCATCCGATTACGCAACCGTCGAGAAGGCTACCGCGCTTACATCTCGCTGGGCGAAACGGTTTCTGAACCGTTGGAAAGAGACTTCAGAGGTACACCCCAACGGCTACAGTTGGTTTCAAGCACCGTTCTGCGTTTTGCAAGGAGGGCTGTACGAAGACCTACGCAAACGGTCGGCTGAAGAGCTATCAGCATTAGATCCGTCAGGATTTGCCATTGGCGGGCTATCTGTTGGGGAAACCCATGAGGAGATGGTCACCGCAACTCACATCGCCTGCTCGGTGTTACCGCCGGATAAGCCGCGCCATCTGCTTGGTGTCGGTACTCCCCGCGATATTTTGGAAGGGATCTCCGCAGGGGTTGACCTGTTTGACTGCGTAATCCCTACCCGTAACGGCAGAAACGGTCAAGCGTTCACGTCAGACGGCATCCTTAACCTGCGCAATAGCCGTTTCCGCCTTGACCAAGATCCTGTTGACCGGGATTGCGACTGTTATTGTTGCAGGATGCTCACCCGTTCATACCTACATCATCTGATTATCACCGGCGAAATGACCGGTATGAGACTGCTCAGCCTGCACAACATCACTTACTATCATAAGCTGACATCAGGGGCGAGAGAGGCAATCAGGGCTGAACGTTTTACCGAATGGAAAAAAGATACCATCGAGCGGTGGAATTCCGCTTAAAATTGCATTATATTGCTATGTGTGGTTAGAAAGACTGTAGTCACCCACAGTCAACGTCATTGATTTTTTTTATGAGGCAAGCATGAAACCGGGAAAATTAACTTGGCTGGTGCTCGCTGTCTATACAGCCGCCCAGCTACTAACGGGGTGCCAAGAGATACGGGAACGGTTGCTTCCCCTTCCTGTCAACCCAAAGTTAGTGATTAATAACGATTCAGCCTCCACCCGTGACACGCTGTTACGTGTTACTGTCAAGGATGCTGATCAGTACACCACAATGCAGTACAACAGTTCGCCATCATTCAACGGAATGCGCTGGTCAGTCTATGATAGCCAGTTCACCATTTCAGTGCCACCGTTAGAGGGGATGGCAAAGGTCTATGCGCGGTTTGCCGCTCCCTGCTGTACGTCAGGGATCAGCGTTGATAGCATTCGGCTGGATTTTACCGCGACGATTGACAGTTTAGGCATTACAGCGGATGATACCCTTTCCCCTGACAGGGATCTATTTTTCCATATGCAGACCGGTGAAGAAGGGACTGCGGAGGTATCGTTCGGGCGGGCAATTGTCCGTCACCCTTTACAGCACGTTCACAGCGGGCGGTTTGCTGGTTCGCTGAGAATCCGTAACGGTATGGCGGAAGATTCAGCCCAAGTTACCGGGTGGTTCACCGACCGGGCAGGTAATGAAGCTACTCCCTTTGTACTTGACAAGCGGTACTACGTGCGGGGACCGGCACTAAATCCGGTCAAAATAGGTTCTGTTGAGGCACCGGTTGCGGGTGGAAATGATATACTCGCTAAGAACGGTTACTGTTATGTCTCTAACGGTAACGTAAGCAAGATTACGATCTTCACCACCCTAAACCGTCAAGAACCGGCTCTACTGCCCAATGGGGTCGTCACAACTATGGGATGGTCTTACGGTATTGATGAGGGGGCGGGACTCTTACACGTAGCCGCGGGCTCGAACGGGCTTTTGACTATATTCTCCACTACCGGGGATGTCGGCAACATAGACCGGTCAATACGGGTTCCGGGTTCTCCGCGTGATGTGGTCGCCAAGCCACCGCTTCTCTATGTATCCGCGCTGTTTGACGGGCTTAAAATCTTCCGGGTTGCTCCCGAAACCGATCCCGTGATAGTGAGCGAATTGGGGTTGGAGTATTCCGGGGAGTACATCGAGCTGGACGATGATATTGCCTATATCGCCGGTGGAGGTGGGGTTTCTGTTGTTGATGTGTCAAACATCAACAACCCAAAGTTGATTCAGCAGATTCCCGTGCCACGGGAACCAAGTGGGTTGATCTGCGATGACCGTCGCTTGATAATCCCTTGCTCCAACGGTGATCTTTTTCTGGCGGATATCCACAATCCGTATAAACCGGTACTATTACCACAGTGGAAGCATTTCTCTAAGATTCACGGGATAGCGTATTCTTCACCGTTCCTGTTTATCAGCGAAGAGTATCAAATCACCATCATCAACGCCAGCGATCCCGATCTTGGGATAGTGGCAAAGATAACCGATAGCAAAAACTGTCGCGCAATTTGCATCAGCGAGGAACATTTGTATGTTTCGACCGGAACCGGTCTGGATATCTATCGGTTGTATGGACAGTAAAATAAACATCAACAGCCTTGGAAACAAGGCATAAACTTAGCAACAAGCAACAATTGGAGTTCAAATGACAACAATCGCAATGGTATTCGGGCAAGCCGCTAGTGGTGGTGGTGGTATAGCCGCTTTCCTCCCGATGATACTGGTTTTGGTAGTAGCCTACTTCCTTATCCTCCGCCCCCAGATGAAACGGCAGAAAGATCATCAAAAGATGATCTCCGCGCTGGACAAAGGGGATCGGATTGTAACAGCAGGTGGTATTCACGGAACCATTCTCAAGACACTCGACGAGAACACCGTTCTGGTCAAGATCGCCGATGAGGTGAAGGTCGTCCTTGACCGCTCGGCAATCGCCCGCAAGGATACCGGCGACAGCAGTTCATCATCTACCTAATCGTAGGCTGATATGCGTATAGCATTTATGGGGACACCGGAATTCGCTGTCCCCATTTTAACCTCATTGATAGAGAAAAGCCGTCACGAGGTTGTGGTGGTTGTCACCGGTTGTGACAAACCCGCCGGACGGCATCTGAGGCTCTGTTCCACTCCCGTTAAAATGGTTGCGGAGAGTTACAATCTGCCGATTCTGCAACCGGATTGTTTCACCGATCCCCTTTTCCTTGAACGGTTAGCTTCGTACCGCCCGGATATTGGTGTGGTTGTGGCATTTAGGATATTGCCAGAAGAGGTCTACTCCATCCCGCCGTTAGGCTGTGTCAACCTGCACGGCTCGCTACTACCTGAATTGCGCGGTGCCGCTCCTATCAACTGGGCGATCATGCGCGGATATACCGAAACCGGATTGACCACCTTCAGCATCGCAAGCAAGGTGGATACGGGCAATATACTGCTCCAAGAAAAGGTGGGTATTCTTCCGGAAGACAACTTTGACACCCTTGCGGGTCGTATGTGTTCTGTCGGTAGTGAGCTGGTGATACAGACATTAAACGGCTTAGAGGATGGATTAGTTCACCCCGTACCGCAACAGGGGAAGGCAACATCCGCCCCCAAGCTGACCCGCGACATCTGCCTTATAAAGTGGGAGAAACCAGCCCACCATATTCATAACCGGATACGCGGTCTGGCTCCATCGCCTTCCGCATTTAGCAGTTTAGGGGGAAAAACGGTCAAGCTGTTCAGCTCGGCGTTGTGGGACTCTGCCAACACTGCCCCCCCCGGCACAACAACAGGCTTTGCGGATGGGATGATCTTGGTTCAGACCGGATCTGGGTGTCTCGGCATTCGGGAGCTACAGTTGGAGGGTAAAAAGCGGATGACAGCGGTTGATTTTATCAAAGGATATCCCTTACCGGTCGGGACGGTTTGGGGGTAGTAACGGTTTAAAGAGTAACTGATTGCAAAGTAAGATGAAAAATAATGGGTACAAGCATGCAGTACGCAAGAGCAACAGCTCAATAAGGAGTCACACTTTGGTCTCAAAACTATTCTCGATCACGGCTCTATGGTTGATTGCCTTGGCGTTTATACAAGGTTGCACAACTGACCCGCAGGTGGCATCTCCGTCCGGACAAACTCCGCCTCTATCTCCGGTCAACGTGATTGCTGTGGCATTGTCCACGGATTCTATCCGCTTGAGCTGGGAAGACCGGTCACAGACAGAGGAAGGGTTTGAAATATTCGAACGGGTGGGAGACAATGGCAGTTTCGCTATGCTGGCGGCTATTACAGTGCCCGATGTGGAATCGCTCGTTCTGACCGGAAAACTCCCGGCAACCAACTACTCATATTTTCTGAAGACCTATAACCAGAGTGGCAAGAGCGACTCCAGTAACATCGCTGTTGTCACCACTCCAGATGACCCGCCAAAATCTCCCACGAACCTTCAGGGGACGCGCCAAGAGGATACAGTCATCCTGCTCACTTGGGCGGACAGCTCCAGCAATGAGCAAGGTTTCCGTATTGAGCGCAAGATAGACGGCGAAGGAAGCTGGACGACCTCCGGTGAAGTGGAGAGAAATATCACCCAATTCAGCGACGAGACCGATGTCGAACCGAACAGTACCTATGCCTACCGTGTTATCGCCTTCAACGGGATGGGTGCGTCCAACCCATCTAACGAATGTACGGTCTATCCCAAAGCCACAACCAAGCCGACCGCCCCCACCGCAAAGTATGTTCAAGCCATCTCCAGTACCCGGATTGATTTTAGGTGGGAGCCATCGGGCACAAACCACGCCGGATTTAAGATCTCCCGTAAGAAGAGCTCTGAGGAGTGGGCTGACGCGGCTGAGTTCGACCGCAGTGCCGGTATCACTGTGCTTGAGGATGGCAGTCTCGAACCCCAGACCAGCTATGACTATCGCGTACTCGCCTATAACGAGAAGGGCAACTCTCCGCCCTCGTCAGTATTAACGGGTAGAACACCATCGGAAAACTCGCTTTTTGCCCCATCCAATCTCCGGGTAGAGGTGATCTCGTCAACCGAATTGCTGATTTGGTGGCAAGACAATTCCAATGATGAGGAAGGATTCAAAGTCCAGCGGAAAGCCTCTGGCAGTGACTGGACGGAAGTGAAGAGCTGTGCGGTCAACGACACAGCTTACTTCGACACAAACGTAACAACCAGAACCGAATACCGTTACCGTGTTGTTGCTTTCAAAGGTGCGGAACTTTCAGCGGTGAGCAATGAAGTGGTTGCGACTCCCCGTATCGCTACCCCGCAATCCTTGACTGCGACAGCCAAGTCCGCGACACGAATTGAGCTCCGTTGGGTGAATAATGTCAAAGAGGAGAGCGGCTATCGGCTGGAGCGGAAGTTATCCGAAGGTGCATGGGGCGAGGTGACTAAGACTGCAGTTGATGTGACATCGTATATGGATACCGACTTGGTTCCGTACACATCGTATAGCTACCGGATTAGCGCATTTAACGTGTCTGACAGTTCCGACTACAGTGACGAAGTACAAGAGGGAACCTATGAGCTGGGGGTTCCCGGCAGTCTGACTGCGATGTCCAAGTCCACCTCCATTATTGATCTCTTTTGGGTGGACAATTCCGGTGACGACGAGACAGGCTTTGTGCTGGAACGTCACGCGGGGAACCTTCAATGGATTTCCATACCGTTACCGGCGCATTCCATAGCATACCGTGACAGCGCGCTTGTGCCAAACACCACGTACACCTATCGGGCGTATGCAGTCTGTAAGAACGTCTCATCAGCGTTCAGCAACGAAACCAGTGCGGCTACCTCAAGTTTGGCAACTCCGGGGAATCTCACAGCTACAATGATTAACTCAACATCTATCGCTCTCAAATGGGAAGACCGGTCTTACGACGAGCTTGGGTTCAAAATCGAGAGAAGGATCGGCAATGCCGGTTGGGGTGTGTTAGGTGAAACAGATGCAGACTCGCTCTCCTTCACGGACAGTGGGTTGACTCCGGATACAACGTACAATTACCGGCTATACGCCTATCATCAGACCGGTCAGTCTTCATTCAGCAATGAAGTCACGGTTACCCCTATGGTGGCAGTTCCCACAGATTTAAAGGCTATATTTACATCATCTTCCTCTTTGGCTTTGGTCTGGAAGGACAATTCACCGGATGAGTCCGGGTTCAAGATAGAGAAGAGAGTAGGAGATGGAGGGTGGGTTGAATGCGGGACTACCGCCGCTAACATCAACCAACTTTTGGAATCCGGGCTGACTCCCGGTGTCATTCATCATTACAGGGTCAGGGCGTATCATCAGACCGGGAAATCGGTCTATTCCGACGAGTTGGAAGCTACCCCCATACTTCCGGCACCGACTGATATGAATGCTTCGGCAAAAAACTCTACTACCATTGAGATTGGCTGGACAGATAATTCCGGTGATGAAACCGGATATAAACTCGAACGGCGGGAAGCTGGCGGGAATTGGAGTGATCTTACTACCCTGAATTCTGATGAAATCAGCTATCTGGATAAGGGATTAACACCGGAAACAGAATACAGTTACCGTGTGCGGGCGTATATTGCTATCGGGTTTTCCGCTTATAGTGATGTTGCCACCGTGAAAACCAAGGTCCTCCCCGCTCCGACAAACGTACTTGCCACGGCGAAATCATCCGCGGTGGTAGAGTTGCTCTGGCAGGACAACAGCGATGAGGAGTCAGGTTATCAAATAGAGCGAAAGACCGGAGCGGATGCGTGGGCGGAAGTTAAGACGGCCGCTGTCAACGCTACATTATGGCTCGACTCTTCACTTGTCCCAGAGACTCGCTATCTGTACCGAATGAGGACATTTCACCAGACCGGGGAATCTGCCTATTGCAACCAAGTGATTGTCACCACTCCAGCTATAATTGCACCGTCGAGTCTGTCAGCCACATTAAGATCTTCCTCAAGTATTGAGTTAAAGTGGAACGATAACTCCAAGGATGAGAACGGTTTCAAGATAGAGCGAAAATCGGGAGCGGACAATTGGGGAGAGATAAAAACCGTGGCAAAGGACAGTTCCGGATTTCTTGACACTAAGCTGACTCCGGGTGTCAAGTACTATTACCGGGTTAAAGCGTTTCATCAGTCCGGAATATCGGTATATACGAATGAGGCAAACAACACCCCGGTCTTGCCCGCGCCAACGCTTCTGACAGCGACAGTTAAAAACAGCAGTTCGATAACTCTCAAATGGACAGACAAATCCCCTGATGAGGCGGGATTCAAAGTCGAACGGAAAGAGGCTGATGGAGATTGGGCGGAAGTGGATAGTGTTTTAGCGAATGCCACATCCGTCGTTGATACCGGGTTAGTACGTTACACGACCTACACTTACCGGGTCAGAGCGTTCATTCCGACCGGCTTTTCAGCGTATGGCAACGAGGATTCCGAGAGCCCTTATTACACTCCGTTTGACACGTTAACCGGGCATACGGATTATGTCCATACTCTTGCCGTCAGCCCTGATGGTACTATCCTTGCGAGTGGAAGTGAAGACCATAGCATCAAGCTCTGGCGGGTGTCCGATGGAGCACTTATCCGCACCTTGAATGGGCATAACCTTGCTGTTCAATCACTCGCATTTAGCCCTGATGGCAGAACCCTCGCGAGTGGGTCATTTAAGGTCATATTGCTCTGGCGTGTGGCTGACGGAGCCATTCTTGACACGCTCAACGAGCACTCTCACATGGTGCTTTCTCTCGCATTCAGCCCCAATGGAGCTACTCTGGCAAGCGGGTGTATGGACAATGTACTCAAAATCTGGCGGGTTGCCGACGGTATATGCCTAAAAACAATAGCAGATCACACAGGTTACGTCTATTCCCTCGCGTTTAGCCCCAACGGAGCAACGCTTGCCAGTGCTTCAGGGGATAAGACTGTAAAACTTTGGAAGACAGCGGATTGGAAAATTCTCAGGACATTAGCCGGGCATACCTCTTATGTAATCTCTGTTGCTTTTAGTTCTGACGGGGCATCCGTGATCAGTGGCGGAACAGAAAAAGCCATCAGATTCTGGCGAGTTGCCGATGGTGTCTGTACAAACACCATGCAATTGAACGGAGATGACGTTTATGATGTTGCGCTGAGCCCCGACGAAAAACAGATAGTAACCGGAGGCCCTGAATGGCGGATGAATGTTTGGGATATTGCCAGCGGTGATCTGATCACTATGCTAACGGGGCACAGGGCACAAGTTCGTTGCATTCAGCTTTGTCCTGATGGAAACACGCTCGCAAGCGGGAGCACGGACGAGACGGTCATTCTCTGGAAATAATGGCGAACTTGATCCTTCTAAGAAGCAAAATCCCCCCATTTTTAACTGGGGGGATTTTGTGTATGTACGGCTTAATATGCCCTTATTTGATCAACACGATTTTCCTCGTCACCGCCTCGTTTGCACCTTCCAGCCTTAAGAGATACACTCCCGCCGGGAGGTCAGAGCCGTCGAGGCGGATGGTATGGCTCCCCGCGATTTGATACCCCGACATCAGTTCCCGCACTTCACGCCCGTCGGTAGAGAACAGCCTTAGCCGTGCCTGCCCAGCGGATGGGAGGGAGTAGGAGATGGTGGTGGAGGGGTTAAAGGGGTTGGGGTAGGTCACCAATCCGAAGGATTCAGGCACACCGTATGCATTATCTTGCTCAACCACCAGGGCTTGTGAGCAGTCGAAGATACCCAATCCATAACTGGTTGCCACATAAGCGGTCTGCCCAACTACCACAATATCATAGGCAGACCCCGCCGATTGCTCCATATCCGATTTAAAACTTCCGGTGATGGCTAAGCAGTCGGGATCGGTGACATTGACCATAGTCAAACGGCACCGGTAGGATTGCGCTAATAGGATACAGTGGTTCATTTTGACAATTCTATTTGCAGTCCCTGTCCAAATGCTGGCTTTTCGCACCGGGTTTAGCGGTTCGGATATGTCTATTACTGTCAAATCCAGATAATCACCCGGCTCGATTGTCGCTTGTCTATGAATCGAGTAGAGATAGCTTTTGTCCGCTAAAAGCTGTTGACTAAATCGTCCGTTGGCAGAACTCCGGCTTACACTGTGCGGATTATCGGGATCACTCAGGTCAACAATGTCCATTGCTGAACCGGAACCGGTCAAGACATAGCTATACTTCCCCTGTACAGTGAATCGTTTAAGCGGTTGCTCCGGAAGGTAGTACCCCCGTGAAACCGGCTCAGCCGGATTGCTGATATCCACTACCCGGAACCCACCCTGATTATCATCCAAGTATGCTATATCGTCCACCAACTGCAGAGCTCTTGCTCCTTGTGTGGGAAAGGTGGAAATCTCTACCGGACTTGTAGGGTCTTCTATGCTAATGATCTTTAACCCGTTCGTATCTGCCATCACGTACGCGATCCGGTCTTTAATCGCGATGTCAACCGCAGAAACAGCAGTCACACAGTTTCCCACTTCAAACGGTTTTTCAGGATCTGATATATCAATAACTCGCAAGCCAGCGGGACCAGCCGCCAGATAGGCATAATCCCCCTGTACTTCTATGCCCCGACAAATATTCCAAGTGTAGTAGAGCGTACTTAACTGCCGGATGTTGACTTCTTCACGGGCAAAACCGGGATCTGCAAAGAGTATCATGATCAAAAACGTTGTCAGGCACCTCTTCAGCCACCAGACAATGGGCTTAGCTCCACACTGGAAAGAATGATATTTGGAAGCACGATTATTGGGCATCTTTCAATTCCTTTTGAATGTTACTTGATTATTTGATCAACACGATTTTCCTCGTAACCGCTCCACCTGCACCTTCCAGCCTCAGGAGATAGACTCCCGCCGGGAGGTCAGAGCCGTCGAGCCGGATGGTATGGCTCCCCGCGGTTTGATACCCAGACATCAGTTCTCGCACTTCCCGCCCGTCGGTAGAGAACAGCCATAACCGTGTCTGCCCCGCGGATGGGAGGGAGTAGGAAATGGTGGTAGTGGGGTTGAAGGGGTTGGGGAAAAGTGTCGTACTGAATGCGGTTGGACTTGTCCCCGGTGATGGGTTCGATGCTGATTGTACCTCATTTGCAGAGTAGATGATAACTCCTATTGTATTTGCAACATATATGTAGTCGTTATCTGTCGTGAATCCTTGATTATTATAAACCCAGTCCTTACTCGCAACTATTGACGGGTTAAACGGGTCACTTACATCAACGATATCAACAAACCATTTACCACGCCGAACAATCAAATCGTCTTGAAAAGCCATTACATCTATGCAGATGGGGTATAGGTTAGTATAAGTAACCTCTGGTTCTGCCTTTTTAAGTAGCGACATTCCGCTACTATTACAAAGAGCGAGTACGTTATCCGTTGCCGTGATTCCCAATAGACGGTTCAACGGTGGGAAACTTCGGATATAATGTGGCTCATAGGCATCATCAACCCACCAGTAAGTGAGTGCATTAGACGAGGTGAAAAGAAATCCATCGTTAATCAGCAGGAACTTCGTTACGTTTGATCCCGTCCCTATGAACGATACAGGCTCATCTATATTATCAAGATGGAAAACTGATATTCTCCCTACAAGAGCTGAATCCGTTGTATAGTACAATGCCGCCCCAAAAAACTGGGTATGGAGGACTTTTGCCTCGGCAGTGTGTGAGTAGAGAAAGCGAGGGGTAAAAGGGTCTGCAAGAGAATATGCATTAAACTGAGATGTATCCAATAACGCATATAGTTGGTTACCAAACGTCCAGACCTTTCGTGCTGGTTTTTCTGTCGAAACGAATGATTTCACCACTGGTTTCTTGATGTCAGAAATATCTGCAACGACAATGCCACCAAGAGAGTCTGCAATATAGGCAATATCATCCGATACAGCTACATCTATCGCTTGGAAATTGTTCCTATCCCGCCATTCGGACTGACGCAGTTGGTGGAAGTCAGAAACATCATAGATGGATAACTCCGACCCAAGTCTTAGGATAACTCTTGTGCCTAAGACATCATACACCTGGTAGTTACCCAGCTGATAGGGTAGAAAACCCTGTAAGATTGGTTTGGCATGATCCGTCACGTCAAATATCCGCAGTCCATTACTGTAGTGAATATACAAGTAACCCTCAGTATAAAACATATCTGAAGCTCCTTGTTCTATTGGAGTTCTAACGATGACCGGGTTTTCAGGGTCTTCAAGGTTCACGGATGTTAAGGAGTTTATGGATTGTATGTAAATAAACTCATCTCCCCGTATCCACTTGCCTGAGGATTCATTCTTTGTGATAGGGCAAGCACTCAATTGGCGAAAGCCCTCATCCTCGGATGTCAGCACACGTAGAGAATCGGTGTGATACTGCAAAAATAGATCACTCGTATAATGGATTTTGTGGGGGGGACAGTTATATACTGGAGATAGGGATAGATCCGGGAGAATATTTTGATACGTAGTGCTCTTGCCTACAACAACTCTGCCGTCCACAACCCTAAACTTATTGCCCCATTCATCTAAGTGTAGTGTGTCAAGAATATAGGGATTTTTAGGGTCGTTGATAGAGAA
>Ga0172380_10006908_pt1 | contig 12992 bp, 7 predicted proteins | sample Leawe162metaG_FD_119747 | JGI IMG/M metagenome (GOLD analysis project Ga0172380, IMG submission 119747) | Leachate microbial communities from a municipal landfill in Southern Ontario, Canada - Leachate well 162 metaG | ecosystem: Engineered > Solid waste > Landfill > Unclassified | place...
GACCAGTCGAGATCCAGAAATAGCAGGAGATCGGCGGCAGCAAGCAACTGCTCGGCCGGGGCACCAAATACCCCTTCAACCACCCAGGATGGCTCTTGGGCAAGCGCTTTAATGGCGAGGTCGATCTCATCTTGTGACCGTTTTTGATTAAAGCCACCGGGCTGCCAGACGATGGTATCGAGATTGACCTCGCGGATCGTTAACTGCTCAGCCAATTGAGCCGCCAACCAGCTCTTGCCCGATCCCGAGTTGCCAATAATCAGAATTCGTTTCATCTCTGGGTGCTCTTTAAATACCCAATTGGCCGGTGACGAACTTTGTTGCCACTCGCGCTGGAAGATGGCCAACACCACGTTATCCCACCACTGATCTTTGAAGAGACGGCGTACGTAAAAGAACCTCTTGAATTGCTCTGCTTTTCTGAAACAGATATCTGGAAGCTGGAAAGTCGAGGTGATTCCGAGTATATCCGAATACGCATCGCCAAGCTAACCTACACCCCTAGCAAATTGGATTTAAAATAAAATATCAATTCTTGAGTTGTCGAAACATATAATCTATTTCATCTTGCTCTGTTCTTATGTGAGAGCGAATCTTAGAAGGTGATTCTTGTTCTATTTTGTCGGGTTCGTCTTCATAGCTTGCGTACTCATTTATATCATCCAGAAGATATGAAATAGAAACGTGCTCATTTATTAAATCAAAGTCATCTGAAGTAAGTAGTTCATAGTCGAGAGATAGATGGTCAATTACTGATGAAGCAAATAATTCTAAGTCTGTCTCGTTGTAACATTCATAAAATCCATGGGTGTTTTTAATGATGTAATTGATATCTGATTCAAGCTGTTCTCTCAACTCATCTCTAAGGTGATATTGAATTGACGGGAAAATAGCATCATCCTTAATACATTGGTATATATAATCCAGTTCTCCCGCATTGAATATGCCAAGAGATATTAGACTTTTGTAAGTATCAATTTTTACGCCAAACTCAGCTCCTGAACCTAGAATGTTTGACAGTGTGTCGGATGACAACCTTTTAGGTAGTGGAATAGAGATGTTATTAAATAAGTTAATGGTGTTAGAAAAGGTTATATTGTTATGGGGTAATTTTCTCATGCCTAAATCAAGAGAGGTGATAAATTGTTGACTTATGTTTCCGCTAAATTTTTTAAGCATAAAGTCAATAATTTCATTGGCGTCATACTTTTTTATTTTATTCGATTTAATTAAGTCAGAGTAAAATTTAACAACAAGGTTGTTATTTAGGCTGTTAATTAGTTTCTTAGCCTCAGATGTGCTACTTATTTTATCTATGACATAGTCTGTTACAGATGGGTTGAAGTGAGTGTAATATATTAAATCATTGCTTACGTGGCGTAATAGAATTGAGTCACATACTAATCTTGATGTATGAAAAAAGTCTTTAGGTTGGTTAGTTGTCGATGTGAAATTATATTCAATAAGGCCTTGCTCATATGCCTTTTCAAGTTCTTGTTCTGATATTTTCCCACTTGCCGCAATGCAGATTTTCACTAAAATTCTAGCCTGTTCATCAAGTTGAACTGTATAACAATGATCCCAAATTTGATCTGGGTGTTCAAGATTATCGTACACAAACTGAGAAAGTGATTTATCATTTTTGTTTTCTAAGTTCATGGTAAATGCGATCAATCTAGGATTGAAGTTTCTATGATTTACAATCTTATTGTAAAAGCCATCATTTATTATATCTTCTTTCCACTCTAATGGAAGGGGGCTATGCCATAGATGGTTATAAAGGATTTTTGCTTTTGTTAGTTTAGAGTAACTGTTAATATTTACGATATATTGACGCGAGGTAAGTTTAAATGAACGATAAGACTGGCTCATAACTTCTGCTTTGTTAATTATATTTGTCCTAGAGGTTAGAATTAGTCTCTTGTTGGGTTCGTTTTTTAAATGCTCTATTATTTTTACAATATTGTTATCTTGGCTTCCTGAAATGACACTGAAGTAATTAGAACCAAGGAAATCATCAAAGTAATAGATGGTTTTTTCTTCTGGATTGCTAAAGTTGAAAGGATGGTTAGTAACATCCCCTTCGATTACTTCAACGGTATAGCCTCTTTTCATATGTACTTGACATAAATATTCAGCTAGCGTGGTCTTTCCTACACCAGGCTCACCAGAAAGAACGACAACATGTTCACTATTTAATGATGACAGTGCAGGATGAATATCTTCTGTCATAACAAAAGTTTTATTTATTTTATTCAGTCGTGACAACAGTATAATTTCACGAGATTTAATTGCTGGGTGAAGAAAAAGTTGTAAAACATTTGAGCTCTCAGACCACAGTTTATACCATCGAATTAGTACATCTTGGTTATGTCGTAATAGCGTGTTAAGGTCATCATTTCCAATGATGTCTGAGACATCAAGATTTACTCCCGAAAATGCACTTTTAATTTTATCTTTGTTATTTGGGCTAAGATTCAATGATGTTGCGAAAATATATCTTTCTGGGTTGAGCTCTTTTGCTTTTTGGGCTTCGTTAAGAACTATTTCTCTAAGTAGCTTATCGACACCTGATTTACGATAATGCTTTGATTGAATAATTATAGTGCCATTTATTGTGCTTGAGCGACCATCAATTCCAAAATCACGACCAGGTTTAAATGATTCAATTTCCCAACCATAAGCACATGAAAGTAGATCATTGACAAAGTCTTCAAATTCAATATCGGTAAGCTCTTCGAATGTATATTTCTTCATGGTTTGAGGATTTTTTAAAATGGTTGAGTATATTCTTTGAATAAAAACGCATGATTTTTATTCGAGAGGTGTAGTTATATTTAAATTGTTAAAAACGAATGTTATTTATTACTAGCCTCTAGTGAGTAACCCTAAATATTAATTATTCCAAGTCATAGGTTCTATTAGCTAAGCGTAATCAGGCGAGCGCGAGGGATTTATCACTAGATCCATTTCTTGCAGACACGCTACCGCCCGTGGATTACAGCCTCCAACCTGCTGCGGTCATCCGGCGATGTGGTGGATGGCGAAACGGCTGCACAGGGTTGTCTCTGCAAGAGTGGTTGCCAAGTGGAGCATATTAGTCGAGAGAGAGGTCTGGCAAAACTGCAACAGGGCAGAAATCTGCCAAAGATCAACAAATTGAGCATTACTGGGGTGATATCTGTTCTGTTGACGCAGTGGCAAGACCATCACCCCTTACTGGGAGCAACAGCCACTCAATACTCAAGAAACTTCTCCCCGCAGCGCTCGCAGATCAGGTGCTTTACATGGGTGGTCTGGTAAGCCAGCGTTTCGCCAAATGCCCAGTTGGTGAGGATGCTGGCGCGAAAGGCTTGCCAGAAGGCCTTGCGCGGCTCTTTGGGCATGATGTCCTGGCTGTGATCTCGTGGTACCAGTACCACTATATGGCGGGTGCGCCCCCTGCATTTGTCACAGCGATGGATTTCACTTGGCGGGTTCTGATCGTGCTGGCTGGTCATGATGACGCTCGTGCAGGCTTGTGAAGAGAGTGTGGCGCCCATCATATTCCTCTCCACTTGGCTCTCAACCCCCTCGCCAGAGGGAGTTTGCCAATCGGGATCGGGATCACCTTTTCGGCAACCGGGGTCAGTCAGGGGACTGCGTCCTATCTCTGCTTGTCAGATAGGGACGCTGGCATCGCTGCGCCGTTCCAGTGCCCGTTCCACATAGAGATAGCCGATGCCCATCACCTGTTGGGCGCGGTTGAGCGTGCCGACGCGCAGTTGGGTTGCATTGACTGCATCGCTGCAATCGAACGGATTGGCGCCGGTCTGGTGGATGATGGTCTGCAGCCAGGTTTCACCAAAGCCGCAGCTGCGGCCATAGAGCCAGATGCGGTTGATGTTGAGGATATTGAGGAAGTTGTAGAGGCTCAGGCCAATGGCGCGGGCCCCTTCGTCCACCAAGGCGCGGATCATGGCATCTCCCTGATGGTAGAGCGCGAGCAACTGGGCCGTATCCAGCTCCACACCCACCAGCGCCGGGTTGTCGGCACTGGCTTGCTGCTTGAGAAAGACCCGGGCCCGTTTTTTGATGGCAAACAGCGAGGCGACCGTCTCCAGGCAGCCGTAGCGGCCGCAGGCACAGGCGCTACCGTCCGGGTTGATGATGGTGTGGCCTATCTGGCCGCTGCCAAACAGGGCGCCCCGATAGATCTGGCCGTTGATGATAAAGGCGGAGCCGATGCCGTAATCGACGTTGATGACGCAAAAATCCCCGTTTCCTTCCCGGCCCTGCCACTTCTGGGCCAGCGCCAGCATGATGCAGTCGTTATCTACCATCACCTCGCAGCCGAGGCGCTCTTCCAGCAGGTACTTGAGCTCGACCGGTGCGTGCCAGGGGGCTTGCGGCATGGTCTGGGAGACCCCGGTGGCCGGGTTGACCTGACCGTGTACCGCCAGCGCCAGCCGGATCGCCAGCCCCTTGTGGCGGCGTTTGTGCTGATAGTAGTGCGCTTCAATCAGGCGCAGCAGTTCATCGGGGGTCTGCGGGGCTATCTTCTGGCCGCTGAACTCATCCAGCGGGGTGATCAGGTTATCCACCAGTATGCTCTCCAGACTGGTGGGGCTGATGTTGAGGCAGAGGATGGCCCTCTGGCCGCTGGCAATGCGGTAGCTGCCGCCATTGATGCCGCGTTGGGAGAGGTTCTGTTCGCTGTGGCTGATGGCGCCGTCGGCCACCAGCTCGTCGAGGATCTTGCTGACCGCCGGGATGGAGAGTTCGCAGTGACGGGCCAGGGTGGACTTGCTCGCCTCCTTGAGTTGGTAGAGCAGTGCCAGCAACACCTGCTTGTTGTGGTGGCGTACCTTCTGGTTGTTCAGGCCGATGATCATCAGTTCACTAAACTCCGCTTACTGTATTGCGTGATCTTTAAGCGAAAATCGCTGTAATCACCATTCCAAACTGGCTTCATCGAAACGTTTACTAATAAATGTTGAATGAGGCGAGATTGATGAGAGCTGATGTAAGAGTCTGGGTCGAAGCCGTCACCCTGCCGACCTACGAGGTCGGTGCCGAAGATCCCAACCCCATGTTTCTCGAGAAGCGGGTCTATCAGGGCTCCTCGGGGGCCGTCTATCCCTACGGCGTGATCGACACCCTGACCGGCCAGAAGCAGATGAGGTCCTATCAGGCGGTCTGGCTGGAGAACGACTTTATCAAGGTGATGTTGCTGCCGGAATTGGGTGGCCGCATCCACCGTGCCTACGACAAGGTGATGCAGCGGGATTTTGTCTATTACAACGAGGTGATCAAACCGGCGCTGGTGGGGCTGGTGGGGCCCTGGATCTCCGGCGGCATCGAGTTCAACTGGCCGCAGCACCACAGACCCACCACCTTCATGCCGGTGGATGTCACCATTGCGGATCGGGAGGGCGGCGCCAAGACCGTCTGGCTCGGCGAGGTGGAGCCGATGCGCGGTCTGCAGGTGATGGCGGGCTTCACCCTCTATCCCGACAAGGCGCTTATCGAGATCACCGGCAAGGTGTTCAACGGCAACGACACGCCGCGCCACTTCCTCTGGTGGTCCAACCCGGCGGTGAAGGGGGGCGATGCCCACCAGAGCGTCTTCCCGCCCGACGTGACCGCCGTCTATGACCACGGCAAGCGCGACGTCAGTGCCTTCCCCATCGCCTGCGGCACCTACTACAAGGTGGATTACTCCGCCGGGGTCGATATCTCCCGTTACCGCAACATTCCGGTGCCCACCTCCTACATGGCGGACAAGTCTGACTACGACTTCGTCGGCGCCTACTGCCATGACGAGCAGGGCGGCTTGCTGCACGTGGCGGATCACCATGTCTCGCCGGGCAAGAAGCAGTGGAGCTGGGGCAACTGCGACTTCGGTCTGGCCTGGGATCGCAACCTGACCGACCACAACGGCCCCTACATCGAGCTGATGACCGGGGTCTACACCGACAACCAGCCCGACTTCACCTGGCTGGATGCGGGGGAGGAGAAGGTGTTCGTGCAGAACTTCCTGCCCTACAACACCCTCGGCACCCTGCAAAATGCCAACACCCGCGCCGCCATCAAGCTGGAGCGCACCGACGACGGCCTGCTGTGCGGTGCCTACGCGATCGCGCCGTTGTGCCACGTCTGCTTCGAAGTGAGCGACGAAGGCGGCGTGCTGTTCACCCAGACGCTGGATTTGCAACCGGGTCAGGCCTGGCTTGAGCCGCAGGCCATCACCAGCGAGGGACGTTTGCAGGTACGCCTGCTGGATGAACAGGGCCAGCCGATCCTGAGCTATCTCGAGCATCAGCCCGCAGCCGAAGCCCTGCCGGATCCGGCCACGGCGCCGGAACCTGCCGTCAATCTTCACTCGGTCGACGAGCTCTACTTCATCGGCCAGCATCTTGAGCAGTATCTGCACGCCAGCCGCTCCCCTTTTGATTACTACCTGCGGGCGCTTGAACTCGATGGCGGCGATTATCGCTGCAATTTGGCACTGGCGACGCTGGAGTACAACCGCGCCAACTATGAGCAGGCGCTGGGCTATGCCAATCAGGCGCTGACCCGAGCCCATCGGCTCAACAAGAACCCCCAGTGTGGCAAGGCAAGCTTGCTGCGGGCCCATATCGAGGAGCGTTTGGGCCAGTTTGATGCCGCCTTCGATGACTTCTACAAGGCGACCTGGAGCGGCAACTGCCGCGACGGCGGTTTCTTCGGGTTGGCCCGCATCGCCATGGTGCGCCGTGACCCGCTGCAGGCGCTGCCCTTTGTCGAGAAGAGTCTAGCGGTCAACGGTACCCACTATGGCGCCATCGCCCTCAAAGGGTTGGCGCTGCTGGAGTCTGGCCAGCGGGCTGCGGCCCTCGCCTATATCGACAAGCAGCGAGTCCGTTATCCACTCCACTATCAGCTGGCCTTCCTGCGCTGGCTGGCAAGCGAGCAGCCGAACGATCTCGAGGCGCTGCGCACCCTGTGCAACGGGCGCGGGGTGAACCTCTGTTTCCTGGCCAGCAATCTGCTGGCGCTGGGTCGCCCCGAGCTGGCGCAGCAACTGCTCTCGCAGCTGCCGGTGGAGGAGACCCTGCCGCTGCTGTTCCAGGCCGCGCTGCTGCCGGAAGGTGAGGCGCAGTATGCCCTGCTGCAACGGGCCGAGCAGGCCTTTGGCCGCAAGGTGCGCTTCCCCAACACCCTGGGCGAGGTGGCCATGCTGGCGCAACTGCCCCACAGCTGGTTTGCCAGCTATCTGCTGGGCTGCTTCCACTACAGCAAGCGCAGCTACCCGCAAGCCATCGCCCTGTGGCAGCAGGTGTGCGAGCAGGCACCCGGATTTGCCCCAGCCTGGCGCAACCTCGGCATCTATTACTTCAACAAGAGCGGCGATCCGGTGGCGGCCGAGCAGTGTCTAAGCCGGGCCTTTGCCCTCAAGTCGGACGATGCCCGTCTGCTGTTCGAGCTGGATCAACTGCACAAGCGCTGCGCCATGGCACCCGCCGAGCGGCTGGCGTTGCTGGAGGCGCATCGTGAGGTGGCCCTCAAACGCGATGATCTGACCGCCGAACTGCTCAGCCTTTATCACATCACCGGCCAGCTGGATGCGGCGGCCGAGATCTTGCGGCTGCGCGAATTCCACCCCTGGGAGGGGGGCGAGGGCAAGGTTACCGGTCAGTACCTTATCAATCAGCAGCGCCGGGCGTTGGTGTTGATGACTCAGGGACGCCATGAGCAGGCTATTCCGTTGCTGCAACAGGCACTGCACTACTCCCTCAATCTGGGGGAGGGGCGTCTGGTGGGGCAAACCGACAACGATATCCACTACCTGTTGGCGCTTTGCCACCTTGCCTGTGACAACCAGAGTCTGGCGGCCCAGTGCCTGCAACAGGCCTGTCTCGGTCAGGGGTCGCTGGGGGCCAGCCGCTACTACAACGATCAGCCAGTGGATTATCTCTTCTATCAGGGCATGGCGCTGGCACGTCTTGGTCGGGTTGCGGAGGCGCAGCGTCTGTTCGAGGGGATGGTCGGCTGGGCCGAGCAGGCAATGGGCGAGCGGGTTGAGGCGGACTTCTTCGCCGTCTCACTGCCCGACCTCATAGTGCTGGATGACGACCCGCAGCACAAACATCGCCAGCACTGCCTGCTGGTCAGGGCGCTCGGCCTGTTGGGGCTGGGTCAGCGGGATGGTTGTGAACAGACCTTGCGAGAGCTGCTCGCCCTCAACCCGGCCCACGACAAGGGGCACCTCTTTGCCCTGATCTTCCGCGAGCTGTCACTCAACTCATAACACTCATAACAAAAACCGGCGCCCCGCCACGGTGAGGGGCGCCACTGCACCCTACAATCGACAAGATGATAAGGATGAGTCATGGAACGCACGAAAAATCAATTGGATACGAATGGGCTCAATATGAGCTACATCTGGATGATCTGTTTGGTGGCCGCCTGCGGTGGCCTGCTGTTTGGTTATGACTGGGTCGTGATTGGCGGGGCCAAGCCCTTCTATGAGGCCTACTTCGCCATCACGGATCCGGCCCAGTCCGGCTGGGCCATGAGCTCGGCGCTGGTGGGCTGCGTGCTGGGGGCCGCCATCTCCGGCTGGTCAGCCGACCGCCTCGGTCGCAAGAAGCCGCTGATCCTGGCCGCCATCTTCTTCACCATCTCGGCCTGGGGCACGGCCGCTGCCAGCAACTTCGATCTGTTCGTAGTCTATCGCATCATAGGCGGTATCGGCATCGGTCTGGCTTCGGCACTCTCCCCCATGTACATCGCCGAGATAAGCCCGGCCGACAAGCGGGGCAAGTTTGTTGCCATCAACCAGCTCACCATAGTCCTCGGGGTGCTGGCGGCCCAGCTGGTCAACCTGATGATCGCCGATCCGGTGGCGAGCAGCGCAACCCAGGCCGATATTCTGGCTACCTGGAATGGGCAGTCCGGCTGGCGCTGGATGTTCGGTGCCGAACTGGTACCCGCCCTGGCGTTTCTGGTGCTGATGTTCTTCGTGCCGGAGTCGCCGCGCTGGTTGGCCAAAGATGGTCAGTATGAGAAGGCCTCCCGCATGCTCGGCAAGATTGGCGGTGATGCCTATGCCAGACAGACTCTGGCCGATATCCGTCAGACCCTGGTGGGAGAGAGCCACAAGGTGTCGCTGGCGGAGCTGGGCAAACCCTCAGTGCGCCCCATCCTCATCATCGGGATTGTGCTGGCGGTCTTCCAGCAGTGGTGCGGCATCAACGTCATCTTCAACTATGCGCAGGAGATCTTCGCCTCCGCAGGGTTTGACATCAACAGCACCCTCAAATCCATCGTCGCCACAGGTCTTATCAACCTGCTGTTTACCCTGATTGCGCTGCCCATGGTGGACAAGATCGGTCGTCGTAAACTGATGCTGATTGGCTCGGCGGGGCTGACCATCATCTACGGCATGATGGCGGCTGCCTATGCCAGCGGTATGCTGGGGCTGCCGGTGTTGCTGCTGGTGCTGGCGGCGATCGCCATCTATGCCCTGACCCTGGCGCCAGTCACCTGGGTGCTGCTCTCGGAGATCTTCCCCAACCGGGTGCGCGGGCTGGCGATGTCGGCCGGTACCCTGGCGCTCTGGATTGCCTGTTTCGTACTGACCTACACTTTCCCGCTGCTCAATGCCGGATTGGGTGCTGCAGGCAGCTTCCTGCTCTACGGCTTCATCTGCTTCGCCGGTCTCATCTTTATCTATCGCAAGGTGCCCGAGACCAAGGGGGTGACGCTGGAAGCGCTGGAAGCCCAGCTGGCCCAAGGCAAGGTTGAACTGACTCCGACCAAGGCGAGCGCCTCGGCATGACGGTATACACATTAAGCAACCCGCATCTTCGGATGCGGGTCTCTGCACAAGGGGCCTGCCTGCTGGGCCTGGAGGATGACAAAGGACGCCCGTTGCTGCGAGACACTGACCCTGCGCAGCCCTGGCATCCCGGGCAGAGCGCCCTGTTTCCCATGTTGCCGCTGGCCAATCGGGTGGCGGGTAACCGGTTTGAACTGTGGGGAGAGGTATGTGCGTTGCCTGCGAGCGAGCTCGATCCCGACTTCTTTTTGCATGGAGATGGCTGGCTACAGCCATGGCAACCGGTAGCGTTGACCGACAGCTCGGTGACCTTGCAGCTCACCAGCCAGAATGGCCCTTTTCTCTATCTGGCCGAGATCGATTACCGCCTGCAGGGATCGAGCCTGGTGGCACGGATCAGCCTGACCCATCTTGGGGAGAGCCCCTGCCTTTACGGCGCGGGTTTCCACCCTTTCTTCTGGCGCGACGAGCAGACCCGCATTCGCTTTCTAGCGAGCGGCGTTTGGCAGGAGGGGCCGGATCATCTGCCGACCGACTGGACGAGTAGACTGGCGCCCCAGCTCGATTTTCGCCAGTGGCAGCCGCCGCGAGGGTGGCTCAACCACTGTTACGGTGGTTGGCGCGGTCAGGCCGAGATCGATCATCCGGCCCGCCAGCAGCATCTGCTGGTTTCAAGCGAGTGCGCTTTCCTGATGCTCTATCAGCCCGATGAAGCGAGTGGCTTCATCTGTCTGGAGCCCCAGAGTCACGCCGCCAATGCACATCACGTGGCCGGTCACCCCGGTTTGCGCTTGCTCGGCCGCGGCGATCGCATGAGCATAGGTATGACCCTCAGCCTGCAGCGGACACACGCAGCCCAATAACCTTCCCTGGCTCCCTTTAACGACAGGAGGCCTGCAAGGGCTGCAAGGATATGGACGGGAAAAATCGTGACCTCAGGCCGACTCTCGTTTTTGCAGATTGGGGGTGATGATATGGCGCTTGGGGGCAAGTTCCGGTTGCTGCATCCGGGTCAGCAGCCGCTGGGCGGCCTGGCGGCCAATTTCGCGGGCCGGTGAGCTGACGAAGGTGAGGGCGGGGGAGGTGAGTTCCGCCTCCGCCACGTCGTCAAAGCCGAGCAGGGCGACCTGCTGGCCTATGTAGTTGTCCTTGCCCACGGTGCGCCCGCTCGCCTCCACCCCATAGATGCCACCGAGCGCTACCTCGGGGTAGTGGCAGAGCACGGCGGTCACCTTGGGGTGCTGGTGCAGCAACTGGGCGATTGTGTCGGCTGCGCTGCGCTGGGTGCGTTCGCACTCGAGCACCCACTCGGGTTTGAAGGGGAGGCCGTATTGCAGCAGGCTGGCGCAGTAGCCGCCGATGCGCTCGGCGCGGGTGAGGGAATCGGCCCGCCCGCCGACGTAGGCGATATGGCGGTGGCCCTGCTCGATGAGATAGGTGGTGGCCTGCTGGGCGGCATGGGTGTTGTCGGGGCCGATAAAGTCCACGTCATCGCGATAGTAGGAGCGGGCGGCGCACACCACCGGCAGCTGTGAGCCCAGCAGGGTCTCCAGGGTTTTGGCCGCCGCGCCACGCACCGGATTGAAGATGATGCCTGCCACCCCCTGCCGTGACAGCGACTGTATGCTCTGCTGCAACCGCTCCGGGCTGTGGCCGCACTGGGTCAGAAACAGCAGATAGCCCTGCTGCTCCAGCACCTCGCTCACCCCTGCCGTGACCTCGGTATAGAAGGGGTCGGTGATGTCCCGCAGGATCAGGCCCACCAGGTTGGACTGCTGGCTGCGCAGGTTGGCGGCGGCGCTGTTGGGCACGTAATCGAGCTGTTTGATGGCCTGCTGCACCCGCTCGGCAGTCGCCGGCGAGATGCGCCCCTTGCCGCGCAATACCATGGAAACGGTAGTGACCGAGACCCCCGCCAGCTGGGCGACATCGGTGATCTTGGCGTTTTTCGATACAAGCGGTTTGGGTGACATAGATTTGGATGGCATGGGTTGTGACGACATAGGGCGAGTGCTGCAGCCATGGGCAAAGAGACCGGAGAACCACAGCATACCCCCTCGTATACCCAAGTGAAACGTTACATCACGGCTGCGCCGATCTGGCTCACAGATTTTGATCCTCTCGCCACTCGGGCCCGCCATTCTGTGATCCTGTCGGCACTTGTGAGTTGATAAAACGTTTTATCATCCGCAAAACCTGATGCAGGCTCTCTCCGCTGTTTGCCCTCGCCGAGCGCAGTGCGGGAGATCGGCATCGAGACGTGACCTTCACTTCACAAGGATCAGACACATGGCCAAGTCCCCCGCCAAATCTACGATATGGGAGTTTCTGCAGAGCCTCGGCAAGACCTTTATGCTGCCGGTCGCCCTGCTGGCTTTCTCCGGTATCCTGCTCGGTGTCGGCAGTTCGCTCACCAGCGATGCGGTCAAGCAGAGCATGCCCTTCCTCGACAACATGGTGCTGCAACTGCTCTTCCTCTGGATGACCAAGGTGGGGCTGGTGGCCTTTATCTACCTGCCGGTGATGTTTGCGGTCGCCATTCCGCTGGGGCTGGCCCGTGAAGAGAAGGGGGTGGCCGCCTTTGCCGGTTTCGTCGGCTATGCGGCGCTCAACCTCTCCATCAACTTCTATCTCACAGTGGCTCATGTCATCGGTGATGCCGCGGCGGAGAAGGCCTACGGGGTCAAGTCTGTCCTCGGCATCAGCTCCATCGACACCGGCATTCTGGGGGCCATCATAGTCGGGGTGATAGTCGCCAAACTGCACGCCCGTTTTTACACCTACCGGATGCCGGATGCGCTCGCCTTCTTCGGCGGTGCCCGCTTCGTGCCCATCATCACGGCGCTGGTGCTGGGAGTGGTCGGTCTGGTGGTGCCCCTGGTCTGGCCCTGGTTTGCGGCCGGCATCAACGGCATAGGGACACTTATCTCCCACGCCGGACCCTTCGGCCCCTTCCTGTTCGGTACCGGCGAGCGGCTGCTGCTGCCGCTCGGCCTGCACCACATTCTGGTGGCGCTCATTCGCTTCACCGAGGCGGGCGGCACGTCGCTTGTGTGCGGCAACGAGGTAAGCGGCGCCCTCAATATCTTCTACGCCGAGCTCTCCTGTGCCGACACTACCCAGTTCTCGGTGTCGGCCACCTCCTTCCTGTCACAGGGCAAGATGCCCGCCTTCCTCGGCGGCCTGC
>Ga0172380_10006909_pt1 | contig 12991 bp, 14 predicted proteins | sample Leawe162metaG_FD_119747 | JGI IMG/M metagenome (GOLD analysis project Ga0172380, IMG submission 119747) | Leachate microbial communities from a municipal landfill in Southern Ontario, Canada - Leachate well 162 metaG | ecosystem: Engineered > Solid waste > Landfill > Unclassified | place...
AGGCGGGTTCGAGCCCCGCCGTCGTCTATTAACATAAGGAGCTGCGTATGCAGTATGCGAAAGTCAGTCGTGCGGCCAATGGTTCTATTTTTGCCAACCCGGCGGAATTCCCTCCGCCTACCCCGGCAACAGCCTGGGCGGGTAACTACTTGGTAGGTTGGCAGGACCCCAATACGCCGGTGGCTTTTCCGGGATGCTTCCCGTTCCTTCCTACGGGGTTCGATATCCTGAAGGATGGGGCGGAGATGTTCCCCGACCGCGCGGCCATCTGCAAAGCCAATCGCCACCTTCACGCCCAAGCGGGCATGACGCGAAGCGTGGCGGAATTCTTCCCAGGGCAGCCGTTGGGTGCCATGGAAGGCCGCAAGGTCATACTGTGCGGCTCGGGGCCGTCCTTGGGCAAGCACCGGGCGGCGTTGGAGCGTGCCCGCGCAGATGGGGTGGCCGTTGTGTGCGTGAACGGGGCCATACAGGCGGTGCCTAATGCGGACGTATTTTTCTGCCTTGAGCGGTGTGCGAAGCCGGAATGGTGGGCTCAGGTCAATCCGAATACAACTCCCGTCTGGACTTCTCCCTCCGCTAACTATACCATTGCCGACAAATGGCCTGTTGCCCGCCGTTTCTACTTCCTGAACCACTGGGACGTGTTCGACGGTTGGCCCAACCATCCCGGATTGATAGACCGATTGCCGCCTACGTTGTCGTGTATGGTGTCATCTATCAACTGCTTGCAGTTGTTGGCGTATTGCGGCGTGGCAGAGGTTTGGCTGCTTGGACAGGACTTTGCCGGCGCGGTGGTGTGGAACAAGGAGGCGGGTAGGTGGGACCCCGGCCCGTACTACTGGGATGGGTCATTCCCGCCGGAGTTGGCCGGCGAGCGGTGTACGCTGGTGCGGGGCATTGACGGCAACAATGCCGCGACGACGGGGCGTCTGTGCCTGATGGGCAACGCTACCAAGATCGCCGCCGATCTGGTGGCACTGAATGCCGGTATCCCCGTGTACAACATTGGGCAGATGGGCATTATCGAGCTGCCCACGGCCCCGGATTGGGGGAAGTATGTTGGTGGTGCGGTGGGACCTGAGCCGGGTAAATGACCTGATACACACGGAGGGGCTTGGATTCTGCGTGGAGTTTGGCATTCGTTCCCAGGAAATTGAGGACAAGAGGCTTGCCCGTCTGTGGAAAAGGGCACGGGCCGACCTGGAGGCGATAAAGAAGTTCTTGGAGGAAGAAAATGGCAGCGGAGTTCAAGCCACCTGATCTGAAGGTGGAAGACATTATCACACTGGTAGGGGCTGCAGCCGGAGTCTATGTCAACGACCCGACCAACCTCTACATGATTAAGCTGGCACTGACTCAGGCACAATTGGAGATATGCGACCTGCAGCGGTGGCACTGGTTGCGTAGCGTGGGGCACTTTGTGTACTCGGCCAATGCGTCCACGCTCAACATGTACTCCGTATCAACGGGCAAGTACAGAGCCTTCGGCGGGTTTGAGACGCTTCGCCTGGGGCGTACCTCCCGGCTGACAGAGCTTGACAGCCAGGAGTACGCCGATAGGCAGCTAGGCGTCTCAACCAGCTCGTACCCTGATGGCTACATGCGCATTGGGGAGGCTAGCCTAAAGTGGCAGCCCGTGCCCACGGCTCGGCATAGCGTGCACTTTGTCTTCAACAAGCGTGCGGGGTTCGTGCAGGGCAATGAAGACCTGATTATCCCGCAGCGGTGGGTGTTGAATACATTGGTTCCGTTGGCCCGCAACAAGGTATGGGAGATGAAGGGGGACCCACGAAGTGGCCTGCCCAACTCCACCTACGAAAAGGGTGTCCGGGCCATGAAACAGGATGAGCCCAAGCCGGTTACTGCCGGCGGGCCGCGTCCGTGGTACCCACGGGACACACCCAACTATGACCCGATCTATCACTATTCGGGCATGTATTGCACCGGCGTACCGCACTAGGGGAACAGGAGGGGGAGCATGAGGATACGATTGCCACGCAATTGGACGGATACAATCGCGGGGCTGCAGTTGGACGATGAACACGCCTACGCGGTTGGTAGTCATGGAGTAACGGAGATTGTGCCGGAAATGATGGACCTGGGAGCCTATGGCATCGCGTGGTTTCGTGTGTTGGCCGGGGATCGGCTGGTGGCTCGGGTGAACGCCACCCAGACCAAGGCCGTAATCTATGCGGAGGCATAAATGCCGCTGAGACAGTCAACCTTTTCACTGACGGTGTTTCGCGGGCTGGACATACAAACAGACCCGATGGACGCAAGCGCGGCATTTGCCACGTCGTGCAACAATGTATCATTCTCTCGAAAGCCTGGGGCCGTAATGCCCTCCTATGGCTACTCCCGCATCATTGCCCGCAACCCCGGAGGGGGGACGGGGACTTGTCTAGGGTTCCATTACTTCATGCGGTCTGACGGGACTCGTATGGTGTTGGCCCGTGGGCCGCGTGGGTACTACTGCCGGCAGGACGGTACGTCCACGTGGACCACCCTACTGGAGTGGTTCAGCTCTACCCCGTGGGCGGTTCCGCACTTCGTGCCCTACTATAGTCGCCTGTGGGTGGCGGATGGGGTGGGCATTTGGTCATGGGACGGGCGAAGTGCATTCACGCCCTATGTCGGCTCTACGGCCGCTAAGCGCCAGTGGCCCCCGTGGGGTTGCCAACTGATCTGCAAGCACTTTGAGCGCCTATGGATAGGTGGCTACAAGTGGTATCCTGGGCGTATCATCTACAGCAATGTGGGCGCTACGTCCCCGTCTACGGCCACCAACACCGTGGCGTTTTCCACTACCAACCTGTTCAACATTGGCCGCCAAGACCTGGACGACCCAGTTACGGCCCTTCTTCCGCAAGAGGGGCAGGTGTCCAATCTGTTGGTATTTAAGCGGCGTTCCATGTGGACGATTGCGGGAAATGACGCCGCGACCTTCGATATAGACATGCTGTCCCGCACCGGGTGCGTTGGTAGCCGAGCCGCCGCTATGACCCCGCAGGGGGCTTTCTGGCTGGACAAGGGGCAGGTGTATTGGTTCGATGGTGTGCGGCCGATCAACAGCGTGGCCGCCCCGCTGGCCAACACTCTCTATGCCCGCACCAAGGCCCACCCTGGCGTTGTCAACAACGTCTTCGTCAACGACGACATGAGCGCCAAGGCAAATTTCTTGTTCCAGACTTCGGCCAACTGGGTGCTCGGCACGTCGGAAGGCAGCACTCACTACCTCCGCGCCCTGCGGACGCTAACCACCAGCACGCAGTTTGGGTGGAGAGCGTCCGTCCCGTGTCCAAACCGCACGCTGCATGTGCGATTCAAACTTCCGACCATTACCAACAGTGCATCCAAGCAGCGTATCTTCATCAAGTTCCTGTGCCCCACGGTGTTGAATTCGACTGACCGGAGAGGGTACGGGTTGACCTATTCGTATTGGCGAAACTCCGCCTACCAAGGGGCCAGCCTTGCCGCCAAGTACCTAGTTCTGGGCAAGTGGTCTACTGCCGGTGGAAACTTCACCAAGATAGGGTCCGTGTTGATATCCGCGTCCCCCGGCGGCGGGTGGTGGTCGGTGAGTATTGACCGGGCTGAAACCGCACTGCAGGTGTACTGGTACATGCCCGGAGGTGGGACCAAGTTTATTGGGGCAACCGATTCTCAGTGGTTGGACCCACGCAGCACCATGTTTGACGGCATTAAGGTGGTGCAACACGCCTCCGTGGCCGCCAATACGAGTGCGGCCCGTGTGCACTATATGCAAGAGCATATGGTGAATTGGAACACAGGCAGCCAAGTGGCCTACTGCCCGGCGGACAAGACCCTGCACATAGCTACCGCGTCGTCCGGCTACCAACCGGACGGAAAGCCGCTGGCGTTTGACCTTATCACCCAGGACTGGGCCACGCGAGACTACTCCGTAGCCACCTATGGCAACCATGAATCGGCCGTGGCGGGCAATGGTCTGGCCGTGGCCCTGCGGGGCGCGTCGGCGACAGACGGCAAGTTCCGGCTGTTTGACAAGTCGTCCGGCTACTATGGGCGCTATATGTCGTCCTATTGGCGTTCCAACTGGGTGGCCGGACACGCGGAGTCTGCCCAACAGTTGGCTCGGGAGCTGCACGTACACTATGCCATATGGCCCACCAAGCGTATGCATGTATTCCTTAGCTCGGCTGTCAACCCATTCCCGGACCGAGCGAGAACGCAGAAGGGTTCCTTCCTGATGGGCAAGAGTCCCCTTCGGTGGAACGTGAACCTTCCGGGGCCATTCTTCCGGGTTACGCTGTGTGCCGTGGGATCGTCTACGTCGTCCCCGTTCAATGTGTCGCGGGTGAACTTCGTCACTAACCAAATGCGGTTTCCTAGTCGTTGGGAGCGCTGATAGTGGCCCTGATCGTTGGCAAATATATTGCCCCGCCACCGCCCCCCAGAGGCATGAGCTGGGAGGCGTTGTATTCGTGGGCCAACCGCCTGAAGAGGTGGGCCAGCACGGGCAATCTGTTGTCATCGCCGGTCATTACGTCGGCCGCAGCGGCGTACTACCCGAAGCCGTGGGAGACGGTGGCCTACTCCGTCAAGCGGGTAGACTGGCAGCACTACCACGTAGCCTTCTGGCTTATGGATTCGACGGGCGGTAGCCGAGTCCAACGCCCCGCTCAAGCGTTGATCGGAATACCGCGAACCGCCGCCTACGACTGGCAGGCCCAGCCGGTCAACAATTCGGTGGCATTTAGCGGTATGTCACGCATTGCAACACTGGTATCGAACGCCGTGTATGCGGTACAACTACACAGCACGGCAGACAACATAGTTAAGGTGTCCCATACGGCGACCGACTTCCGGCAGGTGTGCATAGGCATCGTGGGCGGTAAGGATAAAGCGGCTACCGTAATGAGGTTTTCTACGTCGCCATGACCACCTATGCTAGCCCATACTTCCCGCGTCCCGAAGACAAGACCCCTCCGGTTATGTACCGATGGGCCAAGGAGACTACCCGTTGGTTCGAGAATTGGGTATCTAGCAAGACGGGAACGGGCACGATATCCACGTACCAGATTCCTACATACACCATGAACGTGCATTGGTCGAACGACATATGGCTAGGTGGGACGGTGTATGCGACAGTGTACCGGGACGCGGTTCCGGTGAGTGCGGGGTGCTATGATCTGCATTGGTCGCTGCCCATGACGGTTGGCCCCATCGGCACGGCCCGCTTTCGCAACACTCAGCGGGCCGTAATCAACCCCAATAACGCCGGAGCCAGCGGGTTGGTGACGTTGCTGAAGGCCGGGTCTTGGTCTATGCAGGTAAAGGTATTCGGCCCCTTGGGGCTGGTGGACTCTGTAACGGCGTCTAAAGCATGAGCATCGGACGAAGCCCAATTAGACAGTACGCCCCCGTGCCCACGGGGCTGCTTAGCGCACAGATGTACCGCTGGGCGCGTATGTTGACCGGGTGGCTAGGCACCTTCACGGAGAGCACGTGGGCCTACCCCACCGGCTCTACCATCCTGAGTAGCCAGCTTTATACTCCGGTGGTTACGACCACAGGCAGCACCTTTGTTAGTGCGCACTTTGTCTTGCCATTGGCTTCGACGCTGACAAGCCGGAGGTGGTTCCGCACGTGGTTGGCTAGTACGAAGTCGGGTCCGCCAATGAGCACGGCCGGCATATCCGTGTCGGCTACCGCCGGAACGGTGTTGGCGGCGGTAGATCGTCAATTCTACCTGCAGACCGGGGCCAACTACTCCGCCAATTGGTCGTTCTCGGGCCTGCCCACGTCGTGCTACGCGGCCGTGCAGATGGCCGATGGGCTGCCCGTGTGGTCCGCCAAGCTAAAGACTTCGGTAGTAACCAACACGTCATGGTACATCTACTATAGTGTACATGCCGAGTCCGGGGATTGGCGTAAGGTCTACCTAGAGCCCAGAATGAGCGCCGACGCCAGCCGTATGCAGTCAGACGTAAACATAGGCTTCTGGACGGCGTTCACGCCGTGGGGAACGGTGTCCCCGTCCCTCACTAGTGTAGTGTTCTCCACCAGCGCGGTGAACCTGAAGACGATACTTCTCAATCGTACCTACATCGTGAAGCTCAAGAGCACGGGGCAAAACTGGGTGCGTATCAAGAAGACCGGGGCCGGGCAGGTGGCCCTACATACGTGGGCCTTGCCGACCGGCCGGGCGTGGGTGCAAAGTACCTTTACGTGGGTGGCTTAATGGCGTGGCTATCTGTACAGTTTTCGGCGGCGGCTCAGGTCGGTACGGCACGGTCTATCTATGCCCGTGCCTTTGACGGAGCTACCCAACTGACGGGGCGTAATGCGTGGCTGGTGAACCTTAGCAGTACGCCCACGGGCATCGTGGATGGGTTCGCCGATACGATGGTCCGCCAGTCGGCCACGGTGACGCTGCATAGCTTCATTACGGGCAAGAGAATCAAGGTAGCCAGTGCTCCGGGCGGCTGGATACTGATGAACGTCTCCCGCTCGGGCACGGTAGGTACCCGGTATTTCCAAGTGTGTGTCAATGGCGTCTGGGCCTTCTTGTCGGTGGCGTTTACATAATGGCAGCATTCAACTGGTGGATTAGCACGACGGTTGGGGCCGAGTCTGGCAACATTAAGCAGCTTGTCTTCAGGCTGTATGTGTCTAGTGCTTCGGCCTCAAAGGTGGCGGCGGGGTGGGTGTGGCTGTCGGATTCGGTACGTGGGGCCATCAGTGGTACGGCCCCGTCAACCTGGAGCTGGCGTAACTCGGCGTCCCGCTGTTCGTTGTACTCGGCTACCAACAAGAAGCATTACCTGATGCGGCTGTCATCGACCGGCCGCCTCAGTGTGTGGCTGGGGTTCGCCTCTACCAAGACTTGGTATGTGAACACGGCCGGCGGGGATGGTAAGATACGGTGCAATAGTTGTAGCTTTGCATAGGAGGCAGACAATGGGACCTTGGGGCCGTGTAGGTCCGAACCTTAGCCCCTCTTCTCCGCCCGTTGGCGAGCGGCGGAGAAAGGGGCGACGGGCAAGACGGAAGATGGCAGACGTGAGTATGCCGCCGGTTGCGTTTGATTCGGCGGCGGTGCGGGCAGCAGCGGCCTTGGGCCGATTGGGGATGAGATGATGCTGAGTAGATGGGCACAGTTGTTGGGTTGGGCTCCCCGTGGTATTGGGTGGGCCGCCACTTGGACGGGCGGCGGCGGGGGACACTCCAGCACGGCGGATGGGCAAATGTCCCCGGCGGGTGGACCGGAAGAGGGTGGAGAGTACCCTAACCCTGGCGGGCAAGACCCTGGACCGTTCCCCGAGCCGGAGGGTGGGTGGTACTACGCCGGTGGTAAGCCCGAAGGAGATGGGGCGGGTGGGGGCGGCGGCTACTACCCAGGCGGCGGCTATGGTGGGGGTGGTGGGGGCGGGTACGGAGGCGGTGGCGGTGGGGGCTATGGTGGTGGCTCGGGCGGAGGTTCAGGCGGTGGCAGTGGAGGCGGCGGAGGTGGAGGCAGTAATACCCCGCCCGTAACCATCTCCAATATCCCCGGACTGCCGCAGTTTGGCGGCGGGGGTGGCGGGGGCGGTGCATCCCATCCGGCCGGAGGCGGGCAGGGAGGTGGTGGAGGCGGCATTAACTTCCCGACACACGTACCCGCCTCTACGCAAACGATAGGCGGGGCGGGTGGTGGGAACGTCCCACAGGAGGACATTTACCAGCCCCCGCTTGATTGGGTGACAGGTAATGCCTATGAGCAGGCGCTGCAGGCGGGCTATGACCAACAGACGGCCGATGCCATCGCCATCATACAGGACGAATACACCCGCAACACGGAGAACCTAAAGGCGACGTTGGCCGCCAATGGCGTGCTTGATAGTGGCGTGGGTGCCCAGGCCCTGGCCGATCTGCAGGCGCGTTCACTGCGGGAGGTCAATTCGGCGGTGAATGACCTTCTGTTGAAGAAGACGGAGGCAATGAGCAAGGCCCATCAGCAGGCCATAGACAATGCATTTGCCTATGCCGGTCTTGACCTGCAGATTGCCCAATACAACTTGGACCGGCAGCGGCTGGCCAATGACATGAAGCAGGACGATAACACCTTTGCTGCCAACATCAACGACATGGCACTGAGGTACGGCATCAGCCCGAGTCGGTTGTATGACGCCCGCAAGCAGTACAAGGCCCAACTGGCCCAGCAAGGAGTTGTATAATGGCAGATATGCCATCACGATACCCACAGGGTCTATATGATGACACTACGTCCCAGTCCGCCGCATCCATTTGGGCGTACTGGGCTTCCTTTGGCCTGCAGCCACCAACGGCCCCTCCGGCCCAGGCGGCAGAAGCGTCGGGGGCAGGGTGGGAGCGAGTAGGCGGGCCTACGGCTGAGTCCGTGCCGGAGCCTGTGCCGACCACGCAGCCGGCCACGCAGCCTGCCCAGTCCCAGCCCCCCAGGCCAACCACCCGACCTGCCGGCCCAACCACACGTCCGGCAGGTGGGTATGGTGGCGGTGCTAACGCCGGCCCCGGTGGTGTGCCCTTGGGCAACCTGCACATGGAGACGGACCCCGTTAAGGGCCGCTCGTATCCTACCGGGGAGGTACAGGGGGCGGCTACGATGAGTAGGGCCGCCACGGGCGGACAACCCTACAAGGGCGGCGGAGTACCTACTACCCAACCGGCCCCTACAACGCAGCCATCGGCCCCACCGGAGCCCACGGGTGCGCCGCAGCGTACCACCCGTATCCTGCAGGACAAGATGCACGGAGCTACCGCGCAGCAATATGCCCAGTATAAGCGGGCTGGGTTCGTGTGGATTCCCAATCCCGGCAGGCCCCCGGCGGGTGTGGACCCGAACAACTGGGGCCACTGGGGCAAGAAGAAATGAAACGCCGCACCATTGCAGAGGCGGAGCGCATAATTAGCGCGCACCAAAGAGAGTGCCAAGAGGTGGAGCAGTTGCTTGGCCAAGCGTTGCATTATCCTTGGTACAAGGATGACCAGCGCAACTTTCCCGGTGCTACAGAGGCGGACGGAGTGTGTCTTGGCGACCATGTTACAGTATCCATTGCCGCAGAGGCTGCCGCCAAGATTCGAGAGCTGGAGAATAAGTAATGGCTGACATGTGGTGGGACTCAACATACCGCGACCCGTTTACCAGTGGGGCAGGTGCTTTCTACGGCAGCGCCGAAAGCGCTGATTGGAACACCCTGCCCGATCTGTCTCCATTCACCGGGCCGGTAGCGGAGCAGTCCATGCCTCCGGTCCCCACGCCCCCGGAGGTGCCGCCGCAGCAGCTTCCTCCGGAGCCGGCCCCGCCGGCCGCTCCGGTCTATGATATGCAGCCACCGCAGCCGGTGCTTGCTGAGCCCCCACCTCCACCGGAGGTGCTGGACTTCGTGGCGGACGATGAAGCCTACGACGAAATACAGTGGTCTAGGGACTTCGGCGTAGAGCCCACCCCGGCCCCGCCTGAGCCGATGGAGGCGGAGCCGGAGGATATGGGGGCGTTTGACCCGTGGCAAGGGCCGTTGCCTCCGGTTGGCCCCCAGCCGGGGGAAACGGAGGAGGCGTCAGAGTTTGTGGCCGCCAAGGTGGGCCGTAAGGGGCAGGTGTTTACGCGGGGGCGGGCATTGCCAGATGAGGAGGAGCTGCCGGCGGAGCCGGAGCCCGACCTGCGGACGAAAGAGCTGAATGCCTACCTCACCGCTTCTCCGCAAGAGCGGCAAGCCGAGTGGGACAAGATACTGCGCGGGCCGCAGGGCAAGGACTACATCGGAGACCTGGACCCCGATATGGTCATCTATGATGAGCAGGGCAACCCCTCCGACTACTTAGAGGCGGGGGATGAGAAGCCCGGCAAGTCAATGGCTATATTGGCTGCCCGCCAAGAGGCAGCACAGGCCGAGCTGGACTTGGCCCAGAGTCGTTTGTCTCAGGCCATTCAGGACTATGAAGACGACGACAAGGTTGAAGCCCTTAAAACGGCCGTGTCGGTAGCGCGGGCGAACATGACCATTGCCGATTCGCACATGACCGATACAGAGTCGGCAGAGGAGGACGCCAAGCCCGCCCTTGGTCGGGAGCAGTTGGCCGCGTCGATCAAAGCCACGCAGAAGCTGCAGGCGGCCCAGACCGCCCGAGCCGACTTCCTAGAAGCCAATGTAGGCAGCCAAGAGGCGGCGTCCATTGAGTCGGCCTATGCCTCCACCCAAGCCACGGCAGACCGGGCCTCTGCTGCAATGGAGGCGGCCCGGCAGCGCGTGGCCACGGCCCGCACTCAGCAGCAATACAACACAGCGGTAGCGGCCTACCGCAAGGCCGAAATTGCTCAGCGTGCGGCCCAGCAACGCTTGGAGCAAATCGACATGACGGCGGATACCAAGCTGGCCGGCGGGCGTTCTCAGGACCGCCTTCAGGCGGCCGAGCTTCGCAAGTCGGCCCAGTCCAACGCCCAGCGTCTAGATGGGCTGATGAAGGAATACAAGGCCGTATCCAAGCTGGACACCTTTAGCAGCTTCCTCCAAGGCACCCAATGGCTGCGGGATGCCGCCACGCAACATGCGGCAGACGCAGCCTCCCAGCGTGCCTTTCTGTCCGTAGTGTCCGAACAGCTACGCCCCGGTTTGGCCCAAGAGTTAGCCCCTCCGGGTGAGGGTCCACCGATTGGCCCCAAGGCTACCGTAGTCGTTGACGTGCCCTTGCGGATGGAGAACACAGGGGAACGTAGCGACTGGGATATCATGGCGGAGTCATTGCCATTCGTAGGCGGCATGGTCAATAGCCGAGCAATGGGCAAGCGCACGGTGACGGCGGAAATGCCCAACACCTTAGACCCCCGACCGGCAGAGGTGGCCCTGCAGGCGGCGGCCGAACGTACTGCCCGGTGGGTGGAGCGCTTCGGGGTGCCTGTTCAGAAGTGGACTCCCGAACAGCGTAGCACCGCCATCAACTCCATGCGGCAAGAGATTTTGTCAGACGCCCACGTACAAGCCGCGTGGGACCGTCTACAACAGCGGGCATCTACCATTGTCCTGGAGCGGGCGTCCAAGGCGGTGGATGATGAGATTAACACCAACATTGGAGAGTTGACGGGCCTTCTCAAGTGGCCCGTGCAGGTGGCGGGCACAGCCCTAACCATGTTGGACACGGCTACCAATGAGTCTACGCAGTTGTCCCACCCGGAGGTGTTGGCTGAGATAATGAACAGCTACAACGCCGCCGAGACGCGGACAGCGGCGGCTGAGGGGCGGGAGCCGATACTCAAGACAATGGCGGACTTCTCCGCTGATTCCCACTTCCTGGCCGGTCTGGGGCGCAGGATGCAGAATTGGGACGCTACCGGCTTTGCCGGCAAGTGGCTGTCTGATGCCCGCACGGCTTCCGCTTTGGTGGCGAAAACCCCGGAAGAAAGGGCGTCCCAGGCGGCGGGGGAAGAGTTCGGGGCGGTGATTGGGTCTATGGCACTGACTCCCGCTGCTACGGGTCTGGTATTGAAGGCGGCCGGGTTTGGGCGGCTGGCCGGAGCCGCCAAGGGCCTGAGCTACGCCGAGCGGGTGGGGTCCGGGGTGACAGAGGCCACGACGTTTAGCGCCCTGGAGGCGGCTAGGACCGGCAAGGGGGAGACGTTCGTAGAGAACGAAATGGCGGTTGTGCCGCTGGTGCTGGGCCTAGGCGCTCTTGGGGAGCTGGGCCGCCAAGTCAAGCTGGCGTCCCTTGTCCAGCGTGCAGGCGGCGGCGCTGTATCGGCCGCCCAACGCCTGGGCAATGTGGGGGCAAATGTGGCCAATGCGGACTGGGCCAAGGCGGCGACTCAGCGGTTTGCCTCCGAAGAGGCCGCCGTAGACTTGGCCCGCATTAAGGCCGCCTTCTCGCGCATGTCCACCAACGCCATACCTCCGGGGGTCATTACGGAGGCCACACTCAACAAGGCGGTAGCCGGGCTGAGCGATGAGGTATTGGCGGCCGTTGCCGACGCCACGGGCACACTGCGGAAGACGCCGGCGGGCAAGGCGCGTAATATCGACTGGCTGCGTAAGGATATCGTAGCCAATGCGGCCGGGGATGCGATGCTCGGGCCGAAGATTGTGCAGGCGTACAATCTGTCCCTGGCGGGCGGTAGTCTGCAGGAGGTGCGGGCGGCTTTGGGCAAGTCGCCTATCCTCAAGCACAAATGGCTGTCCGATCCGACGCTAGAGCCGTGGGAGCGGGACGCCTTCATTACTACGCAGAATGCGGCGGCAGACCTGTATGCCAATACGGAGGTTCCCGGTCTGGCCAAGGCGTTCGATACGCTGGTACACTATACTGCCCCACTGGCACGGGCAATTGAGAACAAAGCGCGTAGCCAGTATGGGCGTGCGATACCTACCGCTAAGATGATTACGGCCGGGTATCAGGACGCGGGTACTATCACCAATGCCCGAGTGGCCGTCTACCGGCAAGCAATGGCGGAGGCGTTCATAGATACCGGCCTCATTAACAAGACCGGCGGGTTTGACATTGGCAGCATGAAGAGGGTAGTTCGGGCCGTGGAGGGCCGGGACTTGACCACCCTTGGCCCTGCGGAGCGTGCCGCTGCCGAGCGCCTAATCACCCTCAACCGGGAGATGTTCCTTGACACTGCAGAGGCTGGGGTAGGCGTCAAGACGGAGACGGGTATTCGGCAGACCCAGATGGACCCGGAGCGATACATCCCCATGCGGCCGTTGCCGGAGGTCTACCGGGACATAAAGGCCGGCGGCAAGAAGGCGTCTGCCCGCGTCGATGAGATGATGGCGACGGCGGTTGACGCCAAAGGCAGGCCACTGTTTGTGGGGGATGCCGGACGGGCGAAGGTAGAGGGCATCTTTGCCAGCATGAAGTCGGCCCCGTCCATTGCCGATTGGATGAACAGCCCCAAGGGTGGTGGTCTGTTTGCCCGAGAGTTTGGCGCATGGCCGGAGCAGATGCGGGACTTCAACCTGCCCCGCGTCTACAGCCGGCAGGCCGAGTATATCGG
>Ga0172380_10006910_pt1 | contig 12989 bp, 14 predicted proteins | sample Leawe162metaG_FD_119747 | JGI IMG/M metagenome (GOLD analysis project Ga0172380, IMG submission 119747) | Leachate microbial communities from a municipal landfill in Southern Ontario, Canada - Leachate well 162 metaG | ecosystem: Engineered > Solid waste > Landfill > Unclassified | place...
CTGACCATCGAGCGCCAGGTGATGCTGGAGGCGAAGATCGTCGAGGTGGTGCTGTCGGAGCAGTTTCAGGCCGGCATCAACTGGGGGGGCTTCACGGCTACGGGTCGGCATCGGCTTTCCTCGGGCGGGAACACGAGTCAATTCAATACCCAGGCGCCGGGTCTGGGCAGCAGGCAGGTTGGCGACATCACCACGCCCTACAATTCGGATTCGGGCACATTCGTGCCAAACACGCTCGGCAACGTGCTGGCGGCCCCTTTGGCCGGCGCCGTGGGCCGGATTGCCGGCGGCCCGCTTGCCGGGGTGCTGGGACTGGCATTTCAGACCCAGAGCTTTTCCGCACTGATCTCCTTCCTCGAGACGCAGGGCTCGGTGCATGTCCTGTCGAGCCCGCGCATCGCCACCATCAATAACCAGAAAGCGGTGCTCAAGGTCGGCACCGACGATTTCTACGTGACGAACATCAGTACGACGACCTCGTCCAGCGGCAGCAGCACGACAACCTCGCCGACCATCACCGTGCAGCCGTTCTTCTCGGGCATTTCCCTGGACGTGATGCCGCAGATCGACGAGGACGACAACATCATCCTGCACATCCGGCCCTCCGTCAGCGTGGTGTCGGAGAGGAACAAGGTGATCAACCTCGGCACCCTCGGCACCTTCCAGTTGCCCTTGGCCTCCAGCAGCATCAACGAGACGGACAGCATCGTGCGGGTGCGCGACGGCAATATCGTCGCCATCGGCGGGCTGATGGAATACATCCAGACCGATGACGGCGGCAAGGTGCCCGGGGCAGGCGACGTGCCCGGCCTCGACGCCCTGTTCAGGCAGGGCAAGAAGGGCCTGCAGAAGCGCGAGATCGTCGTCCTTCTGAAACCGACGGTGATCCATGGCGACAAGCAGTGGGAGCAGGATCTCATCGACACGCGCGAGCGCATTCGCGCCATGGAGCGCCCATTGCCGCCCGCTGCGCCGGCGCAACAATAGCGATGTACCTTGAGCACTTCGGCCTTCGCGAACTTCCTTTCGGCATCACGCCGGACACCAGCTTCGCGTTTGCCGGCACGGCGCACCAGGAAGCGCTCAACACGCTGCTGATCGCGCTGAGAAGCGGCGAAGGCTTCATCAAGATCACCGGCGAGGTCGGTACCGGCAAGACCCTGCTCTGCCGCCGGCTGCTGGCTACGCTGGGCGAGGGCACCGTCAGCGCCTATCTGCCCAACCCCTATCTCGAACCGCGCACTTTGATGCTGGCACTGGCGGAGGAACTCGGCGTCGAGCTCGACAAGGATGCCGACCAGTACCACCTGCTCAAGGGATTGAACCAGGCCCTGCTCGAATTCGCGCGGCAGAACAAATCCGTCGTGCTTTGCCTCGACGAGGCCCAGGCGCTGCCGATGGAAAGCCTGGAATCCCTGCGGCTGCTGTCCAACCTGGAAACCGAAAAGCGCAAGCTGCTGCAGCTGGTGCTGTTCGGCCAGCCGGAACTGGACGAGCGGCTGGCCAATCCGTCGGTACGGCAGTTGCGGCAGCGCATTTCCTTCCACTATCGCCTCGGCGGTCTGAAACCCGACGAGATGGAGCTTTATCTGGCGCACCGATTGCGCGTGGCGGGTTATCGCGGCCACCGCGTTTTCCCGAACCCAACCGTGCGGCTGATCCACCGTGCAGCGAACGGCACGCCGCGGCTGGTCAACATTCTGGCGCACAAGGCCATGCTGGCCGCCTACGGCGAGGGTCGGCAGGAGGTTGCGCCGCGCAATGTCAAGGCCGCCGCCCGGGATACCGAGGGTGCGCGCCTGCCTTCGTGGCGTTTGTGGTGAGGAACGGGGTATGAGCCTGATCAACAAGATGCTGCAGGACCTCGAGTCGCGACGGGCTACCCTGTCAGGAGATTCCGGGATGCCACATGAAATCCGCTCGCTCCCGCCGCAGCGCACATCCTTGCCTTGGGTAAAACTCCTGGGTGGTGCAGCTCTGGTTCTGCTGGCGGGTGCAATCGTCTGGTGGTGGCTGGCGGAGGGGCGAATGACTTTCGCGCCTGCGCCTGCACCCGTTCCTGTCGCCACCGCCCCGAAGGCTGTGCCTGCCGCCCCGGTACCTGCTCTTATACCTCCGGCGCCGCCACCCGCTGAGACTCCTTCTGCGCCCCCCCCTCCCGCGGCAGTGCCCCAGGCTCGGCAGTCGCCTGAGTTGCCGGCAGAGGTCGGGAAAGCGCCGCCGCCTCAGCCCTTACCCCCCGCACGCAAGGAAGCTGGGCGAGAACCCTTGCCCCCGGTTCGGAAGGCAAGCCCGCCTCAGCCCAAGCCCCAGGAGGACGAGAAGGCGGGCCTCAAGGTGGCAACCGCACTGGGGCAGGTGCCGACGGCCGCTGGGTCAGTGGCGACCGATGAAACCCGTATCGAGAAAAAGATGCGCATGTCGTCTCCGCGCGAAAGGGCCGAGAACGAGTACCGGCGTGCCTTGGGCTTGGTGAATCAGGGGCGTGTCCAGGAAGGCACGGCCGTCCTGCGTGGCGCGTTGAGCGAGGACACGGGGCATGCCGGCGCCCGTCTGGCCTTGTTCGGCCTGCTGGTCGAGCAGCAGCGGCTTGAGGAAGCCCAGACGCTGCTCGAAGTAACACTCGCTCGCGATCCGGCACAGCCCCAGATGGCCTCGCAGCTCGCACGCCTGAAACTGGAGCGCGGCGATGTACGCGGCGCGGCGGAGGCTCTCGGCAAGGCCGCGGGTGCGGCGGCGGACAATCCGGAGTATCGCGCCTTGCATGCCGCCGTCCTGCAGCGACTGACTTTGCACAAGGATGCCGTGGCGGAGTATCAGGCCGCCCTGCGCCTCGCCCCTCAGGCCGGCGTATGGTGGATGGGCCTGGGCATCTCGTTGGAAGCCGACGGGCGCGGCGCTGAAGCGCGCGAAGCCTTCCAGAAAGCACGCGCCAGCGGCGCGCTCTCAGCGGAACTGGATCGCTTCGTTGAGCAGAAACTCCGGCAGCTTCAGTAGTTCAGCCCGGCAGGGTTCGCACTGCCACCCAGTTTTCCACCCGCGCTGCACCGTGCAGTTTCAGCATTCGTGCGAACTCATTCAGTGTCGCTCCGGTGGTCATGACGTCGTCGACCACCGCGACGGCTTTCCCGGTCAGGTCGATGCAGCATTCGAAGGCGTTGCGGATGTTAGCCTGGCGCGCCTTCCACGGCAGGCTGGCTTGCGGCGCCGTGTCGAGCACGCGGGCGCAGGCGTCCGACACCAGCGGCAGGCCGAGGCAACGCGCCAGCGGGCGGGCGATTTCCTGCGCCTGGTTGAAACCGCGCTCCTGCATGCGCTGCGCGGAGAGCGGCAGGGGCAGGATGCAGTCGACCCCGGCCAGGCCGATGCGCCGGACGAGGGCGTCGGCGAGCCAGCCGGCCAGCGGCAGCCGGTGCCGGTATTTGAGCCCCTGTACGATGTGCTCGACCGGGAAGGCGTAGCGGAATGCGGCAAAGCTGGCATCGAAATGCGGCGGCGCACTTTGGCAGGCCCCGCAAATGGTGCCATCCGCCGCAGGCAGGGCGCACACCGGGCAGAGTGGGCCGACCAGATGCGGCAGATCGGCCTCGCAGGCAGCACAGACAAGCCGGTTGCCGCTGCCTTGCCCGCAGATGGTGCAATCCTGCGGCAGCAGGCCCGCCAGCACCTGAATTGTCATCCGGTAAATTGACAAGCCCCCACCCATGAACGATCATCTTCGATCCGATTCTAGCCGAAGCATTTCCCCGACATGCATACAGCCGCAACCGAGCGCGTGAGCAAGGGCTCACACAAGCAGAAGAAATGGACCGCCGCCGAGATCCAGGCGCTGTTCGAACTTCCCTTCAACGACCTGCTCTTCCAGGCCCAGCAGGTGCACCGCGCCCATTTCGACGCCAACAGCGTGCAGCGATCGACCCTGCTGTCGGTGAAGACCGGCGGCTGCTCCGAGGATTGCGGCTACTGCTCCCAGGCGGCGCGCCACCATACAGGACTGGAAAAGGAGTCCCTGCTGGAGATCGACGAAGTGGTGGCCGCCGCCCAGGCCGCCAAGGAAAAAGGTGCCAGCCGTTTCTGCATGGGCGCCGCCTGGCGCGGCCCGAAAGACAAGGACCTGGAACAGGTGAGCGAGATGATCCGCGCCGTGAAGGCCCTCGGACTGGAAACCTGCGTGACGCTGGGCATGCTCAAGGCAGGCCAGGCCGAGCAGTTGAAGGCCGCCGGCCTCGACTACTACAACCACAACCTGGATACCTCGCCGGAGTTCTACGGCAACATCGTCACCACCCACAGCCAGGCCGACCGCTTTGATACTCTGCACAAGGTTCGCGAGGCCGGCATCAGCGTCTGCTGCGGCGGCATCGTCGGCATGGGCGAGACGCGCGCCGGCCGCGCCGGGCTCATCGCCGAGCTGGCCAACATGGATCCGCCGCCGGAATCCGTGCCGATCAACAACCTGGTGCCGGTGCCGGGCACGCCGCTCGCCAACGCCGAGCCGATCGATCCCTTCGAGTTCGTGCGCACCATCGCTGCGGCGCGCATCACGATGCCGACGAGCCTGGTGCGCCTCTCCGCCGGCCGCCAGGAGATGTCGGACGAACTGCAGGCGCTGTGCTTCCTCGCCGGCGCCAATTCCATCTTCTACGGCGACAAGCTGCTCACTACCGGCAATCCCGAAGCCGGGCGCGACGAGCGGCTCTTCGAGCGGCTGGGCTTGCGCGCCGTCTGATGCGGCAAGACTTCAGCAGGGCAGCAGCCTCTTACGATGAGGCCGCTGTGCTGGCGCGAGAAGTCAGTCTGCGCATGACGGCGCGGCTCGACTTGGTCAAACTCTCCCCCGCCCGCGTCGCCGACATCGGCTGCGCCACCGGCGACGGCATCCGCGCCCTGCAGGCGCGCTATCCGCAGGCCCTTCCCCTGGCGATCGACTACGCGCCGGACATGCTGGCCGAAGTCGCCCGCCGCGTGCCATGGATGGAACGGCTGCGCCGCCGTGCGCCGCGCTGTGTCGCGGCCGACGTGCGGTCGCTGCCCCTGTCGGGCGGCTCGCTCGGCTTGGCCTGGTCCAATCTCATGCTGCACTGGCTCGACGACCCGCTGCCGGCCTTCGTCGAACTGCAGCGTGTGCTGGAGGTCGGCGGCCTGCTGATGTTCAGCGCGCTCGGGCCGGACACCCTGAAGGAACTGCGCGCCGCCGGTGCAACGACGCTGCGGCGCTTCCACGACATGCACGACCTCGGCGACATGCTGCTTGCCGCCGGCTTCGCCGATCCGGTGATGGACATGGAGCGGATTGAACTTACCTACGCCAGCCCGCGCGGCCTGCTGCGCGACCAGCGACGGCTCGGCGTGCGCGACGGACTGCTCGGGTCGATGGGCTTCCGCGAGGGGCGGCGTGTTTTCCGCGCCTGGGAGTCACAGAAGCGCAATGGGCGTCTGCCCGCCACCTTCGAGATCGTCTACGGACATGCCTGGAAAGCCGAGCCGAAAGCTTCAGCGGACGGCCGCGCGATCATCCGTTTTCATAAATAGCGGCGCGCAATTGCCTTTGCCGCTCGCGCGCCAGCCGCAGTGCGCGGAAGCCCAGCAGCGCGCCCAGCAGCACGGCGTAGAGCAGCGGCAGCGTGACGTCCTTCTTCACCAGCCACCAGTAGTGGATGACGCCGATGATGGCGATGGCGTAGACGCTGCGGTGCAGTTGCGTCCAGCGCCGGCCGCCGAGGCGCTTCAGCATGGCCGCGTTCGAGGTCGCCGCCAGCGGAATCAGGAGGACGAAGGCGGTGAAGCCGGCGGTGATGAAGGGGCGCTTGGCGATGTCCTTGACGATGGACATCCAGTCGAAGAACTGGTCGAGCCAGAGGTAGGTCAGGAAGTGCAGCAGGGCATAGAAAAAAACATACAGGCCGAGCATGCGGCGCAGGCGGATCAGCCAGTGCCAGCCACTGAGGTGGCGCAGCGGCGTCACCGCCAGGGTGATGAGCAGGAAGTTGAGCGTCCAGGTGCCGAGGTGCCGCGTGATGAACTCGATGGGATTGGCGCCGAGCGCGTCGGTCCAGCCCAACCAGACGAGTTGTGCCAGCGGCCACAGGCAGGCGGCGAAGAGCGCGGCCTTGATGGCAATGATCTGGCGTGGTGTCGGCTGCATCAATAGAATTTCCTCAGGTCCATGCCGGCGTAGAGCGGTGCCACTTGTTCGGCGTAGCCGTTGAAGGGCAGCGTCTTGCGCTTGAAGAATTCGCCGATGCGGCGTTCCTTCTCCTGGCTCCAGCGCGGATGGCTGACATCAGGATTGACGTTGGCGTAAAAGCCATACTCCTCCGACTGGGCGAGGTTCCATGTGGTTTGCGGCTGCCTGTCGGTGAGGCGGATCCTGACGATCGACTTGCCGCTCTTGAAGCCGTATTTCCACGGCACGACCAGCCTGAGCGGGGCGCCGTTCTGGTTCGGCAGCACGTCGCCATAGAGGCCGACGGCCAAGATGGTCAGCGGGTGCAGCGCTTCATCCAGGCGCAAGCCCTCGGAGTAGGGCCAGTCGAGTAAGGGCTGGCGCAGGCCGGGCATCGTGGCCGGCTCCATATGCGTGATGAACTCGACGAATTTCGCGCTGCCCAGCGGCTCAACCTGCTTGAGCAGAGCGGCGAGGGGAAATCCGACCCAGGGGATGACCATCGACCAGCCTTCGACGCAGCGCAGGCGGTAGATGCGCTCTTCCAGCGGCGCGATCTTCAGGATGTTCTCGATGGCGAGGGTGCCCGGTTTCTGCACGAGCCCCTCGATGCTGACCGTCCAGGGGCGTGTCTTCATGGCTCCGGCGCGCTCTGCAGGCTGACTTTTGCTGTCGAAGCCGAACTCGACGAAATTGTTGTAGGTGGTGATGTCGCGCAGGCTGTTCGGCGGCTCCAGCGCACTGTAGGTGCTCTTCTGCAGGCCGGGAAAGGCTTCCCGAGCCCAGGCCAGGGACGGCAGCCCTGCCGTCAGAGCGAGGACGCCGGCGGCCTTGATGAACTCGCGGCGCCGCTCGAACAGTTCGCGCGGCGTGATCTCTGAAGGGGCGATATCGTCCGGTCGCTTGATCAGCATGGCGTTCTTTCGGTTGGGAGCATGACGAGTAGACCGGCATGCGCCGCGAAAACTTACGGATTCAGCTGCTGGTAGACGGCGGTGGCAACACGCAGCAGATCGGATTTCTCCATTTCCGCGGAAAGGGCATAGCCGAAGCGGCCGTCGAGCCAGTAGAACACCCCAATGCCGCCTTCCTGCGCATAGAGGAAGGCGGTCTCGCGGCTGTCCTGAGCGTCACGCCGCACATAAAGTGTCAACCGCTGGCCGCGCGCATCCTGATACATGAATTGGGCGACCGGGCCGGCCTCGCCCGGCAACAAACGGCCGCCGACCAGTTCGAAGCCTTGCGCTGACAACCGGGGCGGCTTCAACTCCGCGCCCAGCCGCTTCGACAACCAGGCGACCAGATGGGTTTCCTCTGCGGCGTCAACCTCGACGGGATGGCGCACTTCGGGGCTGAAGACGGCGTGTGCCAATGCCGCCTGGCGCGCCAGCGAAGCCGACGGCTGGGGGGCGGGCGGCGCAGAATCGCGCACGGCGTAGCCGACCACCCCGCCCACCGCCAGCCAGGCGACTGCGGCGGCCATGCGCAGCGGCAGGCGTGAGGCCGGTTTCGCCGCCTCGGTCAGGCGCGCCGGCACGGCTTCGTCGAGAACGGGATCGAAGGCGCAGTGCAATTGCTCGCCCTGAATACGCCATTCGGCCACGGCCTGGCGCATTTCCGGATGATCGGCGAGCCAGGCTTTCACCGCGGCACGGCGGGTTGCGTCGAGTCGCCCGTCGGCGTAGGCATGCAGTTCCTGTTCGCTGATCGACTGACTGATCATTTGACGACTTTCAGGTGGGTCTCGGCGAGCTCGCTTCCGGTGAGCAGGGCGCGCAGCCGCTCGCGTCCGCGCGACAGCCGCGACATGACGGTACCGAGGGGAACTGCGAGGACTTTCGCGGCGTCCTCGTAGGAAAGATTTTCCAGGCAGACCAGCAACAGCACCTCGCGCTGCTCTTCGGAGAGTTTCGCCAGGCTGCGCGTGAGGTCGCGCAGTTCCAGGGCATCGCCCTGGTATTCCCGCGTCGGGAGTTCCTGCAGGGCTTCATCGCCGGGGTACTCGACTGTTCGCGGACTGCGCGCCTGGTTGACGAAAAGATTGTGCATGATGGAAAACAGCCAGGCGCGCAGATTGCCTGGCCGCCACAAAGACCACTTGCCGAGTGCGCGCTCCAGCGTGTCCTGCACCAGGTCGTCGGCGCGCACGGCATCCCCCGTCAGCGCCCGCGCATAGCGGCGCAGGCGGGGAATCTCGGCGACGATGGCCTGGCGGTTCATCGGGAACGAGTCTACTCCTTGGCAATGCGCCAGGCGTTATTGACGCCGTCTCCTGTCCTGTCGCCGGGTTTCTGGTCCTTGATCCAGTAATAGAGCGGCTTGCCGCGGTGAGCCCATTGCTTTTTGCCGTCGTCTCGTGTGACGACCGTCCAGTCGCCCGAGGCTCGGGCGGCGTCAGCGGCCAACAGGGGCGGCCAGTTGGCGGCGCACGGCCCGTTGCAGACACTCTTGCCGCTGCCGGTGGCGTCCTTGTCGAAGGTATATAGCGTCATGCCGTTGGTGCCGACGAGCGCGCCGTTTTCCATGCGTGCGGGCGCGGCAGACCGGGTTTCGTAGGAAGCGCAGCCGGCGATAAGGCCGAGCGCCAGAAAGCCGGCGGCAAGGCCGGCGCGAAGGGATGGATTGTTCATGGTTTCTCCTGTTGGGGTTGGGTGCTACACCGCGTGAACAAGCGGGACACCCTGTTTATTCCCAAAAGGAAGAAAAAAAGGGGTGGCAACGCCACCCCCTTTTGAATTGTCGGGATTGAAGCTGTTCAGCGCAGGCCAGCGATGTAGTCCGCGATGGCCTTGATTTCGGCGTCGGACATCTTGTCGGCGACGGCGCGCATCATCCGGTTCGGGTCGTTGGCGCGCTCGCCGGCCCGGAAGGCCTTGAGTTGAGCTTCGGTGTACTCGGCGAACTGGCCGCCGATACGTGGATATTGCGCCGGGATGCCGGCCCCGGCCGGGCCATGGCAGGCGGCACAGGCCGGCAGGCCCTTGGCGGCATTGCCAGCGCGATACAGCTTCTGGCCTGCCTCGATGGCCGGGTTCTTGGCCTTCTCGCCCGTCTGGGTCTGGCTGGCATAGAAGGCAGCGACGTTCTTCATGTCCTGATCGGTGAGCGCCGCAACCATGCCCCCCATGATGGGATTGTTGCGCTCGACCGGTTTGCCGCCATCGGCCTTGAAGTTCTTCAGCTGCTTGTAGAGGTAGTCGGCATGCTGGCCGGCCAGCTTGGGATTGGCGGCAACGGTGCTGTTGCCATCAGGGTTGTGGCAGGCGGCGCATATTTGTGCGGCGACTTGCTGGCCTTTGGCAGCATCAACCTTGGCAGCGCCTTTTTCTGTGGAGGCGGGTTTGTCGGCTGCGTGGGCCGTTACGACAAAGGCAAGCGCCAGCGGCAGGACGATGAAGCGATGAACCATGGGTACGACTCCTCGGGGCCTGAATTTAGTTATGGCCGCTGCGCTTAACGCCGATGAAGCCGGCGTTAGCCTCCACTGAAACTGCGTTTTCAAACGAAGTAGTTTCAGTGCACGTTAACATGAGCAAAACGAATGTTAAGCGCAGCGGTCGAAGCCAAAAAACTGTTATTCTATACCAACTTACCTTGTTTGCATCATGTTCTGCGGGCTTCTGCTCGCCAGCCCTATGCCCCTGTTTGCCAATGCCGTTTTCGAGATATCCGCAGCAAAGCTGAGCGATTTGCCGTCGCCGTCCGGTGCAGAGATCGCATTCGCCGGGCGTTCCAACTCCGGCAAATCGAGCGCGATCAATACACTTGCGGGCAGGACAAGACTGGCCTTCGTCAGCAAGACGCCGGGGCGCACGCAACTGATCAATTTTTTTCGTCTGGTCAACGGCGCTTTTCTGGTGGACCTGCCGGGGTATGGCTATGCCGACGTGCCGGAGGAAATCAGGCGCCAATGGCAGGGCGTGCTGGCAAACTATCTGACTCGGCGCGCGAGTATTTGCGGCCTGGTGCTGATTATGGATGCCCGACGGCCGTTGACCGACCTGGATCGCCAGATGCTCGAGTGGTTCGGCCCGACCGGCAAACCCATCCACATTCTGCTGACGAAAGCAGACAAGCTGACGCGTAGCGAGGCGGCAAAGACCTTGAGCGCGGTGAGGAGTCAATTAACCCCCTGGGCGGAGCAGATTAGCGTCCAGTTGTTCTCCAGCCTGAAGAAGATGGGTATGGAGGAAGCGGAAAAAGCAATCGGCAGCTGGCTGGGCCTGGCTGCCGACGCGGAGAAAAAAAGAAATGCCCCCGGCTAAAGGGGAGAAAAACCGGGGGCAGAAACGCCTTAACTTGATTAAGGCACCCGCTCAGGGAGGTGAAGCGGGAGACGGTTCAACACCATCTGTCGTTTCTGAGCGAAAATCTTCCCCGCAAGTTCCAATGAATGCGAATTAAATATTTTTTTCGTGAAGAAACCATGAGCTTATCAGGCGTTTTCCCAGCGACCCGCATGCGCCGCATGCGTCGTGACGATTTCTCACGCCGGCTGATGCGGGAAAACCGCCTGACGGCAGATGACCTGATCTACCCGGTGTTCGTGCTGGAGGGCAAGGGCATATCCGAACCGGTGGCGTCCATGCCGGGCGTTTCACGTCACTCCCTGGATCGGTTGCTGAAGGTGGCGGGTGAGGCCGTCCAGCTCGGCGTGCCGGCGCTGGCCTTGTTCCCGGTCATTGATCAGCCGCTGAAAACCAGCGGAGCGGAGGAGGCCTGGAACCCGGACGGCCTGGTGCCGCGCGTGGTGCAGGCGCTGAAGAAGGCGTTTCCCGAACTTGGTGTGATCACCGACATCGCGCTCGACCCCTACACCAGCCATGGCCAGGACGGGCTCATCGACGATGCCGGCTATGTGCTCAACGACGAGACGCTGGAAGTGCTGGCGAAGCAGGCGCTGACCCATGCACAGGCCGGTGTCGATGTGGTGGCCCCCTCCGACATGATGGACGGACGTATCGGACGCATCCGCGCTGAACTGGACGGCCATCGGCAGATCCATACGCGCATCCTGGCCTACTCGGCAAAGTATGCGTCGAGCTTCTACGGACCCTTCCGCGATGCCGTCGGCTCGGCGGGCAACCTGGGCAAGGGCAACAAGTACACCTATCAGATGGATCCGGCCAACACGGACGAGGCGCTGCGGGAAGTCGGTCTCGACATTGCCGAGGGTGCCGACATGGTGATGGTGAAGCCGGGCCTGCCTTACCTGGACATCGTGCGCCGCGTGAAGGACGAGTTCAAGGTGCCGACCTGCGTCTACCAGGTGAGCGGCGAGTACGCCATGCTGAAGGCGGCCGGCCAGAACGGCTGGATCGACGAGAAGGCCTGCGCGCTGGAGGCGTTGCTTTCAATGAAACGGGCCGGCGCCGACGCGATCCTGACCTACTTTGCCCTCGATGCGGCGAAGTGGCACAAGGAAAACCACTAAATCTTACGCCGGTTGCGAGAGGCAGCCGGCCAGCAGCATCGGCCATTGCTGCGGCCATTGCGCCATCGGTTCGCGCGTGAAACCGCTCTTGACGAAGAGCTGCCAGCGGCCGATCGCATAGCACAGGCACAGGTTGGCGGCAGCCGCGGCATCCTCGCCCTGCGGCAACTCGTTGTTGCTCGCGGCGATGCGCAAGGCCTGCTTGAGCGAGGCTTCGACACGGTCGAGCAGCTGGTTGATGCGAACCTGCAGGCGATCGTCCTCGTTCACCAGCGCATCCCCGATCAGCACCCGCGTCAGCCCGCGGTTCTTCTGCGCGAATCCCAGCAGCAGGGAGACGATCAGTTCCGCCTGCCTGACGCCGGACTGCTCATCGGCATTGATCTTGTTGATGACGGAGAACAGGCCGGTTTCGATGAATTCGATGAGGCCCTCGTACATCTGCGCCTTGCTGGCAAAGTGGCGATAGAGCGCGGCCTCCGAGACATCCAGTTTCTTAGCCATGAGCGCCGTGGTGATCTTCTCCCCCTTCGGCTCTTGCAGCATCTCGGCGATGGTCTGCAGGATCTGCAGCTTGCGTTCCCCCGGTCTGGCGGCCATGACTTCCCCTTTTAGAGCGCTTATTCCAGCGCGCCAAGGCGGCGCGGCAGTGCGAGCACGGATTCTAGCCTGAGGCCGGCCCGGGCGGGGCGCCCGCCGTTCACTTGCTCTTGATCATGGTGCCAACGCCGTGGTCGGTGAGGATCTCCAGCAGCAGCGCATGCTCGACGCGGCCGTCGATGATGTGCACATTCCTCACGCCGCTGCGGGCGGCATCCAGCGCCGAGCCGATCTTCGGCAGCATGCCGCCGGAAAGAGTGCCGTCGGCGACGAGATCGTCGATCTGCTTGGGCGTAAGCCCGGTGAGCAGCTTGCCTTCCTTGTCGAGCACGCCCGGCGTGTTGGTGAGCAACACCAGCTTCTCTGCCTTGAGGATTTCGGCCAGCTTGCCGGCGACGACATCGGCATTGATGTTGTAGGACTCGCCTTCGCTGCCCACGCCAATCGGCGCGATGACGGGAATGAAATCGCCCGAGTCGAGGAAAGCTATCAGGCTCGGATCGATCGAGGTGATGTCGCCGACCTGGCCGAGGTCGAGCAGGTCGGCCGGGTTGTCCTTGTTCGGCATGAACAGCTTCGTGGCGCGGATGAAGCTGCCATCCTTGCCGGTCAGTCCAACCGCCTTGCCGCCATGCTGGTTGATGAGGGCGACGATTTCCTTGTTAACCTGCCCGCCCAGCACCATCTCGACCAGTTCCATGGTTTCGGCGTCAGTCACTCGCATGCCCTGGATGAACTGGCCCTGCTTGCCGACGCGCTTGAGCAGGTCGTCGATCTGCGGCCCGCCGC
>Ga0172380_10006911_pt1 | contig 12988 bp, 14 predicted proteins | sample Leawe162metaG_FD_119747 | JGI IMG/M metagenome (GOLD analysis project Ga0172380, IMG submission 119747) | Leachate microbial communities from a municipal landfill in Southern Ontario, Canada - Leachate well 162 metaG | ecosystem: Engineered > Solid waste > Landfill > Unclassified | place...
AATGGTAATTTTCTTATTAGTAATGTACCCAAAGCGACTTATGATCTAAAAATTCAGAAAACATTTATCGATGGCTCCTATTTATCTACAACTTCATCTCTTGATGTTAATAATGATATTTACCTTAGTTCGCTACAATTACCAAATGGCGTAATATTATATAAAGCAAAAAATGTCTCAGCATCTCAAGCAATAATTTCATGGTCACCTACTAATGCAAATGATTTTCGTGAGTACAAATTATTTAGGCATATTTCTTCCGGTATTGATGAAAATACAGGCACATTGGTTCATGTTTCAACAGCAATAGCTGATACTACATTTACCGACACAAATCTAGAACCACTCAAAAATTACTACTACAGAATTTATCTAATGAATGAATATGGGAAACTTGGCGGAAGTAATATAATTGGGATTACTACCGAGAATAAGAATTTAATATCAAACGGAGATTTTGAAAATATTGGGACAGATGGATTACCAACTGAATGGATATTCCGAGACAATAAAGATATTTTTAGTACATTAGTCAGCTCCGATTCGTATAGTGGGAACAATTATTTATTGATAAATCCAACAAAATATGTGTATGATTTAAGTTGGGGTTCAATGCGCTATCGGATTCCATATACAAGTCTTGTACCTGGAGAACAATATACCATCTCCTTTTGGTACTATATTGAGGCTTTAGAGGGCAATTCCACTTTAATGATTGAATTAAAACCTGAACAATCAACTTTCATATTTGATAGTGTAACAGGACAAGAAAGTGGAGTATGGAAAAAATACGAAAGAACCTTTACCGCTCCTTCTGATAATTCTAAAGATTATTATTTGGAATTAGAAACCCAGGTACACATACCGTATAACCAAGAGCTTTGGAAAGTTCGCATAGATGATGTTAAGTTATTAAAAAGTGAATAGTAATTAATAATATTAATGAAAAAAATATTTTTTTTACAAATACTTTTTCTGTTTTCGAGTTTAGCGGCTCAGACAGATACCTTAAAAGAGGCATTAAAATTCTACCCTTTACATATCGGTGATTATTGGCAATATAATGTTAATAAGCATTCAGATGGACCTTACAAACCAGATACTTCATGGGTTGGTTATAAAGAAGTCATTGGTGATACAGTAATGGATAACAATAAAAAATATTTTATTATAAAAAATAACAAAATCCCTTTTCTATATGGCTATAATATCGAAACTCGTTTTTTAAGAGTGGATTCATCAACTGCACTTGTTTATGAATATATTAATTCCATTAAATCAGAAATAAAAATTGATAGTCTCTTATCACAAAAAGGGGATGTTTATTTAGGTAGAATATGTGCTTCAGATACAATTAAAGATTATTTCGGGCATCAAGTCAGCACAAAATTAATTAAACAAAACTTAATAAGTTCAACGAGTTATAGTGGTTGGGAACTGGCTAAAGGCTTTGGGGAGGTAATGAGATACTATGATGATATTTTTGTTTATTCTATACTTACTCAAGGTGATCTTATATATGCGATAATTAATGGTATTGAATATGGGATTAAGAATGATATACAGAAATCCGAAGTTTTGCCTAATGAGATAATACTTAATCAAAATTATCCCAATCCATTTAATCCTTCAACTACAATTAGCTATTCTATTCCCTCTACTCAGCATGTTATGATAGGTTTATTTGATATACTTGGGAAAAAGATTTCAACTTTAGTGGATGAAGAAAAACTTGCCGGCACTTATCATCTAATTTTCGATGGTACCAAATTAGCTAGTGGTGTTTATTTGTATGAACTCCTTTCGGGCAGTACTAATATTTCAAAAAAAATGATATTGATTAAATAATATCTCTTTCAATTTATTATCAAAAGATTACTCTATGGGGGAATATAATTTTTCTTTATCGGTTAAATTTTATATTTTAATAATGAATTTTGGTTCATAATTCTAATAACTATTCATGAGAAAAGAATATGAATAAATATTTTGAGAAGGAAATTGAGTTAAGATATTTCGAAATGAATAAGTTTGGCGATGCATCTCCGACTACCATTTTAACTCTTCTCGAAGAAACCGCCGCTGACCATTGTTATTCTATCGGTCATAGCTTATACGATCTAGAAGAAAAAAGTATCGGATGGGTATTAATATCCGGTATCATGCAAATGGATCGCTACCCTACGTATAAAGAAAAAATAAAAATTAGAACATGGTTATCAAGCTATACTGCGATAAAAGGAATTAGAGAAAATATTATATATGATGCAAAAGGTGGAATAATTGGCAGAGCTAAAGGAGTATGGATTTTCTTTGATATAAAAAGGAGAAGACCAATTCAAATTCTTGAAGATATTAAAGAAAAATGGTCTCAATATGAAGAGCTAAGCACAAATCATGATTTATCAAAAAAAATTGAAGCGATCGATTCATCAACTCTCGTAAAAGAATTTAATATTAATCGGTATGATGTCGATTCCTATCAGCATGTAAATAATATAAGATATTTGCAATGGTTAATAGAATCAATCCCTGAAGAGATTTTTAATAATTATTATATACACTCTCTTGATGGACGCTTTTTGGCAGAAGCCAAATATGGTGATACAATAATTTCATATACCGAGAAAGATGAAAATGAAAATTCAGAGAATGAAAAATCATTTTTATGCTCTATAAAAAATAAGAAAGATAATAAAGTCTGCGCCACCGCAAAAACAATATGGAAAGCAAGAAATTTATAAAATTCTTAAATCTACCTTTTAGGGTGAGATCAACGAGAATAATTTTAGAATAAAGTACTTTAATAAATATTAATGTATTTTATAGTGAATCAATTTTGAATGGGAATAGTAATTTTTAAAAATTTTAGAGCGCAAGAATGTTAGAAAAATAATTTTGTGGTTTAAAAATAACATATAAGTTGATATATCTATTAATATATAAAAAACCTCGGTCGCTAAAAAAGCAATCGAGGTTCTTTTTTGAGGTGCCGGTCGGATTCGAACCGACGAATAAAGGTTTTGCAGACCTTCCCCTTAAGCCACTTGGGTACAGCACCATAAAATCAATATAATACATTATAAACTAAAAATCCGCTTTAAGCGGATTTTTTGGAGCGGGAAACGGGACTCGAACCCGCGACATCAACCTTGGCAAGGTTGCGCTCTACCAACTGAGCTATTCCCGCATTCAATCTTTTAAGAACTTTCTAATTCGAGAAGTAAATATAACATATCATTAATTATTTCGCAAGAGTTGGCAGCGAAATTAATAACCAAATCTCTTAAGAATAATGTAAAATAATTATAATTTACAAGTACTTTTTGATCTGATATTTTTTAGCATATTCTTTCCGTTCGGATTCGGGAAGCGAATTCATAAAACTCTTCCAACCCGGACAAAAATTTATATGCCATCTCCAGAATCGTCCAAGAAATGATTTTGGATTATTATCATACTTGGCTCTAAGAGGACACGATGCACATTTAATATCTGCCATTACTCCTGCTCACTTTTTTCATTTGTGATAACTAATTTAATCTGATCTTTTAATTGCTTTATATCTTCGCAAAATTTTTGGAAATAACCGGGATTTATCGCCGCATTGTTCTTTATTTTATATCCTATAATTCCAAAATTAATTAAAGGATTTTCTTTTGAAAATCGTTCATTAATTAATTTATTCATATTCATAGTTAGAAGTTCTTCAGGAATATTTTTTACATTCTCACATACAATTGTTAGAATGGGTTTGTAAAGCAAAAAACTTTCATAAGCAATAATTCCATCTTCGGTGGCAATGAAATCGCCTTTAATTTCATTTTGCAATTCTTCTTGAATAGAAACCGCATTTTTCCCGGCTATCAAAACACAATTTTCCGACTGAATTACAACATGATCCTGATGATTCAAAAATTGAGTAAACCGAACAACAATATCTTGGATTGTGAATGGCTTTATCAAAAAATCAGTAATCTGTAATCGTTTTAAGTGTGCAAATGTGTGTGCATCAGAAATTGCAGAGATAATAAAAACAGGGATATTCTTTAATTTCTCATTCCCTCTCATAATCTCTAAAGTCTGAATTCCATTAAGTACAGGCATTGAAATATCGAGTATCACTCCATCAGGAATAAATTCGCTAACCATCTTTAGCCCCTCTAAACCATTGATTGCTCTTTTGATATTCACATTAAATTTAGATCTTAGAATAGTAGAAAGAAGCTTAAAAATATTATCATCGTCATCAATTATTAGTATTGTTTTTTTTAATTCCATCTTAATTTGTTTTTTCCTCTTCCTTCGGTTTTACAAATAATGATGCCACAATAGAAACTGTTAGAATCCCCAAAATAATCATTAATGAAAGAGATGTTGGGAACTGTCCACCATAAAGATTATTTAGCCACGTCATTTTCAGTCCAACAAATATAAGTATTATTCCAAGACCATACTTCAATAAGCTAAATTTATCAATTACACTGGCTAAAAGGAAGAATAATGCACGAAGACCAAGTATAGCGAATATATTGGATGTAAAAACTATTAATGGCTCTCTAGTAATAGCGAATATTGCCGGCACTGAATCAACAGCAAATATTATATCACTGACTTCGAGAAATACTAAGCACACCATTAATGGGGTCATATATAATACTTTATCTTTGCGAACAAAAAAATGATTACCTTCAAGACCAGAGGTTACGGGAAAGACTTTTTTAAGCAATTTAATTATTGGGTTCTTATCTGGATGAACTTCCTTTTCTGTTTCAAATAAGATCCGAATACCTGTAATAATTAAAAATATACCGAAAATTAAAATCACAGAATGATATTGCATTAATACAGAACCGATAGAGATAAAGATAGTCCTGAAAATTAATGCACCAATAATTCCAAAAAATAATACACGATGTTGATACTTAGCAGGGATGCCGAAGAAAGAAAAAACTACAACAAAAACAAATATATTATCAACTGAAAGCGATTTTTCTATTACATAACCGGTTATAAATTCAAGTGCAGATTGATATGCCGCTTTTTCCGGTATAAATCCGGGTAATGCCAATAATCGTGCATCTGTACTAAACTTCCAATCCGCATAATAATAAAAACCAAGATTAAAAAGGAGTGCTAAGCTTATCCAAAATATAGTCCAGAAAAGTGCTTCCTTAAATGAAACTGCATGTGCCTCTTTATGAAAAACTCCCAAATCGAGAGCTAGCATCATCAAAACAAATAGAGTGAAAACCAGATAAAATAACCAGTAATCATGCAAAGGGAAATAAAGTGCTTCTAATATCATAATTATCCTATCAATAAATTCAGAATCAATACATTGTAATTTTGTAAAATCTTAAGAATTAAATGTTGAGTGTCAGGAAGAAGTTAAGAGGGCTGCAATAAAAATCCTTTTAGCGAGAATTGGTATTATTCCTTTTATCAGAGAAAATCTCCTCTTCCACTCTTCTGGCTCCGGTATATCTTTTTTTATAATATGTTTCATCTAATGATGAAACAGTTACACCAAGAGTACGACTGGCATGAACAAATTGATTATCGCCAAGATAAATTCCAACATGTCCCGGATTAGACCTTCTTCTTGTATTAAAAAAAACTAAATCGCCAAATTGAAGTTCATCTTTGGAGGAAATCTTTTCGCCAACACCAAATTGCTCACGGGCAGATCGCGGGAGCGAAATTAAATCTGCTTTCTTATATACTTCTAGTGTAAATGCCGAACAATCAATTCCTATTTCTGAGTTACCCCCATATTTATATGGTGTATCCAAATATTTTACGACTTCGTATAAAATTTTATCTCGAGTAGTCATCTCGTTGCTACTATTATTAAAATCACCGTAATTCGCAAGTAAGCTGTTCCTATCAAATTCATTCGATGAAGTAGGCGGTTCTTCGTCAAATTCAACATCTTTGTCTATTAAGTCTTGAAGTGGTTCAGTAAAATCGTCAATATCTTTTACTGCGGTTTCATTTTTTACCTGTCGAGGAACTGGGGTATTATATCTAATTTTTTTGCTTTTTTTCCCTTTAGAATCGGCTACGCCATATCGATCAGCTGTAGTAGCTGCTCCACAACTTGTAAGTGTAAATACCAATAAAAAAAATATTATTGAAACTCTCATAATCCTCAAAATTTAACCTAAATATAATCTTAAATTTTTGATGCGTGAAGCGTGTTTTAAACTCTTAATAGCGTTTTCTTTTATCTGTCTTACTCTTTCAAGAGTAAGATTTTTCGGTATTTATAGAATCAATAATTCCAACAATAGAAGCATCTACGGGAGCCATTTCTACATGAAGCGGTATTACAGCTTCGCTCGAAGTGGCATAAAAAATTAATTCACCTGGTCCGGCTCCAATTGTATCTAATGCAACAAACGGTTCGCCAATATTTTCCATTTCAGCATTAAGCGGTTGGACAAACTGCATTTTAAAACCTGTAATAGTCTCATATTTTCTAGTCGCCCAGATTGTACCTATAACTTTCCCGATTAGCATTAGTCTTCTATTATCTCTTTAAGCTGTTCCTTGACACTAATATCTAATTTATCTACAATTGCCATTATAACTGCATCAACGGGTTTGTTCTTAGTGAAAGTAGTCTGCCGAGCTGAACTGCCTTGAGCTACTAAGACAATTTCACCATATCCAGCACCAACCGAATCCACAGCTACAACAGTAGATTTTTGAGGTTCTAATTCTAAATTAACTTGCCGAACAATTAAAAATTTCGAGCCGACCAGATTCTCATCTTTTCTTGTTGACCATACAGTCCCAATTACTTTTCCAAGCAACATTTAAACTCTCGGTTTTTAGTAAAAAACTTTTTTTATCTATATAAACTATAAAAAACTATTATAAAAGGAAACTTTCACCTTTTAAGGAATTGTTCACTTTAAAAAATTCTGCAACTGTCTGCGCAATATCCGAAAAAGTTTTGCGTGTTCCGAGTTCTATTCCAGTCTTATTCTTTGCAAAAAATAAGAGTGGAGTATATTCCCTGCTATGATCAGTGCTCTTTGATGTTGGATCATTTCCGTGATCTGCCGTTAATAGTAATCTATCTGATTCATCCAATGAATTTAGAATTTCGGGCAGTCTATTGTCAAATTCAATTAATGCTTTATAAAATCCTTCCGGATCATTTCTATGTCCATAATAAACATCAAAATCTACAAGATTCACAAAAATTAGTGAATTATCATATTTCTTTAGTGATTCAATTACGCCATTTACACCTTCGTTATTAGATTTCGATACGACCTGCTTAGTAATGCCTTTATAATTAAAAAGGTCATTAATTTTCCCAATAGCAATTGTATTAATTTCGTTTTTTTGAAGATAATCTAAAATAGTGTCAGAAAAAGGAGATACAGAATAATCTTTCCTATTAGTAGTTCGTGTAAAACTTCCTGGTTCACCGATAAAGGGTCTAGCGATTACCCTTCCAACTTCATACTCACCGGTTAGTATTTCGTATCGTGCAATTTTACAAATCTCATAAAGTCTATCAAGACCAAAATATTTTTCGTGTGCCGCAATCTGGAAAACAGAATCGCCTGAAGTATATACTATTGGAAATCCTGTTTTGATATGTTCCTCGCCAAGACTTTTAATAATCTCAGTACCGGAGGCAGGATAATTCCCAAGTATTCCTTTCAAGTGCGATTGAGAAATAAAATCATTAATAACATTATCTGGGAATCCATTAGGGAATAATGGAAATTCTTTACTGATTTCAAGTCCTCCAATTTCCCAATGACCTGTAGTGGAATCTTTGCCTTTAGAAATTTCAGTAAGCTTACCATATGAAGCAGTCGGCTTCTCAATAGGAACGATACCTCTGATCGGTATAATATTACCTAATCCCATTTTTTGTAAATTGGGTAAATTCATTCCACCAACATAATCAGCCATATTGCCAAGCGTATTACTTCCTTGATCACTATAGAGATTTGCGTCCGGAAGTTCTCCCACCCCAACACCATCCAAAATAATTATTACAAAATTATTCATAAGTTAGTTTATACTTTTAACTGAATTGCCGCCCTTTTCTACAGCTTTATTTAAGGCGAGTTCAGCATTATAGAGAAGGTCTTGTACATCGGTTCGATTATTGGTTGAGGCTACTCCAATTGAAACAGTGAATGTAGTCTGGCGTGAAACAACCGAGATTGGTTTACGGGCAATTTTAATCCTTAATTTTTCTGACCATAAAAAAACATCTTTAGCACTATAATTGAAAAAATAAACTGCAAATATTCGTTCATCCATTCGTCCTAATAGATTCATAGGAGTCATCTCATCTCTAATTAAACCTGAAATGGCTTGCAATACCTTTGGGTAAGGATCTCCTTCAAATAATGAATCTTGCTGAATAAAATCATCTATTTTTATAAGAGCAACTGCTCCTTGAATTTCTAATTCTTTCGCTTTTACTAAATCTACTGTTAAGCGTTCAACGAAATGGTCTTTTGTTAATGTTTTTGTTTCCACATCAACTGTTAGTAACCCTTTAATTAGCTGATAATTAATATTAGTATGGAATATAAAAGAGAACATTTTAAGAGTATTTTTTAAGAAAGCTACATCATCATTAGAAAAGAAACTTTTCTTTAAGGTTTCCAAACAAACTAATCCATATACCTTTTCGTCATATACAAGAGGAATAACAAGAAATGAACCATCAAAACTAATATCTTCACTTTTATCAAATCGAGGAAAGTCAGTTGCAGATGTATCATCTATTTTCACTGGAAGTCCGGTCATAATTGATTTACCTGTCAGTGTTCCATTCAAATCAATTTCAAAACCTTCTCCAAGATATTTGAGAGATGTTTTATTAATCACCTTAGTAATCTTAAATTTATTTTCAATAGAGTTATATGTAACCAAACTATATACATCATATTGAGAAAGAGAATCAACAGCATGTTCTAACCCGTCATAAACATCTGCATCATCTTCATATTTGCGGTCTAGACTAAGGAAAGAAAGTACCGATCTTAATCTCTGATCAATTAGGTTTTCAGAATGTTTTTCTTCAAACAGGGAAACAATAATAGAAATAACTCTTACTACTCTTCCGAGTTGAAATATTTGTTCAACTCCAAAGGCATCATTATTTTTACTATCAATAGCAAGGATACCTATAAATTCAGTATTATAAAAAATAGGTACTCCCACAAAACTTTTTATTGATTGAGGAGATAAATAATAACGCAAAACATCAGGTTCGGCATTCAATGTAATATCGGTTAATATTTCAGGTTCTTTATTTATAACAATTTTACTAAGTATATCATTTTCAAGATCGAATTTCTTTTTTGCAATTTGATCGCTTGCCGATTCAAATCGATCAAGTGAAATCCTTTTTGTCCTTGGGTTATAAAAAAAGAAGAGGGCTGAATGCGCCATAAATGAGAACTTGACTACATGGAGAATTTTATCTATTACAAATCCGAACTGCTCGCCCTGATTAATATTATCCGGAATTTTTTCTTCAATAATTTTATGAAATGCTTCGCGATAATCTGGTGGCATGTTTTCTAACCCACCCAAATTCTTTGGATTTTCTATTAATTCATTATCGCTATTATATTTAGGGTTAGGAGTTTTCTTAAGTATTACAAATCCTTCTCCATCTTCACTACTATATTCGTTTGTTCTTGAGGTTCGATTGTCAAATTCAGGTTCTTCAACGAAGTCATCGAGTTCATTTTTATTAGGGAGTAAGTTATTAACTGAATCTCTTAAAAATATTATAAATCCGACATAAATGGTGAGGATAATTGCAGCAGATATTCTTATATATGTTTCTTCAATAAATATTAGACATGCAACTAATATTGGAATTGCAGAAAATGTAAGTAACCTTTTTATATTTTTCTTGTTTAGTTGCATTTAGAAATATGAACGGCTGATTAGTTAGAAATAATAAACGAATAATACTAAACTTTACAATTAATTTCATTAGTTAAAAAGTCTGGAGAGCATTATTACAATCTCTTTTTTGCCCACACCATTAATACTAGAGAAATAAAATAGATTATCTCCGAAGCTTAAATTCGGGAAGAAATCTTTTATATTCTTTTTTGCAACGGCTAATTCTGATTGCTTTAATTTATCAACTTTATTCAAAACAATAATGTAAGGAATATCATTATTAACTAAATATTCATTTAATTCAAAATCTGTTTCCATAGGTTTATGGCGCGAATCAATTAAATGGATCGCAATTCTTTTATCAACCTTCCTATTGAAAAAATCAGTTACCATTCTTTTCCAAGAATCTCTTTCGGTTTTACTTACCTTCGCATAACCAAATCCGGGAAGATCAATCATAAAGAAATTATTATCCACTAAGTAATAATTAATTGAGCGCGTTTTACCGGGAGTAGAGCTAGTCTTAGCAAGATTCTTTTTATTAAATAGGGTATTAATAAAGGAGGATTTACCAACATTAGATCTACCGCATAATATAACTTCGGGGAAATCTTCCGTAGGTATTTCAGATAACTTATAAACAGGTTTTAAAAATACTATTTCTTTCATAAAATAAAAAAGAGCAGCGTTTTTTGAACAAACGTCTGCTCTTTTTAAAATCCTTAATTTTAAGGAAACTATACAGTCTTATTAGCAATTTGTGTTTTCTTGGCAGAAGATTTAGCTTTAGTAGAAGCAGATACTTTTTCCTTTTTAGGTTTAGCTTCTTTTTTTACTTTTGCTTCACCCTTAGCATCAGCTTTATCAGCTTTTGCTTTAGCAGATTTTTCTTTTTTCTCTTTATCTGCAGGTTCTTCGCTCTTCTTAGCTTTTGCTTTCTCAATAGATATTTCAGAAAAATCAACTAACTCAATAATAGCCATTTCAGCAGCATCACCAAGTCTTTGACCAAGTTTTACGATTCTTGTATAACCACCGGGGCGAGTACCTATTTTTTCTACAATAGTAGTAAACAATTCTTTGACTATCTCTTTGTCATTGATATCTTGAGCGGTTACTCTTCTATTAGCAACTGAATCAACTTTTGCTCTAGTAATCATCGGTTCTACATAAGTGCGTAGTTCCTTTGCTTTCGCTAAAGTAGTTTTGATTTTTTTATGTTCTAGAAGAGCAGTAGCTAAATTTCTTAAAGTAGCTGTTCTATGACTGGCAGTTCTTCCAAGCTTTCTTCCTTTAATTCCGTGTCTCATTTAAAACTTCTCCAGGTATGAACTAATTTTTATCTGATTTTTCTTTAATGTATTTATCAACGTCCATTCCAAATTCAAGATTATGATTTTCAACAATTTCAATCAATTCGGCTAAGGACTTTCTTCCGAAGTTTCTGAACTTAAGCATTTCACTTTCATCACGCCTAACTAAATCACCTAAATACTTAATATTAGCAGCTTTTAGACAATTATGAGAGCGGACGCTTAATTCAAGATCATCAACGCTAGTAGTTAATATTTTTCTAATTCTCTCGGTTTCAGCATCTTCTTTGCTTTCTTCTTTTTCTTCTTCTTGTTCGTTATCGAAATTTATAAATAAATTTATATGATCTTTAAGAATCTTAGCGGCTCCGGATAATGCTTCTAGCGGAGTAATTGAACCATCTGTTCTTATATCAAGAGTTAATTTTTCATAATCATTCTTTTCGCCGATACGAACGTTTTCTATATCATATTTTACATTGACAATCGGAGTAAAAATAGAATCTATCGGAATTATACCAATTGTCTGATCTGGTATCTTTTGTTCTATTGAAGGCACATAACCTTTACCAATACCAAAACGTAATTCTATATTAAATTTTGCATCACCGGTAAGCGAAGCAATATGCTGATCAGGATTTAGAATCTCAATATCAGGGCATGCCTTTTGAATATCTGCTGCGGTGAATTCTTTTGAACCATTTAAAGACAATTCACATGAAGTGGTCTTTTTGTTGTTTATTTTTAATCTCACTTTTTTGAGATTAAGAATAATTTCGGTTACATCTTCAACAACTCCAGGAACGGTTGCAAATTCATGCAATACACCTTCAATCTTTACTGCAGTAAAAGCAGCACCGGTTAAAGATGATATTAATACCCTTCTTAAAGAATTACCTAATGTAACACCAAAACCTCTTTCTAATGGTTGGATGAAAATTCTTCCAAAATTAGTAGAATTAGAGGAGTCATCAATTACAACACCTTCAGGAATTTTTATAAACGGATAGCTCATTTAGTATCCTCTTTATTAAATTTCAAATTACTTAGAATATAACTCAACAATTAGTTGCTCATTAGCAGTCAATGGAATATCTTCTCTTTCAGGAATCTGAATGAAAGAGCCGGATAATGCTGCTTTATCAACAGTTAGCCAATTATATACGTTATCTTTTGTTTTTCTTAATGAATTATGAATTACATCAAGTTTCTTGCTATTATCGCGAACACTGATTTTATCACCGGCTTTCAACAAATAAGAAGGTATATCAACAAGTGTACTATTAACAGTAAAATGGCGATGAATAATCAATTGGCGAGCAGCCTTTCTTGATGGAGCAAATCCAAGACGGTAAACTGTATTATCAAGTCTTCTTTCAAGAAGCTTAATTAAGTTTGTACCCGTAATACCTTTCATCTTGTTAGCTTTATCAAAAAGATTCTCAAACTGCGTCTCTAAAACACCATAAATTCTTTTAACTTTTTGTTTTTCACGTAACTGAAGACCATACTCCGAGAATTTAGATCTGCGTGACTGTCCATGCTGACCCGGAGGATAGTTTCTTTTTTCTAAAGGGCATTTCTCTGAAGTACATTTAGAACCCTTAAGAAATAATTTTTGTTTTTCTCTTCTGCATAACTTGCAACTAGAACCTGTGTATCTTGCCATCTAAATTTTCTCCTATTAAACTCTTCTACGTTTTGGTGGTCGGCAGCCATTATGTGGTATAGGCGTACTGTCTTTGATAGATAATATCTGTAAT
>Ga0172380_10006912_pt1 | contig 12987 bp, 34 predicted proteins | sample Leawe162metaG_FD_119747 | JGI IMG/M metagenome (GOLD analysis project Ga0172380, IMG submission 119747) | Leachate microbial communities from a municipal landfill in Southern Ontario, Canada - Leachate well 162 metaG | ecosystem: Engineered > Solid waste > Landfill > Unclassified | place...
AACCCTGATTTCACCCGAAGCATTGGATGCATCTCACGAAGCGATGCTGGTAAAGATTGGCGTCATCCCAGAGTTCCGCAAGCAGGGGCTCTCTCGCGCAGCCATGCGTGACTTCCGACAGTTTGTGGACACTGTCGGCAGTGAGACTCGGATCACCTCGCGAGTCTGCGAGTGCTTGTTGCTCCCCCGGTGGGCTGACTGCTTTGTAGGTGGTTGGCTCAAGACGATGGGCTTCCGCGTGGACACGCCAGCACTCACGGAGGCACCCCATAGTTTGTACGGGGTCAACTTCCATCATGTTGTGAACTACACACTGTCGCGAACTCCTAACTTTGTGTTTGGCCAATGACTCACGAGATCATCAACTGCGACAACAACGATTACCTACACGACGCCTCGAATTTGAATGAGCGGTGGGACGTTGCTTTCGCAGACCCGCCAGACAACATCGACCTTGGCTATGACGTACTCAAAGACAGGGTCAGCGAGATTGACTACTACAACGCCTGTCGCAACTGGATCACTCGTATCTTGCGTGTGGCGGACACATTGTGGTGGTCATTCAATGCAAAGCATACAGCAATGATGGGCTCGATCCTCTACCACATGATAGACGTCGAGTACAAGCCATGCGTTCAAGTGTTCACATTTGGGCAGCACAACAACCACGACCTCGGGAACAATCATCGACCTTGCTGGCGGATCAGCAACAAGGGTGAATGCAAACTGTACCCGGAACAGGTCAAAGTCCCGAGCTGGCGACAACTCAACGGTGACAAGCGAGCTAAGCCCGGTGGCCGAGTCCCAGGTGATGTCTACTGGCATCCCGATGACGAGGTCTTCGACCACCCGCGAGTTACCGGCAACAGCAAACAGCGACGTGCATTTCATCCTACTCAATTGCATGAGGATTTGGTTGAGCGGTGCATCAAGCTAACGACCAAGGAAGGTGCCCGTGTCCTAGACCCGTTCGGCGGGACTGGGACGACTCTTCGCGTGTGCAAGAAAATCAATCGCTCCTGCACACTGCTCGAACTCAGCCCTTCGTACTGCGAGCACGTTGCCGCAGAACATTCACTACCTGTTCAGAAATATGGAATCCCAGCATAAACGCAACACAGAAACTCATGATACGTACCAACATCCTGAAGGCGTTCGAAAACGAACGTCATCGTCAAGATGTCTTGGCATTCGCGGGCAGCACACCCGACTTTGACGCCACTTGCACGCCCAATGATTGGGTGGGGTTTATCACTGCTTACGCTGGCCGCGCAGTGGATCGCATGCCACGCAACATCCGTGAAGGTGCCACCTTCCGCGAGAACATGATCAAGGTAGGAGCACTTGCACTGGCTGCTATCGAGGCCCACGACAACGCCTTGGCGGAAGGCCGCAAGTTTGTCATCGGCATGGAACTGCCCGCCTAGTCCCTGCACCCAACAAGCCTGTCCGAAGAAACCCAATTAAGAGAACCACAAGAGAATCACCATGACCAACACACCAGTAGTATCCGCCGATCAAGTCGCAGCCGTCCCCGGCACCCTGTCGCCGAGCGGCCCATGCGACATCTTTGACAAACCAATCTTTGTTGGCGACTTAATCGTATACGCAACCCGACGTGGTAGCGGGACATACCTGAACAAGTTGCTTGTCACTGGAGTGACGAACAGCCGCATCACGGGTAAGCCTCCGGGGGAGACCGGTCCTCACGTCGCCACTCGTGTACTGAAGAACTTCGGAACCATCGCAAAGGTCGCCTGATCCTAATGCCACTGTATAGCACAACATGTACGAACTGCGGAGATCACCAGGAAGATCTCCGCAGCATCAAGGAAGGTCCACGCAAACGGTGCCCCAAGTGTGGGCACAAGGTCACGCAGGATTATGCACCTCCGCGACTTGAAATTGGGGCGTACAGCCCTATGCATCCACGGGTCCTGAGAGGCAAGCGAGGTCGCCGAGTATGAACAAACCGACCAAGATCTATCTCGACATGGACGACGTGCTGAATCACTTCACGTCGTACATCGGTCTGTACTTTGGCGTTGCCAAGGATCACAAAGATCTGTCCTGGTACAACCCGGAGTTCAACTTCGATATCTACAACGCAATCAAGTATGCAATGGAGAGTCGGGGGGTCAAGTTGCGATTGAACTTCAACGAGTTCTGGGACTCGTTGAAGGAGCACCACTGGGCTTGCGTACCTCCCACAGATGGTCTGCAGCAGTTGTTAGACGCCTCGGTCAGACTCGTGGGTCAGCAGAACGTGTTCGTCGCAACTGCCCCAACACTATGTCCCTACTCACTCTCGGGTAAGGCCAAGTGGGTGCAGAAGCATCTGCCACGGTGGTTACATCGTCAGGTGCATTACACAGCTCGCAAGTGGGAGCTGGCTGCCCCTGGACGTTTGCTGATCGATGATTCCTTCCACAACTGTACACAGTGGGTTGAGTCTGGAGGTAACGCAATCCTTATCAATAAGCCATGGAACGTCAACAGCGTTGTCGTTGGCGATTTCACCACTCCCCACTACATCACGCGAGGTTCATTTGATCAACACTTCTCCAGATAGCCGAGCAATCCGAGACGCAGGTAACCTGCTTCAACGAGTCTGCCATCATCGCAGTTTTGCTGCGGGCTGGTGGACCGACCTTGTGACACGCGAGGCGTTAGTCAAACGCCCACACGTCGTGAGCGAGAAGCTGATGCTGGTTGTCAGCGAGGTTTCGGAGGCAATGGAGGGCCACCGTAAAAATCTCATGGATGATAAGCTGCCCCACCGGAAGATGGTTGAGGTCGAGCTGGCCGATGCTGTCATCCGTATTGCGGATCTGGCAGGGGCACTCGGGTTGGACCTCGGTGGCGCGATCCAGGAGAAGATGGACTACAACGCTGTCCGTCCCGATCACAAGCCCGAGAACCGACTCAAGCCCGGAGGTAAACAATTCTAGCATGATGACCATGATCACTTTAGCCATCGTGGCAGCCATTGGTGTGTTCACCCTAGCGCTCGTGTTCGTCCCCGGGATGAATGCGTCAATGTTCTTCGGGATCGCACGCGGGGTTGCCACGGTGTTTGGGGAGAACCGCAAGGAACGGGTTGCCGCCCGCCGCAAGTGGTTTCGCCGCAACAAAGAGCCAGATACAAAAGTAGAAGAAAAGTCTACAAATGTATTGGACACGGACCAAAACGTGGGGCATACTTCAGGTGTAGAGGAAACCACAGTGGTTGACTCGCCAACAAACATCCGCGACCGGTTACGTGATCGGCGTGGAAATCGTAGAACCCGGAGAAGAGATCGATGAAGATTTTACTTTCGCTAGTTGCCGTTGCCTTGCTGGCAGGTAGCACCCACGCCCAGTACACCTCACCGCGAGTGTTCTTGCCCAACTCGGGAGGACTCAGCTTTGTTACTGGGCATGGACCCGTGGGGACCTCAGTCGCTACGGTGTCCCCTGGAGGCCAGCATATTAAGCACACCTTTGTGCCATCTGCTGCCTTCAAACCGTCGTTTACTGCACACCCGCAGAAAGCTTACAAGCCTTCGTTCACCACTCCCCCGCAGAAAGCTTACAAGCCTTCGTTCACTGCGAAGCCTCGCCCCGCGACTACAGCACGGAGTACACCTCCACGCAACCGAGCCGCTCCGAAGTACCAGCCCTACCCGCGAGCGAATCCCTACTCCAAGTAGTTGATTCTCTTTCAGGATTCAAAACCCACGGGCATTCCCCGTGGGTTTTTTCGTAAGAATATCTTGTAGTTTTCTTTTGACTTGTAGTTTTCTTGGTGTATAGTTCTAGTATAAGACAGGAACAACCAACACCGAATGAGAAACACCATGACACCATATGGACGACTGTTTGAACTTGGCTGCGACGAAGAGACGATCTACTTCGCCAACATCGGTGGCTCATGTGTTGTGCTAGGTCGCAACGCTCGTCTCGTTGGTCAATCCCTGGGGATCGTAGTTCGAAAAGAGACCTTCGAAGGTGAGCATGGGACTCTCCACACCCTTGCCTGCCGCATCCCAGAACACCACATGGACTTGTACAAGCCCAAGTTGATGAAAGCCACTGGTATGGAAGTGGTCTGTATCAAGAGTCTGCACGTCCTTGAAAAGTACAACAAGATCATGAATCTCTTCCGAGCAGTCGTTAGCGATGATGACCTAGACGCAATGGTCGGTCTCCCACGGTCGAATTCAATCAAGAGTGTCCCAAACCCAAACCGAGTAGGCATCCTCGACGCCTACGTTGCATACCTGTGAGACAACATGAACGACGAGACAACACCTGTAGTCAAAGTGGGCGACAAGCTTGCCTTTCGCGAAGGCTTCGCGGGAATGGTAAGACTGTACAAAGTCACCAAGATCACACCTAGTGGCCGCATTGTTTGTGGGCGTTACACACTCAATCCAAACCTGACGATTCGCGGAATACAAAGCCGACACACCTACACCTGGAAGGGTGAGATCGTCACCGACAAGATCCTCGCCGAGGTTCGTCGACAGGATAATCTCCGATACCTGGAAGATGTGAAGTGGAAAGCGCTGACGGATGAACAGCTGGAGAAGGTGGTGGCTGTGTTACCGGAGGTTACAGAATGACTAGATCCGCCAGTGAGTTTGCACAGTTCATCCAGTCCCGGTTGGAGGCTGCCAAGGAGGCATACAACAGCCCGGACTTGAGTGTACAGGTGGGAGCCCTCGACAAGTTCATTCGTTACCAGGAAGCACAACGTGCTTACGAGGAGTTTGTTAACACGGAAGTCAAGCACACCTGTGCGTTCGAAGGTTGTACCAAAGACGCGAGCGTGTTCGCGTGCGGTCGAGACCTGGGATTCGAGCACATCACAACACACCCAAACCCTGCCCACTACTGTGATGAACATGCGGACATAGTCACGGACGAAGGTGATCCAGAGTACCTCGCACACTGCCCCGCCTGCCAATGTCAATTCGGGAACAACTAACTATTTGCCTGAATCTATAGAAAACTATTTGATTCTGTAGTTTTGTAGCTCATAATAGAAGTGTCAGGCAACAATTCATCAACACGAGAGACGACATGAGTAAGATTTCAATCGGCTTTGACTGCCACCAAGACCGCATCATGCATGGTGGTAAATGGGTGTGCCGCATGGGCGACGACCTCGCCAACGAAGTGGTGGCCAACACCAAGGCCGAGCTGAAGACAGCAGTCATCGAGCGTATCCACTCGATGATGCATGAGCCCAAGGTGGTAATGGCTGCAGTGGGTGTTGACTGCCGAGTAATCGTCGAGCACGGTGGCAACACCACTACTTACAAACCTGTTCGCGATGGCGATGGAGTTGTTCCACTACGAGAGACTGGGAGTTCCAGCTACTCTGCCCAGGAGGATGCTGACCGCAGTGCTCAGTGTCTGTTCCAAGATGCTTGGTGTCCCCACAGTCGCTTTGCTTTCGAGGTGCCAAAAGGCATGCCTGAGTCCCGCGTGAGTGAGTACAAGGCATGGGTAGGATTCCAGGCTCGGCACCGGGGTGCCCAGTGTTTACCGGAGGGATAGTAATGAACATCACATTCTTCGCATTCACGATCAAGCACCTGACGTTCTCGTTCTACTTCACAACGAGGTGGCAGGGCATCGTCAACGCTTGGCCACAGAAGCGAACAGATTGGAAGTGGGGCTTCGTGCTCCGCTTCCTGCTCCTAGGCTTTGTGATCCGCGTGGGCCACAAGCCTCCACCAAAACGGTGGAACCTCCCCTTGGGGTTTTTCGATACCGATGGCTATGACGGAGACTGGTGGCACTAATGGCAAAAGAAACATCTACAGCAATGGGCTTCGCGCGAAGCATACAAGCAGCAGTACAGAAGACAGTCATCAACATCCTGGCCAAGGGTGACTGGCTGACCGTCGACTATGGTACCCGCGTGAAGGTGCCGATGGCTCACCTACAGGAGTGTTACGACTCCATTGACATGGAACGTGTCAAGGCGAAGGTGACCCGCAAGCTGGAAGAGAAGCTGGCTGACAAGATCATCAACAACTTGGCCACCGAGATTGCGACCGACGTCAAGTCGATCATGAGCAACGTGGAGCTGCGTGAACAATGCCGGGGCATCCTTCGCGCACACATGAAGACTGCAGCTAAGAACATCCGGGAGAGCGACGTTGAGTAAAGCACACTTCATCCACTTCAATGGCATCAAAAAAGCAATGGTGCTGGGCTCAGACGAGTTTGCCAAGTCTGAGCTAGCCCGCCTTCAACGCGAGTGGGACGAAGCACACCCGATCCCGCCCCAAGAGAAGCGGTGGTCCAATTGGAGCTTAACCTCCGTACCGCTGCTGACCGAGCCTAGTGCTACCTTCGTATTGAACGTCAACTTCGTACCAGAAAACCACGCGGGGAAATAATGGCTAAAGCACACGTGATCTGCTGCAACGACCGTGTTGAAGCAGTCGTCATCGGCAGCGAGGACTTCGCGAAGCAGGAGACCGAGCGACTACGCGGGGAATACTTCAAACGCCACCCGTGGTTTAACGAGGACCAACGTCGCATTTTTTACTGGCACCACCACACCGTTGATCTGCTCGAACAGATCAGCGCACCAAAACCAACTCAGTCCGTCCTATACAAAGCAATCCTAGCGAGATCCAAACAACTATGAGAACAATCACCACCGAAGCATTTACTTGGGACCAGGAGCGGTCACGGGCAAGATACCTAGCTGCTTCGAAAATCCTTGAGGCGAAACTCCCCACTCAAATCAGTCAAGTGAAACAGTACAAGTACATCGGACGCAACCGCCGCAACCCGCGAGGGCTGTCTATCCCTAATGGTGCCATGGCACTGGGGCGGATGGACGGCGACGTGTTCAAGGTCCAGGTGACTGGCTGGCACGTTGGACCTACGCGGATTCCCTTTGCACCAGTCTACTTGCATGGCAAGTTGGTTGGTGACTGGTCACACTTCTGGCACGCAACAAACCGTAATCATTGGGTAGAGGTACCATGGCGACTGTGAACAAGAACAACCCAAGCCTCCTGAGCATTGGTCAACGCATCTTCGCAGAGAGGCGATGCACGCTTGAGTACGACGGCAATAGCCAACGTGTAGTCGTCAAGCATTACCTCAACGAGTGGCTGTGGGTCTGTGGCGTTGTCCACCGCTACACAGGCACGGTCTATGGTGGTGGCGGGTGGTCACCCTTTGGTGATGACCCCGACCCACCAGCACTCACAGGCAAGAAACGTGTCGTGCTGTACGAGTGTCGAACAGGCATCAACGCCAAGCCAATCCTGATCCATCCGGAGGACATTACAGCATCATGAGTGTTCAGAGTATTGAATGGCACCAGGAGTGCCTTGTGAACTGGGAGCGAAACACCCGGCAGGAGCAGGAGGCATTAGCCTTACAAGCCCGGCGAGTCGACGCAAACGCAGCCCGGGTTGAGTTTTACAAACGACAAATCACCGAAGCGATCAAGCGGGGCAAATCCAAGTTTGATGCAGAACGCTTCATGCAGAAGGATGCGCCGAAATGAAAACTGAAGACGCACTGATCAAGCTGTTCACCACGTTCAAGTGGCCAGCACCGACTGGGGTGTGGGTCGACAACGAGTATGGCAGCGTTCTCTACTTCACGCTTGGCCCATACAACCTTGCGTGGAATCTTTCGCCTATGGAGATAGAGCATAGGGTGTATCTCAGATCCCGCAGCATCGCGTAGCAGCACCGCCGATAGGCCATCGCCACGCTCACAGACAACGCCTCAGAAAAGCTCCTACACTCAATCGCCTGCCCATGAGACAGCAGGCTTGCCGCGAGTGACACCCTGAACGCACAAGGGCCATGCAGCACATCGCAGCCCGTTAACTGGCCCATCGCCATGGAAATGCTTCAAGAGCCCCATCTCGCCAGCGTCTCCCGTAGAGCCCCACCGGCATGTACTTGGCGGTGGATGCGTGAACCGCTTTTACTGCGTCGATCATACGGAACGTGCGGCTGATGTTGACGCCGCTAGCTGGATCATCGGTAACAGGCCAAAAGACAGCGTAATCGAACTCGCCGGGCTCTGTCAGCGCCGCCATGACGCTGGATCGCTGGTCGTCTATAACGCTTCTGACTGTCCAAGCTTCGGGAATGGCTTCGAGTGAACTTGCATCCCCGTGGACAGTCAGTTTAACGCGCATTATTCAAGCTCTGGTATCCACCACGCAGCAGCGGCCAAGCTCAGGATCTTCTGCGGAGTGAGGTAGTCGAAGTTGATCTGCTTCACATCGTCAACGCGCCACGTTGCCCAGAAATACTCCAACGAACCTGACTCGTTGCCATACTTGTCGTGCTGCATGCACCGGCAGCGGATGGTTATCTCCGTTGTAGCCTCTTGCACGGCCAGCAGCAAAGGCCAGCGCATCAAGATCCCCGTGGCATCTTCGCTAATCACCTGTCTGATCCGCCCACTGCGGTCATAGTGCTTTACCTCGTGGGGATCGCGGGGGACGCATAGAAATGTCACCGTCAGCCGGTCGCCCAGCGGGCTAAGCTCAATCGCCGCATCCACCCCTAGCTCACTCAGGATCGCCCGACGCGCCGCTTCGTCAGGTGGCGGTGGCGGAATCTCTATCACAGGCTCAATCGCCACAGGCTCAGCCACAATCACCGGCGCGGGTGCCTCAACGGGCACTGGCTTATCAGCGGAGCAGCCAGCCAAGACAACACATAGCAGCAGTCGTTTCATCATCATTAAAAACCCTCAGTAAGATTCTCTATCATTACTGGCTGGTATTCTAGCGGTCCTGGGCGAGGTGTGCGAGACGGAGGCTTGGCGTACTATCCCCTACAAGGCGGCACATCGCTTCATCGCCATTGTTCCACAGTTGCTCACCAGCCAAGACGCGCCCCTGCCTGACCTCACCAAGCCGATCTTCGGGGACATGCCTGACATGAACGCCAAGATGCCCCATTCACGTGAGATGCACGGGGGATCGCAGTCCTAATGAGCAGTATCCAACAACTGGAAGAGAAACTTGAGACCGCTTGGCAGCACATTAACGAACTGCGTGAGAACGGTGCCCATACGAGGAATCCTCCGATGCTTACCAGTGGGCATTCGAGACCGCCGACAGTGTGGCCACCGAGGCTATTTGATTACTGAAGGCTCAAACAGGAGAAGGTGATGCCCCTGCGACTGATTAGTGCCCTGTGCGAAGAGTACCGACGAATCCCCGAACCCAAGGCACGTCCTGTGTGGGAGGTGTTGCTGGGCTTCGTGATCGGGGTCGGAATTACTTTGTCGATTTTTGTAGTTTTCTATTTGACCAGTAGTTTTCTTGATGCATAATAGATATGTACAGCAAACGACACTCAAGAGAACACAACGATGCGAACTTACACCCGACTTGAATTCACCAACGAAGTCACCAGTCAAGCCCTGCGACACGCCGCTGACCATGGCGTATGCGTCTCATGCCGCTTCAGCCGCCTTGACAGTAGCAGCTTCGGTGTGGCAATCGTTGACAGCCAGGGGTGGGTCGTCAGCCCAAACTCAGCTATCAGCATCGCCTTCAGCCTGGGCAGCACTGGCAAGGTACTGGTGTCCGCCAATGGTTCTCGCCGCGCACAGTTGAACGAGCAGTCCCTGATCACAGCCAAGATTGAAGTCCGTCGCCTTTTTGAACGAGTATGTAAATGATCCTAGCAATAACGATTGTCTCCGTGGTGGTGATGGTGACCTTGATCATTGTCTCCATCAACGTCCAGTCGAGTGCTCCCCACGTGGATGACGAGCACGACGACTTCATCCTGAACGAATACCTCCCACACGACATAGACCTTGATGGAGACATTACAGATGTTGATTAGTATCCAAGGCTTCCCAGTACCCCTCCCTCAGGAGCAGATCTACTGGCTGGACGAGACGATGAAGACTGAGTTCCTCAAACTCGCTGAGTCGTTAGCCGAGAACCAGCTCTCCACGCACGAGGACAACGCGAAGGCAAAGGAAGTGCTTGTCCACCTGAACAACATCGCGGGTGTGCGTGGCACACTCCTGGAAGATCAGTGTCTCGACCTGCAGCGACGGATTGATAAGGTGGGCAGCCTCACCTGGGAGTGTGCTGCAGACGACGCCGGTAACCTCGACGTCCCTATTGTGACCTCGGACATTACGTCCTTCCTGCATACACGAATGCCCTTCCTCGGGAAGGTGACCGCCAAAGTCCGTGGGTACACCCACATCAAGGAACTCGGACTCTTCACGTTGTTGATCCCCGTGGGAGGTCAAGACTTGGAGGTCAAGTTGTGGGTCGTTCCGCTACCCGACCCAGTACCTACTAACACCGAGGACTCATTTTGACCCAACCCCTTGACTGGTTGTCCAAGTGTAAGAACGCGGAGAACCACACCTCCACACTCAAGCACTATGACAGTAGGTGTAAGAGATACCGGGTGACCACGACTAAGTCGAAGTATGGTTTACCTGACCGATCCTACTCGCTGGTGCTCAATCAAAAGGGCATCTACGAGTTGATCAAGATGCGAGCCCACTACGGGCACGAAGAATCCTGTTTCCAAGACTGTGAAGACCACAACAAGAAAGCTACCCAATGACTCACCACGAACTACTAATCACTATCCTTTCAGGCATCGTCCTGTTTCAATGCGTCACCATCTACCGCATGCGACTGCAGCGTGATCGTTGGCGACGTCGGACCTTGAATCAACTGCGAGAAAAGTCGATTGCTCTCCACCCGCTGTTTCATGACACTCAAATTGACGTGGTGGATGTGTAGGCATGATCATATCACCAGACGAAATTAACAAACTCCGCAGATATACACCTGAGCGTGTCGAGTGCTGGCGAACTCAAGACGGGAAACTGTTTCAGAACCGCAGCTCAGCCAATCACCATCAAGAGGAGATCGATGACGTCAAGGTTGCTAACGCAGTCCTGACTCGCGGAGGCAGTGTTGCAGACGCCTTGCGAGCTGCGGACTACCTGGGAACCATCTTCCCAGTATTTGAGCGGATCACCAAAGACACACAGCTGGTGATTTCTCACTGGCAATGTAGAGACACGCCAGGGTATAAACAAGTCCGATTCGAGCTTGGCCTGTACATGTTTGTTTTTGGTGATGCTGGCTCATGGAGCGGCCCATACGGAAACCAGATCAGCTTGACTGAGCTGTCGCAGTTTGCACACCACAAAGACACGATCTTCAGCGAGGCGAATGATGGAAGCAATAACAGTTGCGGAATTGATTGAGTGGCTGAAGACTCAGGACCAGGGCGCGACGGTCGAAGTGCTTCGTCGCGTACCGAGCTGGGACTACGGCACTGACACATTCGAGAAGGTTGACTTCAATCCTGAAGAGACCGCTGACTACACCGACTTCCGACGCAACCAGTTTGCGAAGGGGCAGTCTTACGAGAACGACCGCACACTTTTTCTAGGGGATGATGGTCTATGAAGAAACGTAGAGCCTTCGAAGAGAAGCAGCAGTGGATACTCGACCGCTTTGCTGCAAAATGGGAGTTCCGTAAACGGACCTCTACTTGCCGCATAGCTCCGTCGATCAGTGCATCCGACGAGAAGGAAGAGGAAGCTTGGCATAAAGAGTTTGGAGGGCAGCGTCATTACTACACGCTGGGTGGGTGTATTAGTCCAGACTTCGCCAGGACACTCCGCAAGATGTACGAGAACGGGATTCTGCGTCGGGGCACAATCGGCAACCAAATGGCAGAGGGCTACGCACAGAAGACGTACCATGTGTTCTACAAACTGAAGAGTCAATGTCACGAGGATAAATAATAATGTCGTCAAGCGAGTGCAACACATGTAACGAAATGACTGGCTACCCACTAGGTCGCTCCTGGTGAATTAGAAAGAGTCCCAGCCTGAAAGGGTACAAGTAGTTGGAGTGCGCACTCCAGAGCGTGTGTTGCACTCGCTTGCCGACACAAACACTAATCAAGAGGTTTTTATGTGGGTTCACGTAAGCGACACAGTTAGGTTCGGCAACCGCCGAGCCATTGCCACAATCGACAGGACGTTGTTCGTCAACGCGGGAATCCCGCTGAAGGACATACGACTGTTTTCACAGATCCCCGAGTTCAACGAGGATCTCGTGCGCAAGGTGCTGCGGTGGAAGTACAAGAACGTAGGTTACTGGCAGCTGCACGTTGTACAGTACGTTGCGGAGACAGACAGCATTGATGTGCTTGTCTCGTCGCCCGAGTTTGACGAAGTCCCCGAGGGACAGAAAGCACCGAGGATTTAATGTCCAAGATTGATGCATTCGAATTAGCCCGCGACGTGATTGAGAGATTTTGTAAGCCGCATGGAGTATACCCATGTTTTGAGCATTTGATTGAAGCCCGTTCGGGGCTCGGTGGTTTCGAGTGCCCAAGGATTAAGTTCTCTGCCTACGATTTCAACGAGCACACGCAAGCATTGGTCCAGCGGTTGGCCGATGTATTCGACAGCGTATATGGCAAGCGGCCAATAGTTACTGTCTACACACCACACAAGGGAGATCCAGTTGAACAAGCCAGTTAGAGTGACGACTCACAAGGGGCAGGTCATTATGGATGGTACCCAGTGGATCGATACAGTTATCAACGGGTACGCTGTGAATAAACCTGTCCATGTTAGCCCAGAGCATACAGATCATGTAATGAGTCAGCTCATTGCCTTGGTCACAGAAGCGTATTATCGAGGGTACAAAAACGGCGAGTTGGATACGCAAACTGCAGTTAAAAATGCACTGGGGATTCTTCCATGAGTGAGTCAGAGGTTCAGGCAGTTAATCTGACGTCGCGGGATATTGAAGAGACGCCAATTCTCGCTGCACTCCAGAAGTTAGAGAACTACGTTGACGTCAGCTGTTGGCGGATGATCCAAGCCGCGAAGCAAGCACACCTTTGTGGGCACAGTGCAGCGGATATACAAATGAAGATGGAGTTTGTGCGGGTAAAGTAACCCCCACAACAATTTACAACC